>Ga0056136_1000018_pt1 | contig 26946 bp, 25 predicted proteins | sample WorMetG1aBELIZE2_FD_71120 | JGI IMG/M metagenome (GOLD analysis project Ga0056136, IMG submission 71120) | Marine gutless worms symbiont microbial communities from Max Planck institute for Marine Microbiology, Germany - Inanidrilus... ...
GTCTCCACGAACGCCATCGGCGGTGCCCCCGGCCGGATAACAGATCAGCCCGTGGGCCATGGCCTCCGACTTGACTCGCGCGAACAGGCGATGCGCCGGATCGAAGGGATCCTTGGTGTCCCGGTCGGCGACCAGCTCGATGGCACGGAACAGGCCGCGGCCACGAATGTCACCGACGTGAGGATGATTGTCGAAGCGGCCGCGCAGCGCCCGGTCCAGGTTCTCGCCCTGACGGCGCACGTTGTCCAGCAGACCCCGTCCGCGCACAGCCCGCTGAACCGCGAGCGCCGCCGCGCACGCCGTCGGGTGGCCCATGTATGTGTGGCCATGGCGGAAGATGCCGGAGCCTTCTCGAAACGCAGAGAAGACCGGCTCGGTGACAATGGTTGCGCCGATCGGCTGGTATCCGGCGCCGAGCCTTTTGGCGACGCACACCATATCGGGGGCGATGCCGTCCTGCTCGCAGGCGTACATGGTGCCTGTACGGCCCATCCCGGACATCACCTCGTCGAGAATCAGCAGCACGCCGTAACGGTCACAGATCTCGCGGATGCGGCGGAAGTACCCCTCGACCGGCGGAACCGCACCGGCCGTCGCACCAACGACGGTTTCCGCGACAAACGCACAGACCGTCTCCGGACCCAGGCGGAGGATCGCGTCCTCCAGTTCATCGGCGACCCGAAGTCCGTAGTCGGCGTCGCTCTCGCCCGGCTCCTTGCCGCGGTACGCATAGCAGGCGCGATATGCGTGGTCTCGATCAGCAGCGGACCGTACACCTCGCGGCGGGCGAAGTTGCCGCCAACGGCAAGGGCGCCGAGGGTATTGCCGTGGTAGCTCTGCCGCCGGGCAATGAAGTGCCGGCGTTTGGGCTCGCCTTTCTCGACAAAGTACTGGCGGGCCATCTTGAGCGCCGCCTCGACGGCCTCGGAACCGCCGGACAGGAAATAGACCCGGCCGAGGCCGTCCGGCGCGCCGTCGATCAGCGTCTCGGCAAGGTCCTCGGCCGCCCGGGAGGTGAAGAACGCCGTGTGCGCAAAGGGAAGCCGCTCGACCTGGGACTTGATCGCGGCGATGACGTCGGCATCGCTGTGCCCGAGACATGACACCGCCGCGCCGCCGGACGCGTCGAGGTAGCGCCTGCCCTCGGTGTCGACGATGTAGATGCCGTCACCGTGATCGGCCACCGGCAGCCGAGCATCCGTCGCGCGGTGGAAAACATGCGTCATTTCGATCGCTTTCCGGCCGAGGACCGCGTCGCGCGGGGTTGGACCTGGCGCCAGTAGGCTTCGAACTGTTCGAGCTGGTGTTCGCTCTCCTCGATCGCGCGCAACGCCGGCTCACCGCCGCGGGCGACCAGCAAGGCGATCAGCGCCTCGGTCACCGCCACCGCCGCGGTGATCGAGCCGAAGAACGACGGGCTCTGCTGCTGGACCAGAAGATAGTGGTCGGCATGCTTGGCGAGCGGCGAAACCAGGCTGTCGGTGACGGCAACGACCGCTCCGCCGCGGGCCTTGGCGAACTCGACGGCACGGACGGTTTCGGCGGTATACGGGCTGACGCTGACGGCGAACAAGGCATCGCCGGGACCGAAATCGCGCAGGTCGTCGGCGAAGGTGCCGCCGCGGCCACCCATCAGGATCGCACCGGCGCCAAACATGCGGTAGGCGTAGTGGAAGAAGAAGGCGACCGGAAAACAGCTCCTCAAGCCCAAGGTGAAGACCCGCTCGGCATCGGCGAGCGCCTTGGCGCAGGCGCCATAGACCTCGGCGTCGTTGGCCAGGAACGCTTCGCGCACATTGACTTCGTCGGCAGCCAGCAGTTCGCTCAGCAGCCACGGCGTCTCGCCGGGGCTGCCGCGGGCCTGAAGGTCCCGGGCCCGCTCGAGATAGCTCACCGGCGAGGCCCGCAGGCGCCTTTGGAACGGCTCGCGAAACTCGCGATATCCGTGGAACCCGAAATGCCGCGCCAAGCGAACCATCGTCGACGGATGCACCCCCGCCCCGGCAGCCAGCCCGCGCATGGAGATCAACGCCACATCATCGGGCCTTTGCAGGACATATTGGGCCGCCCGCTGAAGCTGGGCGCTGAGACCGGGAAAGGCCTCGGCGATGCGTTGGGTGAGTTCGTCGTAGTCCACCCTGAAGAGCCTCGATGGCTGTACCGCCATTTGTTATCACCCGCATCGCAAAAGCGGTCGCAAGGATTGGCACCAACTTGAAACTTAAAAGGCGGAAAAATGCAACGAATGGTGCGAGCCCCGTGGACGGCCGCGAACATTGCCGCCCCTCGGACGAGGCGCTAGGATGCCCGCCCCCGCCGCCGCCAACACCATGAAACGATTTCGGAAAACCACCATGGACCTCAAGGACCACATTCGCTCGATCCCTGATTTTCCCAAACCCGGGATTCTCTTCTATGACGTCTCGACGCTGCTGTCGCACGCCGACGCCTGGAGCGTGGCCATGGGGCGGTTGGCCAAGGAAGTGAGCCGCCATCAGCCCGACATCCTTGCCGGCATCGAATCGCGCGGCTTCCTCGTCGCCGCGCCGCTGGCGCTCAAACTCGGGCTCGGATTCGTCATGGTGCGCAAGAGGAACAAGCTGCCTGGCAACTGTGTGTCCTATGAATACGATCTCGAATACGGCACCGATGTCATCCAGATCCAGGACGACGCCGTCGAACCGGGCCAGCGTGTGATGATCCTCGACGACCTCCTCGCCACCGGCGGCACCATGGCCGCGGCGGCGGAACTGTTCCGCAGCGTCGGCGCCAACGTCGGCGGCGGCGCCTGCATCATCGAACTGACGTTCCTGGGCGGCCGCGAAAAGTTCGACATGCCGTTCAAATCGCTGGTCGCCTACGACGACTAGTTCCGAGCCGTCTACGGCGTGTTTTCGAGGGCGAGGCGCACCACCTTCTTCATCACCGTCGGCAGCGCGTACGCACCGAGCCCGTCCGGCGGACACCAGAGGCCGTCGGTGTCGCCGACGGTTGCGGCGTAGACGTCGAGCTCCAGGTGAAAGTGCGTGAACGTGTGCCGGACCGTGCCGTCGAGCCGGCGCCACGCCGCCGGGGCCGGCGCCGCGGCGATGGCGTCTGCCTCGGTCCAGGAACGCTCCCGCCACTCCGTCGTCGGCACCTCCATCATCCCGCCGAGCAGGCCCGATTCGGGCCGGCGGCGCAGCATCACCGCCCCGTCGGCACGGACGGCCCAGTAAGCGGCGCCCCGCCGGATGGGCTTCTCCTTTTTCTTCGCCTTCCGGGGAAACGCCTCGGGAGCGCCGGCAGCCAATCCTGCACACGCGGCCGCCCACGGACACCGATCGCAAGCCGGGCGGCGCGGCGTGCAGACGGTGGCGCCCAGGTCCATCAGGGCCTGGGCGAGATCGCCGGGCCGGTCATCCGGAACGAGGGCATCGGCACGCGGACGCACATCCGAACGGACGTCGGGGAGCGGTGCCTCCAGGGCATACGTCCGACTGAGGACCCGAATCACGTTGCCGTCGACGGCGGCTTCCGGCTGCCCGAATGCGATCGCCGCGATCGCCGCCGCGGTGTAGTCGCCAATGCCGGGAAGCCGGCGCAGTTCCTCGGCCGAATCGGGAAAGCGGCCGCCGAGGTCGCCGGCGACCGCGCGGGCGCAGCGGTGCAGGTTTCGGGCGCGGGCGTAGTAGCCCAGCCCCTGCCACGCATGGAGCACGGCGTCCAGATCGGCGGCGGCAAGGGCATCAACCGTCGGCCATCTTTCGAGGAAGGCGTCGAAATAGGGAATCACCGCGGCGACCGTCGTTTGTTGCAGCATGATTTCGCTGAGCCACACGCGATAGGGATCGGCCCTCTCCCCGGGCGCGGCGCGCCACGGCAGCGAACGCCGTTCACGGTCGTACCAGGTGAGCAGGAGCGAGCTGAGGCGTTTGGCGGAGGCGGTCACGATGGAGGCACGGTTGATGGTCGGCGGCAGCGATCGTAGCATGCTCGGGAGTGCGGTCGACCGCCGAACGGGACGGGAAGCGCAACATGGCATCGGGCCGCAAGGGACCGCGGGCGCTGGCCGAATCGGTCTCCAAGGTGACGCAGCCGATCTTCGCCCGCAAGGGATTCGCCGACGGCGCCATCGTCGCCGACTGGTCGGCCATCGTCGGCGACCGGCTCGCCGGGCACTCGGCGCCGGAAAAGGTGGACTTCCCTCGCGGCGACCGCACGGATGGAACATTGACCCTTCGCGTCGACGCCAGCGGGCTCGCCACCGAACTTCAGCATCTCGCGCCTCAGCTCATCGAGCGGATCAACGGATTCTTCGGTTACGCGGCGATCTCCCGGCTGCGATTCGTGCACGGCCCTCTGCCCGAACGGCCGGCGGCGAGTCGGCGCCATCGTTCGGCGCCGTCCCAGGTCACCATCGACGCCGCAGCCGAATCCGTCGCCGCCGTGGAGGATGATTCTCTTCGCGAGGCCCTGGATCGCCTGGGCCGGTCGGTGCTCGCCGACGCCGATGACGACACCTCACGCGATCGCGAACCATGATGCTGCCGCATTTGTGCTAGTTGAATCGTCCTGACGCGATTGCGAGTCGCTTGTACCTCCGTCGCGTCGATTCTATAGTTGGTCAACATCTTGTGGACAGGATCGCCATTTTGCTCCGCAACATACTAGGTTTTGGGCTCCTCGTGCTCGCGCTGGCGACCGGGGGAGCATCGTCGGTGACCTTAGCGGCCTCCGCGGCGGATCCCCTCGCCGAGCGGTCATTGGGCGATCCCAATGCGCCGGTGACGATTGTCGAGTTCTCCTCGATGACCTGCCCGCATTGCGCCAGTTTCCATCGCGAGACGCTGCCAAAGATCAAGAAGGACTACATCGATACCGGCAAGGTGCGGCTGGTGTTCAGCGACTTTCCGCTTGGGCGGCTGGCGTTGGGCGCATCGATGGTCGCCCGGTGCGTCGAGCCCGAGCGGTATTTCGGTTTCCTCGAAATGCTGTTCCGCGGCCAGCAGGGCTGGGCAACCAGCCCGGAGCCGCAGAAGGAGTTGGAGCGGCTGGCGCGATTCGGCGGCCTCTCGGGCAACGAGTTCGCCGACTGCCTCAACAACCGGACTCTGTTCCAAGGCATTCAGGAGCGCGCCCGCATGGCCCAGGAGCGCCACGGCATCAGCTCCACGCCGACCTTCATCATCGGCGACGGCAAGGTCGTCGGTGCCCAGGATTATGACGTTTTCAAGAAAGCCATAGACGAAGCGCTCGCCAAGAAGCGCTGAGGCAACGTTAAAGGGGGCGAGGCGTCACCGTGTTGCGGTTCAGCAAGCTGCGGCTGGCAGGGTTCAAATCGTTCGTCGATCCGACCGAGCTGATGATCGAGACCGGGCTGACCGGAGTCGTTGGCCCCAACGGTTGCGGCAAATCCAACCTCGTCGAAGCCCTGCGCTGGGTCATGGGCGAGACGTCGGCCAAGCAGATGCGCGGCGGCGAGATGGACGACGTCATCTTCGGCGGCACCGCCGACCGCCCGGCGCGCAACATCGCCGAGGTCGCCCTCGAACTGGACAACGCCGAACGATCGGCGCCGGCGGCGCTCAACGATTTCGACGCCCTCGAAGTCAGCCGCCGCATCGAGCGCACCAAGGGATCGACGTACCGCATCAACGGACGCGAGGTCCGCGCCCGGGACGTGCACCTGCTGTTTGCCGATTCGGCGACCGGCGCACGCTCCGCCGCGCTGGTGAGCCAGGGCCGTGTCGGCCAGGTCATCGCTGCGAAACCGACCGAGCGCCGCAGCCTGTTGGAAGAAGCGGCGGGAATTACGGGCCTGCACTCGCGGCGCCACGAAGCCGAATTGAGGTTGCACGGGGCGGAGACCAACCTGGAACGCCTCGACGATGTGCTGGCGACCTTGGAAGCGCAGCTCGCTAGCCTGAAGAAGCAGGCCCGCCAGGCGACCCGCTACCGCAACATTTCGGAGCACATCCGCAAGGCCGAGGCGACGTACTATTGGCTGCGCTGGCGCGCTGCCGTCGACGGCCTGGAAGGCGCGCGCCACCGCCTCGCCGAAGCCGAGCGCCGGGTCGGCGAGCTGTCCGGCGTTGCCGCAGCAGCGACGACGCGGCAGGCGGAAGCCGCCGCCGTGTTGCCCGAGTTGCGTCAGGCGGAGGCCGAGGCCGCCGCCGAGCTGCAGCGCCTGAACCTCGCCCATGAAAACCTGGGGACCGAGGAACGCCGCGCCGAAGCCGACGCCGAAGCCTGCCGCGTGCGCCTCGAACAGGCGGCCGCCGACCTCGAGCGTGAACAGGCCCTTGCTGGCGATGCAGAGGCTGCATTGGCACGGCTTGCCACCGAGCGGGATGTGATCGAAGCGGCCCGCCGGGGCGAGGCTGATGCCCGCGAGCAGGCCGCCGCTGCCGTTGCCCAGGTGACGGGCGCCGTCGAGCGGTTGGACCTGCAACTTGCCGAGCTGACCGAGCGGGTCGCCACGGACGAGACCCGGCGCGCCGAACTCCGCCGCACGGTCGAGGACCTGGAGACCCGCCGGCAGCGTCTGCAGGCGCGCGCCGTCGAACTCGCCGAACAACGGGAAGCCCTCGCTCCGCGCCCCGAAGACGAGGCTGCCCTCTCGGTGGCCGGAACGACGCTGGCCGCCGCGCGGACCGCCCTGGAGGAGGCGCGGGCCGCCGTCACCACGGCAGAGGCGCGGCGGGCTGAAGCCGCAGAAGCTGCCGCTGCGCGCGCCGCGGAGGCGCAGGCGGCGGACACCGCGCTCGCCCGTCTTCAGGCCGAAGAACGGGCGCTGAGCGAGCTCCTTGAACCGACCGACGCCGACCTGTGGCCACCGATGATCGACGCCGTCGTCGTCGAACCCGGGTTCGAAGCGGCCCTCGGCGCCGCCCTCGGCGACGACCTCACCGCGCCCGTCGATGAGGCGGCACCCGTACGCTGGCGAACGCTCGACGACCTTGCCGGCGATCACTCATTGCCCGAAGGCGCACGCCCACTGGCCGACGTGGTGCGCGGTCCCCGCGCGCTGTCGCGACGGCTGTCGCAGATCGGCATCGTTGAGAGCAATACCGAAGGCGACCGCCTGCAACCGGCACTCGCGCCGGGCCAACGCCTGGTCAGCCGCGACGGCGGGCTTTGGCGGTGGGACGGATACGCGGCAGAGGCCGGCGCGCCGACGACCGCAGCCGCCCGATTGCAGCAGAAGAACCGTCTTGCCGAAGTTCGCGCGGCGCGGTCGGATGCGGAGGCCGCTTCGGAAGCGGCAACGGCCGCCGCCGGTGCCGCCCGTGCCGCCGCCGAACACGCTGCCAGTGCGGCCCGAAGAGCACAGGAAAACCAGCAGGCCTTCGACGTCGCCTTCGCCGACGCCCGCGAATCGGAGGCGGCCCTGCGTCAGCGCGAAGCGGAACGTGAGTCGCGGCGGGCCGCCCTGGCCGAAACCGCGCAGGCGGTGGAGGCGGACCTCGCCGAAACCGAGACCCGCGCGGCAGCCGCGTCGGAAACATTGGCCGCGCTGCCGGAGACCGGCGAGGCGCGCGAACGGATCGCGGCGTTGCGTGCCGAACTGGCCGAGCAGCGCGCGCTGTTGATCGAGCGACAGGGTGCGCTGGATTCACTGATCCGCGAGGCGGGCAGCCGCCAGCGACGGCTCGACGACATCATCGGCGAACTGGCATCGTGGCAGACGCGTTTCGACGGAGCCGGACAGCAGATTCGCTCTCTTCGCGGCAGAGCGGCGGAATTGGCCGCCGAAGGCGAACGGCTGGCCGCTCTGCCGGCCGAAATCGGCGCCCGGCGCGAGGGGCTGCAGGGCGAGATCGATGCGTCGGCGGCGCGGCGCAGGGCCGCTGCAGATCGGCTGGCCGAAGCCGAATCCCGGCTCGCCGAGGCCGACCGCGCGGCGCGCGCCGCCGAGTCGGCGCTCGCCCAGGGCCGCGAAGACCGGGTGCGCGCGGAGGGCGCGGTCGAACAGGGCGAGCAGGCGTGCCGCGACGTCACCGAGCGCGTCGCCGAACGCCTCGACGTTTCACCCGACGAAACAGCGTCGCTGGCCGGGCTCGATCCGGACGCGCCGCCGCCCGACCTCGAGGCCGTCGAGCGGCGCCTGGAACGGCTGCAGCGGGAGCGCGATACTATGGGACCGGTGAACCTGCGCGCCGAACAGGAAGCGAGCGAACTCACCGAACAGATCGCCACCCTCGGCGACGAACGCGGCGATCTGGTCGAGGCCATCGCCAAGCTGCGCCAGGGCATCGCCGAGCTCAACCGCGAAGGCCGACAGCGCCTGCTGGCCTCGTTCGCCGAGGTCGACAAGCATTTTCAGGAAATGTTCGTGCGCCTGTTCGGCGGCGGACGCGCGCACCTTGCACTGACCGAGTCGGACGACCCCTTGGAGGCCGGCCTCGAAATCATGGCGAGCCCACCCGGCAAGCGCCTTCAGGTGCTGTCACTGCTGTCGGGTGGTGAGCAGGCCTTGACCGCGCTGGCGTTGCTGTTCGCCGTGTTCCTGACCAACCCTGCGCCGATCTGCGTGCTCGACGAAGTGGACGCGCCGCTCGACGACGCCAATGTCGACCGTTTCTGTTCGTTGTTAGAGGAGATGACGATGAGCGGCGGCACCCGGTTCCTGGTCATCACCCACCACCGCATGACCATGGCGCGGATGCATCGGCTGTTCGGCGTAACCATGGGCGAGCGCGGCGTTTCGCAACTCGTCTCGGTCGATCTGCACGCCGCCGAGGAACTTCGCGAGATCGCCTGACTCCGCCTCGGAGCGGCCATGATTTTTCGCCTAGATTCAGTGAGTTACCCGGCAGAACAGAAGTCGATTCCGGGGTTTTCGTCCTTGACACCCTGGGGGGCCGCCTCTATGGTGCGCCGCGCAAACGGCGTGAGTTCGGCCGTCAGGGGGATTCCGGCGCGTTGTGGCGATGAAAGACCCCCGGCCTGAGGCTTTGAGGGACCTGGACACTCGGCTGGAGCGGTTGCGGGCCGATACGCAACCGGTCGAGCGGAAGCCGGCAGTCCAGGAACCGACATCGGGCCTGGGCATGGCGTTCACCATCTCGGCGCATCTGGTCGCCGGGCTGGTGGTGGGCGTCGGGGTTGGCTACGGCCTCGACCGCTGGCTGGACACGTCGCCGTGGCTGCTGATCGTGTTCTTCTTTCTCGGCGCCGCGGCCGGGATGTTGAACGTCTACCGTACGGTGTCCGCGATGGGAGACGCCGTCGGTTACCGGCCCGCAGGCACCCAACGTCCGGCGGGTACGAAGGAAAACGAAGAGGGCGAGGAAGGTCGTGGCGAGTCCCCTTGAGCAGTTCCAGATCAAGACGATCATTCCCATCCATCTCGGCGGAATCGACGCCTCGTTCACCAATTCGGCGCTGTTCATGACCATCGGGGTGGCGGTCGCCACTCTGTTCCTGACGCTCAGCATGCGCGGCCGTGCCATTGTCCCCGGCCGATGGCAGTCGATGGCGGAGCTCTGTTACGAGTTCGTCGCCAATATGATTCGAAGTAACGTCGGCGCCGAGGGGCGCCGCTACTTCCCGTTCATCTTCTCGCTGTTCATGTTCATCCTGTTCGGCAACATGCTGGGCATGATCCCGTACAGCTTCACCTACACCAGCCACCTGGTGGTGACGCTGGGGATGGCGATGGTGGTGTTCATCGGCACGACGATCATCGGCTTCGTCAAACACGGCTTCCACTTCTTCAGCTTCTTCCTGCCGCACGGCACACCGTGGTACATCGCGCCGCTGCTGATCCCGATCGAGGTGCTGTCCTATTTCACCCGGCCGGTGAGCCTGTCGCTGCGTCTGTTCGCCAACATGACCGCCGGCCACACCATGCTGAAGGTGTTCGCGAGCTTTGTCGTCACCATGGGACTTCTCGGCGTGGTGCCGCTGCTCGCCGCGGTGGCGCTGACCGGCCTCGAGTTCCTGATCGCCTTCTTGCAGGCATATGTGTTCACCGTCTTGACCTGTATCTACCTCAATGATGCTTTGCACATGCACTGAGCGGGCGCGGAACAGGATTGATCCAACGTTACGATTTTCGACCATTGCCAAACGTAAAATGAGGAATTGGAACCATGGAAGTTGATGCTGCGAAGATGATTGGCGCCGGTATTGCGGTCGTCGGCCTCGGCGGCGTGGGCGCCGGCATCGGTAACATTTTTGCGACGACGATCTCGTCGCTGGCCCGCAACCCGGCGGCGCAGCCGGTCATCCAGCTGCCGATGTGGGTCGGCTTCGCCCTCGTCGAGGCGGTCGCGCTCTACGCGCTGGTCGTCGCACTGATGCTGATGTTCGTGTTCTAGACACGGCCCTTCTGAACCGAAGACCCGATCGGCCCGCCCGGGCCGGGAGACACGGATGCCGCAATTCGACCCTGCCGTCTGGCTGCCGCAGCTGATCTGGCTGGCGATCGCCTTCGCCGCGCTGTACCTGCTGATGTCGCGGGTCGCGCTGCCGAGGATCTCGGACGTGCTCGAAGAGCGTGAGCACAAGATCAACGACAGCCTGCGCAAGGCCGAGAACTTGCGGGAAGAAGCGGAAACGGCGGCCGCCTCCTACGAGCGGATGATGGCCGACGCCCGGGCCAAGGCCCAGGCGGCGGTGCGCGAGGTCCGTGAAAAGGCGGCGGAAGAAGCGGCGGAGCATCACGCCGAGCTGTCGGAGAAGCTGGCCGAGGAGATCGCCGCCGGCGAGGCCCGCATCGCCGAGGAACGGGCGAGGGCCGTCGCCGGGGTGCGTGACATGGCCGTCGAGGTTGCCGAGGCCGCCGCCGGGCGGCTTGTCGGCGAGGCCGTCGATGCCAAGAAGGTCACCGCCGCCGTCGACACGGCGATCAAGGGAGGCGGCTGATGCAAGCATGGGCGGCCGAGGCCGGAGCGGCACAAGGGGCGGAGCCGTTCTACGCGACTCCGGAGTTCTGGGTTGCCGTCGCCTTCATCGTCTTCGTCGGGCTGACGGCGCGGACCATCTTCCGCGTCGCCACCGTTGCCCTGGACGAGCGCGCCGAGGGCATCAGGAACCAGATCGACGAGGCCCAGCGCCTCGCCGAGGAAGCGCAGGAGCTGCTGGCCTCCTACGAGCGCACGCAGCGCGACGCCGAGCGCGAGGCCGAGGCCATGGTCGACAATGCCCGGCGGGAGGCCGACCGCCTTGCCGAGCACGCGGCGCGCGAACTGGAGCGGTCCCTGAAGCGCCGCGAGCAGCTCGCCGTCGACCGCATTGCCCAGGCCGAGAAATCGGCCATCGAGGACGTCCGCGCCCAGGCGGTCGAGGTGGCGATGCAGGCGACCCGTATCGTTCTCGCCGAGCATGTCAGCGGCAGCAAGGCCGACGCGCTGATCGACGCGGCGATCAAGGACATTCCCGAGAAGCTGCACTAACGCCTGGGTCCAGACAACCGAGCTCCTTTCCCTCGACCTCGGTCAAGCGAAACCCGCTGCGCACGAAGCGCGGGGCCGTTCGGCAGGCCACGGCCGGGCAGGCTGGCCGGACCGACAGGCCGAAAGCGTGACCCCACGGCGATTTTGCCTGTTTTTTGGGCGCACTCGCAACTGTGCCTTGTATTTGTGCAGTCGGTCGTGGCCTGTGCGCGGAGCCTTTCCGCCCCCCTCTAGCATTTAATCGAACAACACATTGAATCGGAACGACGATTCGTGATCCGTTCCGGCTTCCCGCGACGACCGTCTGCTGGCACGCCATTTGCGACCTCGCACGGTGGCCTGCGATCGGCCGCAGCAGGGTTGGGACGGGGCCGTATCCGAAGGTGTGTTCAACGAAATGTTCGGGCCGGACGGCGAAGTGCGCGGTGCCTACCGCGCCTATGCCGAATGGCTGCGCGCGACTCCCGCCGACCGGCTTTCCCTGCAGCACCGGCGGGCGGACGCGCTGTTCCGCCGTCTCGGCGTCACCTTCGCCGTGCACGGTGACGACGACGGCGTCGAGCGCCTGATCCCCTTCGACGTCGTTCCCCGCATCCTCGATGCCGACGAATGGGAGGTCGTGGCGGCAGGCGCTTGCCAGCGTGTGCGCGCGCTGAACGCCTTTCTGGGCGACGTCTATCACGAGCAGGAGATCCTCAAATCAGGCCGTGTGCCGGCCTCGCTGGTCCTCAACAACCCGGCCTTCCGGCCCGAAGCCTTGGGACTCGACGTGCCACGGGGGGTGTTCATCCACGTCGCCGGCATCGACGTGGTCCGCGTCTCGGACGGCGAATGGTACGTGCTGGAGGACAACGCTCGTGTGCCCTCGGGCGTCTCCTACATGCTGGAAAACCGCGAGACGATGATGCGGCTGTTTCCCGAGCTGTTCGCCGCCCACCCGATCGCCCCGGTGAACCACTATCCGGAAGTGCTGCTGCGGACGCTCAAGGCCGCGGCCCCGGCCGGAGTCAGCGCGCCGACCCTGGTCGTGCTGACGCCGGGCCATTTCAACAGCGCCTACTTCGAGCACGCCTTTCTCGCCCGCGAGATGGGCGTCGAGCTGGTCGAGGGCCAGGACCTCGTGGTTGACGACAACCGGGTGTTCATGCGCACGACCGACGGCCTCAAGCGGGTCGACGTGATCTACCGGCGAATCGACGACGACTTCCTCGATCCGCTGGCTTTCGATGCGGGTTCCTACCTCGGCGTTCCGGGGCTGCTGTCGGTGATCCGCAACGGCCGGGTGACGCTGGCCAATTCCATCGGCACCGGCATCGCCGACGACAAGGCCATCTATCCGTATGTGCCGGCGATGATCGAGTTCTATCTCGGCGAAAAACCGATCCTCAACAACGTCCCCACCTACAGCCTCCGCAACCCCGATGACCGGGGATACGTCATCGATCACCTCGAAGAACTGGTGGTCAAGGAAGTGGACGGCGCCGGCGGCTACGGCATGCTCGTCGGGCCGGCGAGCACGGACGCCGAGCGCGAGACGTTCAAACAAAGAATCCTCGCCGATCCCGACAAGTTCATCGCCCAACCGACCCTCTGCCTGTCGGCCTGCCCGACGCTGATCGACGGCGAAATCGCGCCCCGCCACGTCGATCTCCGGCCCTACGTGCTGGCCGGCGAGACGACCACCGTCGTGCCGGGCGGGTTGACCCGCGTTGCCCTCAAGGACGGCTCGCTGGTGGTCAACTCGTCCCAGGGCGGCGGAACCAAGGACACCTGGGTGCTGGAGGCCTGACCATGCTCGGACGCGCCGCGAACAACGTCTACTGGATGTCCCGATACGTCGAGCGGGCCGAGAACTTGGCCCGCCTTCTGGCCAGTACCTACCATATGTCGCTGCTGCCGTCGGCGGGCGGAAACGGCACCGAGGACTGGGAGGCGCCGCTCAGCCTGACCGGCGATACCGACGACTTCTTCACCCGCTACGACGAGGTCTCGGCGGCCAACGTGCTGGCCTACATGGCCCTCGACGTCGACCACCCCAACAGCATTCGCTCCGTCGTCCGGTGTGCCCGCGACAACGCCCGGGCGACGGGCACGGCGCTGACCACCGAGGTCTGGGAGGCCATCAATCACACCTACCTGGAACTGGAGACCCTCAGCTACCAGAAGATGCTGGACAAGGGCTTCCAGGAGTTCTTCGACTGGGTCAAGGAGCGCTCGCACCTGTTCCGCGGTGCCATCTTCGGGACCATGCGCCGCGGCGATGCGTTCACCTTCTGCCGGCTCGGCACTTTCGTCGAGCGGGCCGACAACACGGCCCGATTCCTCGCCCTCAAGTGGGCGATCCTCACCCCCGGCGTCAGCAAGCCCCTCGCCGCCGAGGACTACTACCGCTGGGGTGCGCTGCTCCGCGCCTTCAGCGCCTTCAAGGCCTACCGCGAGGTCTACTCCGTGACCATCGCGCCCCGGCGCGTCGCAGAGCTCCTGGTGTTGCGCCAGGACATGCCGCGTTCGCTGATGGCCTGTGTCGCCGAGGAGCTGTCGATCTTGGAGGGGCTGCGCCGCAACGCCGCCAGCACCAATCTCGCCGCACAGATCTACAACCGCATGGAGGTCAGCCGTATCGACAGCATTCTGCGCTCGGGCCTGCCGCGCTACCTGCGCGACTTCATCCGCCGCAACACCGAGATCCACGAGATGATCGGCAAGGAGTACATGTTGGCGCAATGAGGCTCAGCATTGTTCACGAAACCCACTACCGGTTCGGCGAGCCGGCGGAGCACAGCATCCAGTATCTGCGGCTGACTCCCCGGCCCGATCCCACGCAGCACGTGCGGTCGTGGACGCTGTCCACGCCCGGCAAGCTGAGTGGTTGGATCGATGGCTTTGGCAACCTTTCCCACGTCTCGGTCCAGGACGGCCGTCACGACGAGCTGCCGGTCGTCGTTCGCGGCGAGGTCGAGACCCGGGACACCAGCGGTGTGGTCCCGCCCGACGACGGCCTGCCGCCGCCGATGTTCCTGCGCCAGACCCGCTATACCCGTGCCGAGGGCGGCATCGTCGAACTGGCCGAACCGTTCCGCGTCCGCCTCGCCGATGAAGGCGTGCTCGCGGTCCTGCACGGGCTCATGCTGACCCTGCACGAGCGCATCGAATACCGGCCCGGGTGCACGGACGTCGAGAGCACTGCCGCCGAGGCCCTGGAACACGGCTACGGCGTCTGCCAGGACCACGCGCACGTGTTCCTCGCCTGCTGCCGGGCGCTTGGCGTTCCCGCCCGCTACGTCAGCGGCTATCTGTTCGCGGGTAGCGACTCTGATGCGGCCGTCGCCAGTCATGCCTGGGCCGAGGCCTATGTCGACGACCTGGGCTGGGCGTCGTTCGACTGCGCCAACGGCATCTGCGCCACCGACTCGTACGTGCGTCTGGCCGTCGGCCTCGACTACGACGGCGCTTCGCCGGTCCGCGGCGTCCGCCGCGGCGGTGGCGTCGAGGAGATGAGCGTCCGGGTGCGGGTGGTCAGCGACCAGTGATGGCCCGCGAGGATTACGGCAACGAGGGTTTGTGATGAGCTATTGCCTGGGAGTTCAGGTCGACGAAGGCCTCGTGTTTGCCGCCGACTCGCGGACCAATGCCGGCGTCGACAGCGTCTCGACCTACCGCAAGCTCCACGTTTTCGACCGCCCGGGGGAGCGGATCGTCATCGTGCTCACCGCCGGCAACCTCGCCGTCACCCAGGAGGTGATCAACCGGGTCGACCGCTGCCTCGCCCGCGACGAACCCGGACGAAACCTACTGCTGACGGAATCCATGTTCGACGCCGCCCGCATCGTCGGCGACAACCTGAGGGCCGTGTTCGACCGAGACGCCGACTACTTCAAGGCCCACGGCAGCGAGTTCAACGCGTCGTTCATCGTCGGCGGCCAGATCCGCGGCGAACGGCCGCGGCTGTTCGCCATCTATTCTCTCGGCAACTTCATCGAGGCCAGCGACGAAACGCCCTACTTCCAGCTCGGCGAGACCAAGTACGGAAAGCCGATCCTTGAGCGGGTGCTGCGGCCCGACCTCGGTCTCATGGACACCGCCAAGTGCGCGCTGGTGTCCTTCGATTCGACCATTCGCGCCAACATCTCGGTGGCCCCGCCCCTCGACCTCGTCCTTTACCGGAAGGACGCCTTCGAGCTCGCCGCCCGCCAGCGGATCGACAAGGACGACCCCTACTTCAATGCCCTCCAGCGCCACTGGGGCGAGGGCTTGCGCAGCGTCTTCGCCAACGCCCCGGACCCGGACTGGGAGGCGGTGTCGGAACCCTTGAGCAAGATCGGCTAGCGCGTCAGCGGCTCGACAATCGCCCCCCCGCCGGCTCCCGCAGCCGTGACAGGCGGCGGGCGATGGTTTCGGCGGTGGCCGGGTCACGGGACCGCAGCGCCTCGACCATGCCGCGCCAGGCGAGTAGGGTCCGCTTCCACTCGGCGGGCCTCATCCCCGCCGAACCGGTAGAGCGGACGCGCCGGTCGAGGCGGCGGAGCAGGTCGCACGCCGTCCTGTTGCCGCAGATTTTGGTGAGGCCGCGGTCAAGTGTGGCCAAATCGCCAGATGCTTCGATCCCGGCAGCCATCGCGTGGGTGGCGCGCTCGGCCAGGCGGTCGATGTCGTCGTCCGCCGCCCGCGTGGCAGCCGTCCGCGCGATCAGGGCGAACATCGCTGAACGGACCTCCCAGGTTTCCTCTTGGTCCCGCGGATGCGCCAGCGGTGCGACGACCCGGAAGGAGGGCTGAGGCGGGCGAAACCCGAGGGTGTCCTGGAACCCGCCGCGCCGCAGGTACCGGACAGCGTTGCCCGGGCCGGGGCTGGCAAGGACGCCGAGGAGTGCGACGAAGGCGAGGCCGGCGGCAAAGAGGACCGCGAGGCCGGTCTCGCCGACGTCGAGGCCACCGAACCGCACCGGCATGGAAGACGCCGCGCCGTAGCCGCCCTTGACCGCCGAGAGGCTGAGGACGAGCGCCGCGGAGGCGATCGGCAAGGCTGCGGATGCCCAGCGCCGGCTGAACGGTTCGTCTGGTCCGGCGGCGTTTGCGCCGCCGTTGCGATACAGGAAACCCGGCTCGTTCATCTCCTGTCCTCCGTCAAGTCCGCCGGCCGGCGGCGATGGCGCCGGGCTCCCCCTCGCCCTCGAGCGCGGGAAGCACGGCCTCCCGGCGCTGGCGGACGATCCGCTTGGCGATGCTCTCGGCGGTATCGGGGTCCCGCGCCGCCAAGGCATCGGCCATGCCCCGCCATGACGAGACCACCTGCTGCTGGTGCCGGGCATCGGCGACGTCGAAGTGAACGTGGCGCCAGCGCGTCTGCCGGTCGAGCTGGGTCAGCGTGTCCGCCGCCCGGTCGTTGCCGCACATGGCGATCATCCGCGTGGCAATCCGATCGGCATGCCCGTCGGGCGGGTTCCCCTGCTCGACGCCAGCCGCCATGTCGTCGACCAGCGCCTCGATCGCCTCGATCTCATCGTCGCGGCCCCGGTCGGCGCAGAGCCGTGCGACGAGGGCGAACAGCGCCTCCTGCAGCTCGAAGACGTTGCCCATCTCGGCGATGGACAGCCGGGCGACGCGAGCGCCGCGCCACGGCAACACCTCGACGAGCCGCTCCTTCTCAAGAATACGGAACGCCTCCCGCACCGGCCCGCGGCTGGAGTCGAACCGGGCGGCGAGGTCCTGCTCGCGCAGCGGCTCGCCCGGCCGGTACCGGCCGCCGACGATGTCGTCGGCGAGGGCATCGGCGATCCGCTGGCCCATCGGCGGCAGAAAGGCATCGGGCGCCCGTACCGCCGGTGCCGCCGCTTCGATGTCAGAACCGTTTTTCGTCACCGCATCCCCGCCCCTACCCGAAAACGCTACCGCGATGTCCCCGCGCTGAAAACCCCGCGACCGGCATCGTGCGCCAGCCAGCCGGGGATTCTGGGGCCATCGCGATCGCCTCATGCTGAATTGTCGACAATTTTTCTTGTTTGAAAGCCATATCCGTGGAAGGATCGCTTTTCAGGCCGTTTTTGTAAACAACGCGAACACAAAGGGGGCGAAAATGGACCTGGAGCATGAACGGCCGGCCGAACGGGAGTACGGACCCAGCATCGGCCTCGTCCGCCGGCGGGTCTTCGGCGGGATCCTCATCTGCCTGGTGATCGGCTTCCTCGCCATCGTCGTCACCGTCTTCGGCAACGACAATCCGCGGTCGTTCTACGGCGACATCTATGACGACTCGGACAAGCAGACACCGAGCGTCGCGTGGTTCGCGCTGAAGGCCGCCGGCATGGCGGCGCTTGCCCTACTGATCCCCTGGCTCGCGACCCGCGGCCGCAAACCCGAGCCAGACGGCAACGGCGAAACGTCGTGAAACGGATCTAGGTTCCGCCGATCAAGGCCAGCCAGTCGTCCTCGCTCAACGTGGTGACGCCGAGTTCGGCGGCCTTCTTCGCCTTGGAGCCGGCATCGGCGCCGACGACCACGAAGTCGGTCTTCTTCGACACCGAGCCAGCGACCTTGGCGCCCAGCGACTCGGCCCGCGCCTTCGCCTCGCCTCGGGTCAGGGTTTCCAGGGTGCCGGTGAACACGACGGTCTTGCCGGCGACCGGTGAGTCGTCGATCTCAGGCGCGGCGAAATCCTCCACCGTCAACTCGCCTCCCAGATCGTCGAGGGCTTCCCGATTGTGCGGCTCGTCGAAGAATGCCACCAAATCCTCGGCCATCGACGGGCCAACGCCGTCGATATCGACGAGATCGCGCCGCGCCTCCGACTCCGGATCGGCCGCCGCCATCATCGCCGCCCGCCAGTTGGCGAGCGATCCGTAGTGCCGGGCGAGCAGCCGCGCCGTCGCCTCGCCGACCTGGCGGATGCCGAGGGCATAGATGAACCGCTCCAGCGGAATCGTCCGCTTGGCGGCGATGGCGGCGGCGAGGTTGTCGGCCGATTTCTCGCCCCAGCCCTCGCGACCGGCGATCTCGGAGATCCGCGCCGGCAGGCGGAAGATGTCGGCGGGCGTGGCGATCAGGCCATCCTCGCGGAAGGCGACGATGTGCTTGGCACCCAGCCCCTCGATGTCGAAGGCGTCGCGGGAGACGAAATGCTTCAGCCGCTCGACGGCCTGGGCCGGGCAGATGAGCCCGCCCGTGCAGCGGCGAACGGCTTCGCCCTCCTCGCGCACCGCGTGACTATCGCACTCGGGGCAGGTCTCAGGCATCTGGAAGGGTGCCGATCCGGCGGGGCGTTTCTCTCCGACGACCTCGACCACCTGGGGAATGACGTCGCCGGCCCGCTGGACAACGACGGTATCACCCACCCTGACATCCTTGCGGGCGATCTCGTCCTCGTTGTGGAGCGTCGCGCGGCTGACGACGACGCCGCCGACGGTCACAGGCTCCAGTTCCGCGACCGGGGTCAGTGCACCCGTGCGGCCGACCTGGATGCGGATGTCTCGGACGGTGGTCGTCGCCTGCTCGGCGGCGAACTTGCGGGCGATGGCCCAGCGCGGCGCGCGGCTGACCTGGCCCAGCCGTTGCTGCCAGTCGAGCCGGTCGACCTTGTAGACGACGCCGTCGATGTCGTAGGGCAGTTCGGCGCGGCGGGCTTCGAGATCGCGGTGAAACACCCGCATCTCATCGAGGTCGCCGCACAGACCGGCCAGCGGGTTGACCGGGAAGCCCCACGCCTTCAGCCGCTCGATGACCCCATGATGGGTGTCGGCGACCGGCTCGCTGATCTCGCCCCAGGCGTAGGCGAAGAAACGCAGCGGCCGCGTCCGGGTGATCTCGGCATCGAGCTGCCGCAGCGAACCTGCCGCGGCGTTCCTCGGGTTGGCGAATACCTTGGCGCCGGCGGCCTCCTGGCGGGCGTTCATCTCGGCAAAGTCGGGCCGCGTCATGTAGACCTCGCCCCGCACCTCCAGAACGGCCGGCGCCCCTTCAATGCGCTCGGGAACGTCCGCGAGGGTGCGCAGGTTGGCAGTGACGTCCTCGCCGGTCGTGCCGTCGCCGCGGGTCGCGCCGGTGATCAAGGCGCCGTTCTCGTAGCGCAGCGACACCGAAAGCCCGTCGATCTTCGGCTCGGCCATCGTCGCCATGGGAATCGACGGGTCGTCCCGCAGCTCCTTGAGGAACCGTCGGACGCCGTCGACGAACTCGGCGAGATCGTCGTCGGAAAAGGCATTGCCCAGCGACAGCATCGGCCGCGCGTGGGTGACCTTGGCGAAGCCGCCGGCCGGCGCGGCACCGACCCGCTTCGATGGGCTGTCATCGTGGATAAGGGCCGGGAAGCGCGCTTCGATGGCGTCGTTGCGCCGGCGCAACGCGTCGTAGGCGGCGTCATCGATGACCGGCGCATCGTCGCCATGGTAGGCCCTGTCGTGCCGCGCGATCTCGTCGGCGAGGGCGGCAAGTTCGGCCGCGGCTTCAGCTTCGGTCAGCGTCTCGACCGCCTTGGCTTCGCCAACGCTCATGCGGCGCCGCTTTTCAGCAGGCTGTCGGCGGCGGCGCGGGCTTCGTCCGTAACCCGCGCACCGGCCAGCATGCGGGCGATCTCCTCCTGGCGTCCGGTGGCATCGAGGCTCTCCACGCCGGTCCGTGCCGAGGCGTCGTCGGTGGCCTTGGTGACCCGCCAGTGCTGGTCGCCGCGCGCCGCGACCTGCGGCGAATGGGTCACCACCAGAACCTGGACGTCGGCGGCGAGCCGCGCCAGACGCTCCCCCACGGCGGCGGCGACGGCACCACCGATGCCGGCGTCGACCTCATCAAACACCAGGGTCGGCACCGGATCGGCACCGGCCAGCACGACCTTCAGTGCGAGCATGAACCGCGCCAACTCGCCACCCGAGGCGATGCGCGTCAGCGGCCCCGCCGGGGTGCCGGGATTGGTGGCAACCTCGAAGGCGACGCGGTCCCAGCCGGCCTCGCCCCAGCCGTCCTCGTCGGCCCGTTCGACGCGGGTGGCAAAGGTCGCCTTGCCGAGCTTCAGCGGCTCCAGCTCTCCGGCGACGGCGGGATCGAGGCGGCCGGCGGCTTCGGCACGCGCAGCGCTCAAGGTCTCGGCGGCGGCCATGTACCGCTCGCGGGCGGCACGCTCTTCAGCGGCCAGCCGCTCGACGGCGGCGGCGCCGTCCTCCGCCGCGGCCAGCCGGCGATCGATGTCGTCCCGCAAGGCCGCCAGATCATCGACCTCGCAGCCGTGCTTGCGGGCCAGGGCGCGGAGTGCGAACAGTCGCTCTTCGATGGTCTCTAGCCGCGCCGGATCGAGGTCCATGTCGGCAGCGGCGCGTTCGAGCAATGCCTGACCCTCGGCGGCTTCGGAAGCCGCCCGGTCGAGGGCAGCGATGGCCGCGTCGAGCCGCCCCTCGGCAGCCGAGGCAATCCGCTCGAGCGGGCGCATGGCGGCACGCAGACTGTCTTCGGCGCCGCGCCCGCCGCCGCTGCCGGCGAGCGCCTGGCCCGCCTCGCCCATGGCGGTGACAAGCTTTTCCGCATTCATCATCAGGGTGCGCTGGGCGGCGAGGTTCGCCTCCTGGCCCGGCTGCGGATCGAGGGCTGCCAGCTCATCGGCGGCGTGGCGTAGGAACTCTTCGTCCCGGCGGGCGGACTCGGCCTCATTGGCGGCGAGGATGCAGGCCTCGCCCGCGGCGCGCCACTCCTTGCGCGCCACGGATACGGCCTCGACAAGAGATTCGAGCCCGCCGTAGGCGTCGAGCAGCCCGCGATGGCTGGCCGGGTCGAGGAGGCGCTGGCTTTCGAATTGGCCGTGGACTTCAACCAGGGCGTCGCCAATCCGTCGAAGCAGGCCGACGCCGACCGGTTGATCATTGACAAAAGCCCGCGAACGGCCATCGGCACCGAGAACCCGGCGCACGAGGATGCCCTCACCGGTGTCGTCGATGCCGTGTTCGGCGAGGATGTCGAGGACAGCGTGATCGGCACCGGTATCGAAGGTGGCGCTGACCGTCGCCCGATCGGCACCGGCACGGACCAGCCGGGCGTCGCCGCGGGCACCCAGCGCCAGCCCGAGGGCATCGAGGAGAATGGACTTGCCCGCGCCGGTTTCGCCGGTGAGCGCGGTAAGCCCCGCCGGGAACTCCAGTTCCAGCCGGTCAATCAGCACGACGTCGCGGATATCGAGCGCGGTCAGCATCCGAGCCGGCCGCTCACCACACCTTGTACCAGGGCTCCTCGCCCGGCCTCGGGCCGCCCGTCTCGACCAGCGCGTAGGCGTCCGCGTACCACTCGCTGCCAGGGAAGTTGTGGCCGAGAACGGCGGCCATCTTTTGGGCTTCGTCGGTGATGCCAAGCGCGGTGTAGGCCTCGACCAGACGGAACAGCGCCTCGGGAACGTGGGTCGTCGTGCCGTACCGATCGATGACGATCTGAAAGCGGTTGATCGCCGCCAGATAGTGCCGCTGGTTCAGGTAGTAGCGGCCGATCACCATCTGCTTGCCGGCCAGGTGGTCGTTGGTCAGATCGAGCTTCAGCTTGGCGTCGCGGGAATAGGCGCTGTCCGGATAGCGGGTGATCAGTTCCTCGAAGGCGCGCCGGGCGTCTTCGGTTTTCCGTTGGTCCCGGGCGACGTCGGAAATCTGCTCGTAGTGGCTGAGGCCCTTGAGGTAGTAGGCGTAGGCAACGTCGCTGTGGGCCGGATGGAGCTGGATGAAACGATCGAGCGCCGCAACGGCGTCTTCGTACTCGTTGGACTGGTAGTAGGCGTAAGCCGCCATGAGCTGAGCGCGGACCGCCCAGGGCGAGTAAGGATGCTGGCTTTCGACCTCGTCGAATCGATCCGCCGCCTGGTCGTATTCGCCAACTTCGAGGGCGTCGACGCCTTCGTTGTAGATCTCGGCGACGGGCCGCTCGACATAGGGTTCCTCATCGTCGCCCGAGCATGCCGCGACCAGAGCGGCCAGACACAGCGTCGCGGCCATGGCGAGCTGGCGAAGACGTCCAGGGATCATCAGGAACCTGCGCATGGGCGTCGGCAGACGAGCGGACACAGTCGAATCGAACCGGCCGTGACTATATCACGACGCCGAAGTGTCGCGGCTGTTTTCTCTGATACGGAGGCGTCAGAGAGCGGCGGCGCCGGCCTCGGCGTTGGTCCGTCCGAGAACGACCTGGGGCTCCAGGTCGGAGGCCCGCATCACGTCCCAGGTCCACGCCTCGGGATTGTCGAACAAGGCCCGCAACAACCGGTCGTTGGCTTCGTGGCCGGAACAGATACCGTGGAAATGACCGACCACCGGTGCACCCGCGAGGTAGAGGTCGCCGATCGCGTCCAGCGCCTTGTGGCGAACAAACTCGTCGTCGTACCGCAGGCCATCCTCGTTGAGGATCGTGTCGCCGCTGACGACGATGGCGTTTTCGAGGGATCCGCCGCGGGCCAAGCCGGCCGCGCGAAGCTGCTCGACCTCGTTGAGGAAGCCAAACGTGCGGGCCCGCGCCAGCTCCTTCTTGAACGTGCCGTTGACCATGCCGAGGCCGATGGACTGGCGGGCCACGGCGCCGCTGGCGAACTCGATCTCGAAATCGACCGAAAAACCGACGCCGGGGGTCAGCGACGCCGACCAAGCGCCATCGGCGATGGACACCGGCGCCCGCATGCGGATGACGCGGCGCGGCGCCTCCTGCTCGACGATGCCGGCGCATTCGACGAGGAACACGAACGGCGCGGAGCTGCCATCCATGATCGGCACTTCCGGCCCATTGACCTCGATGATCGCATTGTCGACGCCGGTGCCGGCCAAGGCCGCCATCAGGTGTTCGACCGTACCGATGGTCACGCCGCCCTCGTTTCCGAGTACCGTGCACATGCGGGTATCGACGACGCGGTCCCACGTCGCGGGGATTTCGGCACCGCCGCCGGCGATGTCGGTGCGAACGAATCGGATACCGTAGTCGGTCTCCGCCGGCGCCAAGGTCATCGACACCTTGGCCCCCGAGTGCAGTGCGACACCGGTACAATGGATGGGATTTCTCAGCGTCTTCTGACGGATGATCTTCCCAGCGTCGAAATCCAGCCGCGACCCGACGCTTTTTGCGAGCGACCTCATGATTCCCCTTTATTCAGCCCCCAGTTGGCTTCGATATTTCCCGTTCCAGGTCCGAAGCCTTATTGGCCCGATTTCCCCCGGACTCATCCCCGTACTAGGGCGTGCGTCCTAATCGGAGTGCTTCCAGGGGAAGCTTAACAGCATCCCCTGGAAGCATACAAATCAACCTTTGTTACCGTTTGTTACGCCGAGTCAGATAGTTACGGTCAATTCGCCTGGCGCCGGAGGAACGCCGGAATGTCGAGCAGATCGTCCTCCGGCTGCGATCCCGGCAGCCGCTCCTCGGTGGCGAGTCCGCCGAGCCGCTGCTGCGCCGGGGCCGTCGGTTCGGTCTTTTCCGCCGGGCGTTCCTCGGTTTCGGGCTTGCCCGCCCCGATCGACCGTCCGGCACCTGTAACCCGCGCAAACAGGCTGGTTGCGCGCGATTTCGGCCGTTCGCCTTCGGCCTCGGTCGGTCGGGCGCCGTTGGCCAGTGCTGCGGCGGCAAACGGATCCGGCTTGGACTCCGGCGCCGCCGCGGTCCGTGCCGCTGGAGCCGGCGGAATGAAGGCGTCGCGGGTGCCAAGCGACGGCATCGCCGGTGCCGCGGCCCGCGCCGGACGGGCAACCGGCGGCGGGGCGAGATCCGGCTGCTTGGGAGCCTCGGGCTCGGCCGGTGCCGGTGTCGCCGGTTCGGCCGCGGCCGGTTCCTCGGTTGCCGTTTCAGCTTCGACGGCGGTCTCCCCTGCCGGTTCCGCCTCCGTAGCCGGCTCGGCAGCGGGTGCTTCCTGCCTGGCGACGACCTGCTCAACGAGATGCAGCTTGGTCGGGATTGGCCGCGCATCTGCATCGGTGTCCATGCCGGTCGCGACCACCGAGACCCGCATGTGGCCTTCGAGCGAGTCGTCGAATGTCGAGCCGAAAATGATGTAGGCGTCGGAATCGACCTCCGAGCGAATGCGATTCGCCGCCTCGTCAACCTCGAACAGGGTCATGTCGTTGCCGCCGGTGATGTTGATCAGCACGCCCCGGGCACCCTTCATCGAGGCATCGTCCAGCAGCGGGTTGGAGATCGCCGCCTCGGCGGCGTCGAGCGCCCGGCGCTCGCCCTCGGCTTCGCCGGTGCCCATCATCGCCTTGCCCATCTCGCTCATCACCGCGCGGATGTCGGCGAAGTCGAGGTTGATCAGGCCCGGCATCACCATCAGGTCGGTGACCCCGCGGACGCCCGAATACAGCACGTCGTCGGCCATCTTGAAGGCATCGGCGAAGGTTGTGCGCTCGTTGGCGACGCGGAACAGGTTCTGGTTGGGGATAATGATCAGGGTGTCGACGAACTGCTCCAGGTCCTCGATGCCGGCATCGGCGATGCGCATCCGATGGGCGCCCTCGAAATGGAACGGCTTGGTGACGACGCCGACGGTCAGGATGCCCTGCTCGCGGGCGGCCCTGGCGATGACCGGTGCCGCACCGGTCCCGGTGCCGCCGCCCATGCCGGCGGCAATGAACGCCATGTTGGAGCCGCGAAGCTGTTCGAGGATTTCTTCCAACGCTTCCTCGGCGGCGACCCGTCCGACGTCCGGACGGGAACCGGCACCCAAGCCCTGAGTGGCGGTGACACCGAGCTGGATCCGACGGTCGGCATGGGACTGGGTCAGCGCCTGGGCGTCGGTGTTGGCGACGACAAACTCGACGCCCTCCAGGTGTGACTGGATCATGTTGTTGACGGCGTTACCCCCGGCGCCACCGACACCGATAACGGTGATCCGGGGTTTTAGCTCCGGGGTCGGGTTGTTGGTCGGTATACTCAGGTTGATGGTCATGACAGCCTCCGCTTCGTTCATCTCTCAAGGTCGGTAAAGGTCAGGGTTCAAAAGTTCTCTCTTAGCCATTGGCCGATCCGCCCGAAGCGGCCGACCGGTTCCTCACTGGGGCAGTAGGCCCCGAGGGGACCTTCCGCCGGATGTTGAAACGCGTACTGCAGGAGCCCGGCGCAGGTGGCGAACGCCGGGCCGGCGGCGGCCTCGGCGAGCCCGTCGATGGGCTGCGGACGGGTCAGGTGAACCTGCTTGTCGAGGATCATGCCGGCGAGATCGGCGACGCCCGGGAGCTGGCTGGCGCCGCCCGTGAGCACGGTCTGCCGCCCGGCGACCTTGTCGAAGCCCGCATCCTCCAGACGGGCGCGGACCATCTCGAAGGTTTCCTCCAGCCTCGGCCGGATGATGCCGGCCAGCATCGACCGCGGTACCTGGACCGGGTCGGCGAGTCCATCGTCGGCCATCGGCGGCACCTCGATGACCTGTCGGTCGTCGGACGGCGACGGCAGGCAATTGCCGAACAGGGTCTTCATGCGCTCGGCCTGCACGACCGGTGTCGCCAATCCGCGGGCGATGTCGTTGGTCACATGATGGCCGCCGACCGGGACGCAGTCGGTGTGAACGAACTCGCCATCGAAGAACACGGCGATGGACGTCGTCCCGCCGCCCATGTCGATGACGGTGACGCCAAGCGCCGTCTGGTCTTCGACGAGGCAGCCGAGCGCCGACGCGTACGGCCCCGCCACCCGGCCGACGACATCGAGGTGGCAGCGGGTGACGCAGGTGGCGAGGTTGCGGGCCGGTCCGGCGGCGGTGCTGATTAGATGCACGCTGGCGCCCAGCCGGTCGCCGCACATGCCGCGGGGATCGCGCACGCCGCGATGTCCGTCGATGCTGTAGCCGACGGGAATGGCATGCACCAGTTCGTGACCCTCTGGCACGTCACCAGCCGCGGCAGCGGAGTCGAGGATGCGGCGCAGATCGGACTCGTTGATGGCGTGTCCGGCGACAGCGACCTCGTAGGCGATCAGCCGCGACCGCGGCGCCCCGCCCGAGAGATTGACGACCACTTGCCGCACGGTTTCCCCGGCCATCTGCTCGGCGGCCTCCACAGTGGCGCGGATCGCCGCTTCGGCGGCTTCCATGTCGACGACGACTCCGCCGCGCACGCCGCGGGAAACCTGGTGGCCGATACCGATAACCCGCGGCGGACGGGCGCCCCCGGGGCGGGCGACAAAGCACGATACCTTGGTGGTGCCGACGTCGAGCGCGGCGACAAGGTTGCCGCGAACCCTGGGCTGGGCTGTGTTCCCGATGCTGGTCATGTCGCCGCGTTGATCCCCCTTACTCATGTGTCCATGTACTCATGCGACTCTGTGCTGCCTCACGTGTCCCGACCCGAAGAGTCCCGTGTCCCTTCGGACCGCGGTGCCTTGCGGACGATCAGCCGGTCGGGAAACCGGAGGTCGAGCACCTGAACGTCGCGTTCCAGGACGCTGTGGGTGCGTTGGTAGTCGGCAAGCCGCGCCCAGGCGGCGGCCTCGTCTTCCTCCGGCAGGCGCACGTCGATGCCGCTGGACAGACGCAGGTTCCAGCGGCGCCCCCCGACCCGGGTCGCCGCCCGCACCAGGGGCCGAAGGTCCGGTTGCGTGGCCAAGACATCGATCAGCGCCGCCGCGTGCGCCGGTGCGTCGTC
>Ga0056136_1000025_pt1 | contig 23966 bp, 33 predicted proteins | sample WorMetG1aBELIZE2_FD_71120 | JGI IMG/M metagenome (GOLD analysis project Ga0056136, IMG submission 71120) | Marine gutless worms symbiont microbial communities from Max Planck institute for Marine Microbiology, Germany - Inanidrilus... ...
GGTACTCTCAAAAACCACAATCAGTATGCCTTTCGATAAGATATATTTCAAGATTAAATTTAATAAATCGTGGGCACGAAAAAAGGCCCCGGTTCAGGGCCTTCGCGCAACCTCTCGAAAACTACGGATCCGAGACGGATACCTACCGTTGTCCGGTGGGTGAACAGCTCACCACAGGCCGGTTACGGTTTGGCCGCTTCCCGAAAGTCGGCTACCGACGCTATGCCACCCCAGCCTGCGCCACCTGTACGCAACGTTCACGGTGTACCATCAGCCCCGCCGGTCGTCGGGCGTGCCCGCCAAGCCGATCAAAACGCATACAAGGGCGGCACCTGGCGGCTGCTACGCGAACTGTCGTGTGCTCTCCGGGAGCAGAACCGGCAACTGGCTGGGTATGACCAGGTATGATCCCTACTAAGACCAGGACTTACCGCTACCTGGCTTCCAACCATTGAATGCATTCCGATGATTAAAAGCCCCGACCAAACCCGAGGCCCCTTCCGCGCGGAGCATCTGCGCTCGGGCGATCCTTACGAGCTCGACGATGGCCACCCCATCGAATGCTTGCCGAGTGGTGGGCGACATGCGAAATCGAATGCGAGCGGTGCGTTTATTCTGGAGAGTGACCCGGATGTCGAGTCGGTGGGCGTCGATGCGGGATTTACGCCAGATGAACACAATCTGCGCGCCCCCGACATCGCCGTGGGACATGTCCCGGATACGCCGGGGTGGATTCCTGGTGCCCCGCCGCTGGCGGTCGAGTATGCCGATACCGGCCAGGACGAGCGGGACCTGCAAGCCAAGATTCACACGCTGCTTGGAGCCGGAACGCGCTATGTTTGGGTAGTGCGCTTGACCGGACCGCACCGAGTCGAGGTCCACACGCCGGACGGATTGCATATGGCCTATCCAGGAGAGGCGTTGAAAGCCCCTGGCATTCTCCGAAACCCGGTGCGCGTGGAGGCCCTGTACGACCCAGCGGCGGCCCACGATGCGGCGTTGCGCAACCTGTTGCAACGGCGCGGCTACGCGGACCTGGACGCGGTGCTGGAAGAGGGCCGAGAAGAGGGTGAGTTAGCGGTGGTCTTGCGCCAGCTTCACCGCGTGGTGGGGCCATTCCCAGAGGCTAACCACCAACGGATCGGCCAACTTGGGCGTGACGGGCATCAAGATTTCCAAGGATGGCTGTCGAGTACTCGGCGGCGCCGACAGTCCGGTCCTCTTCCGCCGCTATTTGGCGATGGATGCCTTTCCGGCGCCGGTGCACGGTGGTGCCATCAAGGCGCTCCGTCCGCTCGTAAACGTCTCGTCCGACGAGGATTTCGTGTTGCTGGTGGCCCGGCTGCTCGCCGCGTTGCGCAGCAGCGGACCTTATCCCGTGTTGGTACTTTCTGGGAAGCAAGTCTCCGTGAAAAGGTGCTATTCGGAACGTCTATCTCAATTACTCACGCCCGAAAGGAAGAAGTATGAGCGACGGCAAACAGGGCGATATGTTCGGGTTCAAACCCGTGGGTGAACTGCTGCCCAAGAAACTGAAGGAAAGGGCGAAGGACAAGCCGTTAAGCCGGGTTAAAAAGCGTGGCGTCGAGGCCAACACCGCCATAGCTATGGACCCACCGGACCAAATCGGCTATCAGCACACGGTGCTGTGTCAGACATCCATGCCTTACCGTGACCCCGGAAAAGTCGTGCGGGTCTGGGAGCGTGAGCGGGGAATTGTTTCCTTGCGCATCGAGGCTGGGGCAGCCCGCCATCCAGAGACACATGATTGGCTTGAGTTGGGCTTACCGTTCGGACCCAAGCCCCGGCTGATACTGGCACATCTGAACGCCGAAGCCCTCAAGACAGCTTCCCCCGTTGTTGAGATGGAGGAAAGCCTTACGGCCTTTGTCAACCACATTCAGGACCCCACAGAGCACGGCAAGTCAGGCCCTAATGGTTACCAAATTCGCACCTTCAAGGACCATCTTGCACGCCTATCCACCGCTATTATTCGCATGGCTGTTTCGACAGAGGAACGCGCCGTTCAGGTCAACAGCCAGATTGTAGACGCCTTTGATCTGTGGTTTCCCAAGAACGAGAAACAGCGGGTTCTTTGGCCATCAACTATCCATCTGAACGACAAATACTTTGCCAGCCTACAAAAGCACGCTGTGCCCTTGGACGAGCGCGCCCTTGCCGCTCTGTCCCATTCGGCTATGGCTCTGGACATCTATGCTTGGCTGGCGCAGCGTCTACACCGGGTGCCGCGCGGCCGCCCCCAGTTCATTACATGGGCGGCCGTCAAGGACCAGTTTGGTCCCGGACATGCCCGAATGAATAATTTTAAGGCTGTCTTTCGTGTCGCGCTGTCGCAGGTTCTTACTCATTACCCCGCGGCCCGTATCGAGGCGGATGGCAGCAGCCTAACTTTGCACAACAGCCCGCCGCCCGTATCCAAGCGTATGGCCCTTGTTTATAAGCCCGCGGAGTGATCCGACCTACCTGCAGCTACTCTGCCGCGGATCCCGGTAAACCGTTGCTATTGTTGATAAGCCTGTGTGTATGGAAAGTTATCAACGGCTACTTTGCAGCAGCAACCACGGCTACTTTGCAGCAGCGACTCGCAAAATCAACGGCTACTTTGCAGCACAAACCTATATATACCTATATCTTTACCGCTAGTTGTCCACCCCAAACTGTGGACAACTACAGAAAACCCGGTCTTCCAAACCCGCTACGCTCACAACTTCGAACAGCCCCCGAACTTCCCGCCTCCTACTCCATCTTCGAGAACATAAAAGGTCTCATGGTCAGGAAGCATCGCGAGTTTCTCGACAAGCTGATCGAAGCATTCCGCCTGATCGGACACCGAATGCAAAGCCCTTGGGCAATGCTGGACGCTTCCTCTTTCAGCGTTCCGCAAAACCATCAGCGTCCTATCCTAATTGGGGCAAAGAAGGGCTTTAAGCTTCCCAACTACCCGACCCCCACTACATGCGCTGCCAGAACGACGAACGGCAGATTACCATCTAGGCCATCCCGCTTCGACGCTTTGGGAGGGGAGATCTACCCGAAGCAGAGCGCACGGTTTCCCCAACCAGTTCCGCTTCCACAAAACCAAATAGCACGGAGCACGGCAAATCGGGAACGCCGTCCCACCTCCCTTCGCTCGCACTGTTACCGCAAACATTATTCAGGCTCTCGCCATTGAGCCGATACGCCCCGAGACACCTGTCGACCTCGGCGACCTAGACCTCTTGCTCATGGATATACCCCACGCTTCCGAGTACTGGGGTATTCCAAACCACATTGCCCGCCGCAACCGCAAGAGCGGCGCGAAAAAGCGCAAGCAGAGGAACATCGAAGCCGAGCACCTAGCGGTGCAGGAGACCTCAGCAGTAGGTAGGCCCTAGGTAAGGACACAGGAAGCCCGTAGAGAGCCTCTCAGGAGCTCCTAGGAGCACATGAAGGAGCCGCAAACCCTAACCGCCCACCTCAAGACGCGGGTATTAAGCAAGGAGAATTCCTTTAGGCCATTGGTCATTCGGAAACCATATCGGCCCAACTGTCCGGCGGCGACAACCCCCCCGATTTTTTGGCCCCTAACAACCTAAAACCCTTTATTTCCAAGAACTTAGCGGCGACGACAGAACCAGCGGAATTTCAACCGCTAGGTAGAAGTCGATCGGCTTACGGATATCAAAGCCCTAATCTCCGTTCTGAACCACAGCCAAGCCGCCCATAAACAGGTCGGCACCCAACTGGCTACCGCCAAGCCAACATTGCCAAGAGCGAGCATGCCTGCCGCCATGAAGGCAGCAAGAACAGAAACAATGGCCGATGCCGGTTGACCTGCCGCCCAAAAGCCGATAGGTGGAACGAGGGCTCCCAAGATGGCTTTCTTGAGAGCGATTTCTTAGCGGGCATGCGGAACACCCAAAAAAATATCCTTCACCAGTCCAATCCCGGCTTCCCATTTTCATCGAAAGTGCGGAAATTGCAGGCCGGAAACCCACTGCACCCCCACCAGTAGACCCCCTTTTTCCTGGCGGCCTCGCGCCGGATTAAGCCCTTTTCGCACTTCGGACAGGTGTGCTCCTCGGAAACCGTGGCGGTAGGTCTACGGGAAGCCGTATCCGGCTTACCTTTCTTATCCGGGAAGAGAGCCTTGCACGCCGGGTAGCAGCCGCACCCCCAAAAAAACCCTTTGTTTCCTTTAATGCGGCGCAAGGCCCCTTCCTGACAGACCGGACACGGAACGCTTCCGCTTACAGAAATGGGAATCCCTTCACTGCGGACACGACGAATCTCACCGTCGATAACCTCGTCGATATCTGCCAGAAGGGATTGGTAGTCGAGTTCCCCGCGCTCAATTAGCCTTTGCTTCTCGTGCCAAAGTGCCGTTAAGCCCGGCTTCACAGCAAAGGATGGCAAGGCGTCGTGAAAGCTGCGGCCCAACTCTGTGCTGAGAATTTGCTTGCCCTTCTCAGCTAGAAAGCCACGGTGGAACAAGGTTTCGATGTGTGTGTCCCTGGTCGCCGGAGTACCGATGCCGCCAGCCTCGTCGGCCTTTTCAGCATCCTTGCTAAGCAATAGCTCTTTAATTTTTGGATCAGTCACATACTTGGCGGCCTGCGCCAGATCCTTGAGCAGCGTTTTCATGGCGTACCGCGTTGGCGGTTTAGTAAACTCACGCTTGGCACCCGCATCGCTCACGGAGCCCTGCTCTCCAACAGTCAGCCGATCCAAATCCACCGGCTCGGCGTCAGCCTGCTCCTCTCCGCCTCCGTTTTCTCCGCCTCCCTGTCCCTGGCGGTACAGACTGCGCCAGCCAGCAGACACATCAACCCGACCATTGGACGCGAAGCGGTAGTTATCAGCCTGGAACAGAACGTGCGTGCTGCGGTATTGCTCCGGAGGATAGAACTGGGCCAGATACGACCTGGTGATCAAGTCGTAGAGATTTCGCTCTGGCTCCGGGAGCGCCGGACGCCTGCTGTTCAACATGCTCGGAGCGATTGCTCAATTCGAGACCGAAATCCGCGCCGAGCGTCAACGGGAGCGTAAAAAACCTACCTAAGCCCGTATCTACTAAATCCGTTTTTCTATGCTGGTACGAAGCGCTGCACATTGATCTTGTCCGCTTTTTTGCGTGCCTGCGCCAGATCATAGGCCGCCTGCATACGCAGCCACGTATCCGCCGTGCCGCTGAACGCCTTTTCCAGCCGTATCGCCATTTCCGGGGAAATCGCGGCCTTCTCGTTCACCAGATTGTTCAGGGCCTGCCGGGTCACGTCGAGCACCTTAGCGCCTTCGGTGACGCTCAGGCCGAGCGCTTCAAGGCATTCCTGCCGCACAATGCGGCCCGGATGCGGGGGATTGAACATCGACATAATGAAACCTCCTTTCTAGTGGTAGTCCACCAAATCCACATCGAGGGCTTGTCCGTCACTGAAACGAAAGATCACCCGCCAGTTGGCCCGGACAGTGATCGACCAGAAGCCTTTCAGGTCCCCTTTGAGGGGATGCAGGTGAAACCCCGGAAAATCCAAGGCATCGACCACAAGGGCGGTATCGAGCGCAAACAGGATGTTTTCCAGTTTGTCGGCGTAGTCCGCCGGAACCTTGCTGCGGTCGCCGCGCTCATAAAGCCGTTTCAAGCCTCGATGTTTAAAACTACCAATCATTATTCTAGATAATAGCAACAATTGTCACTTGTCAATCATAAAATTCCCACTCCCTGCTTTTTTCTTGTCGCCCCGCTCCGAAGGGTCTAACCGCAATCCGCGGTACAGGCGGGGACGCCGATGACCGCCAACGGTGATAACACACTAAGCAAGGCCGCTTCCCAGGAGACTGGCGAGCGGCCTTATTTTTTTCGTCTTACAGGAAATCATCGTTGTTTAAATATCCCGAGGGGGGAGTTAGGGGGCAGCGCCCCCCAAGAGGTCGCAGACCCCACGCGGATATGTGCTCATTTTCCCGTTATCTAAGGATTGCCACTTTCGATCTGGTGGTTATCCCAACCGGGCAGACGAAAGATGATTTACGCCCCGCCGTGAAACTGGCTCACAGCGCCGTGAATGCTCTGGTGTACCGGAAGACCGTATAGCCTTCGCTTTGGTCAAGACCACCAACAGCGCCGATGAGTTAGCCGCAGAAAGGGCCTATCTGGAGCAAACGGACTATCTGACCCTCGACGGGTTTATCCCCGTCTCTACGGCCTACGGTATCGCACACGACAACGGCAAGACCGCCATGGAAACCCCGCACCCCACTTTGAACAGCAAGGCAGAACTGCTCGCACAGGCCATCATCAACCGCCTTGTAGCGCTTACACAATCCAAGGAGGTTGCATAAATGGCCACCAGTACTGCCACCCTTAAAAAAGGTTCACCGCCCCGAAGAGAGAAGGCCGCTAATGTTATCAAGGTCGATCCGCGCCCTTCCGAGGGCAAGAACAAACCCTTGCAAGTTATGGTTCCGCTGGAGGTCTTTGAAGCTTTCAGCCAAAGGGCAGAGGAGGACTTTGGTTTTTCAAAAGGCGCAAAATCGCAGCTTTTCCTTGCTATGTGGGAAGCCCATCAATCCAATTAGTTATGGTTCCATGAAACCATGGAAACCATGGAAACCATGTTCCATGAAATCATGATATCTTTGTTTTTATCTCAAGGGTGGCTTTTGCTTGCAAAATCCGATGAACGCAACTTCATAGACTTTTTCCGGCGGGGGTTTGTCTTTGATCCACTCCTGCCATTCATCCTCTAGGCCGTAGATATCGTATCCCGGCGCGGCCTTTTTGGCTCGTTCAATGGCCCATGGCGCTAACGGTGGAATAGGGGAGGTATCAGCCGGTTTCTTTGTTCGCCGGTTGCGGATCGCCGACGGCGTATTGTCATTGATGAGGATGCGCTTAACTGGCTTCCCATTGAGTCCCGCATACTCGATGACCTCATCGACCAGCCGCTGGCCTTCCGGATCGGGATCGCCAGCATTCACCAGCTCGTCGGCTTGTTTCGCCAAGTCGATGACTGCTTCCAGGTGGTCTGCGTGCTTCTCCCCAACGGCATAGCCGATCGGCCAAGCCATCGGCAGTTGGTCCATTGACCACTTGCGAAAACGCTCATCGTGCTCTTCGGGATCGGTAAGCCGCAGCAGGTGGCCCCACAGCCAGGTAATACGGTCGTCTCCTGCCACATAGGATGCGCCGGATGGACTAGGAGATCCGCCCAACGCAGTGGATAGCGCAGAAGCGACCTCCTTCTTTTCCGCAATGTATACGCGCATGCTCATTTCTCCATTAAGAGCGAAAGTCTTGCGACCCATAGGCCGTTGTAACCAAAGGCCCCTTTCCTCTCGTTAGATCGAAGCTGTCTAACCAAGCCGATAAATCGGGATCGCCTCCATTGGAAGGCGGAGAAGGAAGAAGAATCGTAATCAGCTTGTCAATCTGCTCTTCATCGAAACGATTAATTCGCTTGCGACTTACTTCGTCGAGTTTCCCGTAACGGGATTCAAAAGAACGAATGACAAATTGCCTTTTCGCTTCTTTCTTGCCATATCCTCTGCCGTCTCCCCATCCCCTCTTATATTCACAAGCACGACTAACATACCCCATTTCAAGTTGCCTCCTTCTGTATTATCTTATTCACCTCGTCTCTAACATTATCTGCGCTAACTCCTTCCTTGAACTCTAGCAATGGAATACCGACCTTCCGAAATATCAACCTCTTCACGGCGTCTCTGGCTTTCGCATTTCCTTGAAAATGCCCGCTTCCATGATATTCAATCGCAAGCTGCGGATCCCCAGATGCGTCGATAATCAGGAAATCTACCCGTTTACTGTTAATTGAACGAAAGGCTAAATTGCTATCGGCTCTTATGAAACTCCCAAGCGAAACCTCGGCCAATATGCGGTATTCCTTTTCAAGCGATCGGTCCAATACCGCATAGACCGCTTTAAACGATTCATAGGTTATTGGATTGCGGCTATAAAGAGAAGCCTCTTCAATGAATTTTATTTGGTTTGAGTAATTGCGAAGGTTTGGTCCCTTCGCTCGGTTCCACGCGCGATGATTAACTCCTTTCCGAAGCGTTATATTAATCAAAGCAATAACGAATCCTAGGCCTAGGATAGCTACTATGATTGAAGGAAACAGCATCCCCCGAACAGCATCTACCATAGGTGCAAAATCAATCATAATAAACTCCAATCAACAGTTTAATGTGGATAGACCGTCCTGCGATTCTTCACGTTCTCTTCTCGTTTACTCTATGATTTTAACGAGGATCTTCTTTACAACCGCCGCTAGATAGTTGCTCCATTGACCATTTACGCGAGCGCTCGTGGCAAGATTATCGGTCGCTCCGAAATAAAAATCGTGGCGAAGCGTTAGCTCGCGAATACCAAAGAAGACTCCGAAAAAGAAAGAGAAGATTGCAACGTCAAGAGAAATCATTAAATAAGAAAGAAATCTACCAGGTAGTAGGAATGAAAATAACGTAGCGGCTCCAAGAAGAGTGAAGCCGAAAACCATAACAATCAGTTCAATGAACTTACCCCTGAACTTAACATAGCGATCTTCAAGGGAAGCTTGACCGTCTCCAGTGTTCTCCGGATTTTTCTTCTCATTCATGACCGCCTCTACGATTCTTCACGTTCTCTTCCCGTTTACGCCGTAATTCCTCCATCTCGTCTACACTAGCGCTCTTTGGTTCCTGAGAGGCAGTCTGGTTAACCACCCTAACCCTCCTTACAATCCCGATAACATTTACAACCTTAAAGAAAATAGTATCAGGAATACTATCAGTGGTTCCAGGATGAAGCTTACTGCGAAGTATTAGTGCGCACTTAGCACAAGACCGCGCAATAGAGATTAAGACAGAAGTAGAAGAAATAAAAATAGCATTGATGATTAACCCCTCAAGGAGAGAGTACCTGCACGTAAATAATGCACTGAATAAAATCCATAAACTAACCAAAACCAAAATGAGGGACGATGAGCTTAGGTATAAGGTATTATCTCTTTCCCTAATATAACATTCTTTAATGTCAACTTGATCGTCTCCAGTGTTCTCCGGATTTGGCTGCTCATTCATAAGAACCTCTACGACTCTTCACGATCCCATTCATGTCGTAATTCCTGCCGCTCGCGCTCGTTTTCTCCTTCACGTACCAAGGTCACTGCCCATCCTAAGATAATACAAAGAGCGAGAATGACTGCGGATAAAACCAAGAAAGGCTTAAGATTGTTAATCTCATACTGAGCCGTATGAACTATCTCTTGAAATACAACATCCTTACCAAGTGTAATACCAAAAAAAATAAGGAAGAACAATACGGATAGGGTTGTGGCAATACTCCTAACCGTAGAGTGCTTTTCAATGTCGGCTTGATCGCCTCCGGTGTTCTCTGGATTTGGCTGCTCATTCATGACCACCCCCACGGTTCTTCCCATTCTCTTCCCGTTCACGTAATTCCTTCAGCTCACGCCGTAATTCCTCCATCTCGTCTGCACTGTCGCTCTTTGGTTCCGCGCTCTTTGGTTCCTGGGAGGCAGCTTGGTCAACCAGACCAGCAGGTATATGCTTGCCCATCCTTTTTACAACCGCAGCTAAAAGAGCATCAACAACACTATCCGTTCCAAAATGAAGCTTGCTGCGAAAGATTAGCGCACGCGCACCAAAGAAGACCCCGACCCATCCGGAGATAATACCGAGGAAGATACTACCAAGTCCGATACCCAAAAGGACACGAAAAAGAGCGGAGTCAACACTACCGAAGAGCATTGTAAGATTTGCGCTGACTGCAACCGAAACACAAAGGAAGACCAATACAAACAAGGCTATAGCGACATTTCTGGCCGTAGCATAGCGCTTTTCAAGGTTGGATTGATCATCTCCGGTGTTCTTCAAATTCGTTTTTTCATTCATGGTGAATTACCCGTTTAGTGTAGCCTGTATAGGCCAGAGCCTATTGCTTTACGGTGGAGAATTTTATAACGAAGACGGTGACTTCCAAGCCCAATCGTTACTGCTTCTCTTCCCCGATTTCCCCGATTCGTTCGTACCTGATTCGTCTGTACCCGATCCATCCGATTCGTTTGGGATCTTGTACGCACTCTCTTTAGACGAATTCACCAACGAATTGAAATCCTCCCGGAACAGATCGGAGGCCCGGCTATAGATTTGCGTTGCCGCCCCCGGATCAGACGCCAGATCCGGCAACGTGCCATGCTGGTTTCGGTATTCGTTCCTTGCTTGCTCCATAGCTCCAGCACCGAGATGCTGCACGAGCAGAAGATTCTTATCCGCGTGGACGGAATCGGTATTGCTCGAACCACTCGATTCATCCAAAGATCTTCTAATACCGAGCTCCATACGACCCGAGGCAAAACCAATCCCACCCCCTACTCCGCCAGAGACGGAGCCAAACGCCGATGTGTTAGTGTGATCCCTGAGCTCATTGGCATGTTGGCTGGTAAGCGTGAAGCCATTGTCTCTCAGTGCTTCTCCGTACGCTTTTCCAAACATAGCCAGCGAGGACTGGTTCACCGACCCATCCAAGTTGAACGCACGCCCCATTAACGTCTCAACATGACCAGCCTCAAGCAGCTTGTTGCCGCCACCAGCGGTCTCAAGAGAGTTGTATCCAAAGCCATCCCGGAACTCAGTGAAGTTGCCCGACGAGATATTAACTCCCGCTTTCACCGAACCAGCCGCCCACGTCCCATCCTGATTCATATGGAAGTTCATGGCGTAACCGGCATTGGGATTTTCTTGCATGAAGCGCCGCTGTTCAGGAGACAGGTCCACGTTCGGATTGTTAGCGACCCGACGAGCCATCTCCGGTGTTAACCCGAGCTGTACCTGCGAGTTCGACATCTGCTGGTACTTCACATTGTCACGGATATCCTCGGGATTTAGGCCGAGCGCCTGCGAAACCGCTTGGTCACGCCACAAATTAGCGGCCTCGATCGCCCCCTGCCGAGACCCAGTCCTCCGTCCAGCCTCGCCCGGATCGCTGCCGTATTGCTCGGTAACCACCTTCGCGTTCCAAGCGTCCTTGGAACGATTGAACATTTCAGTATCCCCGACTACATTCGGCCCAAGCTTGTTCGTTGCATTCGTCTGAGCTGCATTAAAGCTCGCATCAGCTCTGCCCTTATCAGTAGCATCTACCCCCAGATTTCTCATTGTTTGTGTAAAGCTGTTATCCGACTGCGCCTTGAAGCCTTCAACAGTTTAATGTGGATAGACCGTCCTACGATTCTTCACGTTCTCTTCTCGTTTACGCCATGCTTCCTCCTTATGAACCTGGATAAGAAGAACAAGACGACCCTCTTTAAAACCACCACTGGATAGGCTAGATAGTTTCTCCATCTACCCTTTGCGTGAGCGCTCGTGGGAAGATCGCTCGTAGGAAGATATGTGGTAAGTCCGACATAGATCCCAATATAGATCCCAATAAAGACAAAGATAAATCCAGTGATAAGAGCACCGCGTTTTGACGATTATGCTTGCGACCGAGTATTGACCCCTCACCCCTTGCGGCTTGGTCAAATCAAGTTTGACCAGGCGCAGGGGGTTTTTTGTGGGTAATTTTCTTGTTGGTCTTGCCAAGACGTTTGAACACGCACACAATATCACGTGTGCACACGTTCACGTGCGAACCTTTGAACAACAAACGAGGCGTTAATGAATATTATCGCGGTAATCGCTGAAAAAGGCGGCGCGGGGAAAACGACCACAGCCACCAACCTTGCGATTGCTTTCACACGCCAAGGGTTGAATACCGCCGTGATTGACCTTGACCCGCAGGCAACGGCGGCGAAGTGGGCAGATCGGCGCGAGAACACCCTGCCTATGGTCGTATCGGCTCATGCAGCCCGACTTGACCATGAAGTTAAGCAAATGTCCGAGGATGGTTGCGAGGTCTTAATCCTCGATACTGCCCCCCACTCTGACAGCATCGCCCTTGCAGCCGCCAAAGATGCGGATTGTGTGTTGATAGCGACCAAGCCCGCCATATTCGATATCGAGACGGTCGAGAAAACAATTGATCTTGTGAAATCCCGCAATCAGTCAGTTGTCGTTCTGTTGAATGAAGTGACCCCGCCTAAGGAGGCGATGAACGGTCAACCGTTACACACCAGCGAAACCACACAGGCTTTTGAATATCTTCGCGGGCTTGAAGTAACTGTATGTCCTACCCCGTTATCACGCCGCGCTGCGTTCAAACGTGCGCCGCTTACTGGCTTAGGTGTTCAGGAATTCAAAGCCGACGATGAGAAAGCCGCCGCAGAAATTGCACGTGTGCACGAGTTCATGTGTGCACACATGAACATTCAACCCATATCGCAAGGAGTACAAGCCAATGTCGTCTAATAACCAATTCGCCGCCGCAGCTAAGAAACGAAAGGAGCAAACCGCTTCGTCCGTTGCGGCTGTCGTGGATACGCCCACCGCTTCCAACGAGCGACCCTCGCGGAAGGGCGCGAAGCATGTGGGCGGGTATTTTCCGCCGGAGGTATCGAAGCAGCTTCGACAGATTGCTTTAGAAGAAGATAGCTCTGTTCAAAAGCTTTTAGCTGAGAGCATAGACATGCTGTTCCACAGCCGAAAAATGCCGACCATTGCAACGCCTAAAGCCAGTTAATGCACACGTGCACGTGTGCACACGTTCTCGCTTGAAAGCTTGACTATGCCGACACCTTCCATTGACAAAATAACAACCAATGACTTGCGCGACACGGAGCGTTTGAAACAACTCTACGTCCAAGCGGTTGAGCGGAAATGGTGGGTAAACAACGACCTCGCCGTACTTAAGTTTTTCATGTACGCCGAGAAAGCGTTGCATGACGACAAGCAGGGAACACCCGCCAAGCTCTTTTACCATCTCATCAAGGACAAACAGAACCCGAACATTACGCAGGCGATGGAGAACGCCGCCATGCTTCGCGTACCGTCCTATGATCGGCAGGAGCTTGTGAACAGGGCAGAGGGGTTACTGACTGATCCCAACGAATTGCAGCAGGAGCTTTTTGGAGAAAAGCAGAATATCGGCTTTATGCACTCGGTTATGGTGCAGTGTTTCTTGCCTCAAAGACCACTACCGGATGATACGCGCCGCTATGTCTCGACGCATGGCAAAGCCTCACTGGTGGTTGAGGCAGGCATTCTTGCTAACCCTGAAACTCCTGCCGAGTTCAAAGAGTGCATTGTTCCCTACGGTTCACACACGCGCTTAATTTTGCCGTGGATCAATCGCTATGCACTCCAACACAAAACCCGCGAGATCGACATGGGCGCAAGTTTGCGGGCGTTCATGGAGAAAGTAGGGCGACCCATCGGCGGATATAACGGCAAGAAAACGACAGAGAACATCGAAGCGATAGGCGCGGCGCAGTTCATCCTTGGTGAATGGACTGACGAAGGGGCGACCACGAAATATGGACGTGTAGCGCAAGAGGTTTCATTCTGGATCGAACGCGACCCTAATCAGCAAGTTCTATGGAATCCCTCGCTTGTACTCTCAGAAGCTTACTACGACACGCTGCGCGAACGTCCTATGCCTCTTGACCTCGATCACCTTGCACGGCTCACCAGAAGCCCACAAGCGATGGATATTTACGCATGGCTATCGTATCGCCTGCCGAGTATTCGGAGAGGCCGCACAGTCCGCATACCCCTGCGTCACTTGCAGGAGGTTTTCGGGCGTAACATCGCATCGCTCCGTAAGTTCGTTCAGACCTTCAAGAGAAATCTAGCGACGATTGCGAAGGTCTATCCCGACTTTGATGTGTCGATAGAAAAGGGCCTGCTGATTTTGCGTAATTCCCCGCCGCCCGTGACAGGACGCAACGTCGCCGCGCTTCCAAATTAGCTGTGATGAAATGGTACGGCGCCGCTCTAGTGTTTTCGCGGGTTTGCAGTGAGGTCGGTGTGATGAAACGGTACGCTAGTGTGATGAAACGGTACGCCCCGATTAACTGAAATAGCCTTATCCCATTGTTTTTATTGATGAAATAGGCACTGTCCGGCAGCCTTCTTATATATTCTTTTCTGATAAAATACTTTTATAGAACTTATAGAGCATTGCGCCTGTGGATAACGCAGAGCCTGCAGATAAAAGCACCTACCCTCCGTTCGCTCTGCTCACTCCGCCCCGATGCTTCGCATCGGCCTAAAGAATGTCGCGCCTTTACGGCGCGACGTTAATTGAAACGGTCGCAAGCTCCCTCTGACCCGACCAAGAGCATACAAGCGTGCTCACTCTGTCAACCGCTTCGCGGTTCTCCACTGCGCTCCGCTCCGTTATGACCCCTACGGGGTGACTGCCGCTGCGCACGCACTGTAATTCTGAAAATGTCGGCTCCGAGGGAATGTGAACAATTTTCAAATTCAACTTGACGGACAGTCAACAGGTCGACATCATTGGCGGATGCAAGAGCGGCAAAAGTCTACACATATCAAACCCCGACAAATCGTTGGATTCAATCTTTCGCCGGAGCTAGCTGACGAAGTCAAAATGGAGGCCGCCTGCCGAGGATTGAGCTTGAAGCACTTATTCGAGGAGATGTGGGCGCAATACAGAAAAGAGCAAGAAGAAACCGACCACGATGCCCGTAAATCTCGATAAGCCACAAAATTGGAAAACGGACATCGCACAATCAGTCGATATGTACAATGACTGGTTTATGAAATTCGCACCGAAAGCTTTTCGAGAAACCCGGATTAAGACGACCAAGGACGTAGAACAAACTCTTGTGTCGACTGCCAACATGACGGATATCGCTCCCGCAATACTGAGAAACCATCCTGAAGTTCTACCAACCCTACGAATGGCAACATGTCCGCCTATTGCCGTTGATCGATTGATTGGGCTTGCTGGTGTATCGCCGAATCTCGTCAAAACAATGGAAAAAAAGCAGTCGATACCGCCTCGAATGTCTACTAGTGCGTTGGAGCAAGATTTAGAGAAAATTGGAACGATTATCGAGAAGATGGCCGATCCTGATATTTTCGTTTGGTTAGGCCACGAGCAGGCCGCAACAGATGCAGAATTGCATCGCGCAGCTACTATCGTTGCTGATCGTCTATGCGGAGCAGTGTCCAACCCGATAATTCGAAATGCTCAAGAACAACGACAGTTAGCCGAGATCAAATCGTGGCTAGAAGCACGGGGATATAGGGAGCTTCGAAGCGGGGAGGGAACAAAGTTCGACGCGATGCCGAAGGGCACCTTTAGCTTTCGCCTAAATGTGCCTGTCAAGCTCGAAGGTGGGCAGAAAATAGTCAACATACCAGTCGACGCGATCATCAAGCCATTGAACTCGTCGCCGGACGAACTACCGATCTTTTTCGAGGCGAAGTCAGCAGGCGATTTCACGAACACCAATAAACGCCGGAAAGAGGAAGCTGTGAAAATGTCACAGCTTCGAAGCAACTATGGTGATTCCGTCCAGTTCAACCTTTTTCTATGTGGATATTTCGATAGCGGTTATCTCGGTTATGAGGCAGCGGAGGGCATTAATTGGGTTTGGGAACATCGGATTGATGACCTTGCGGAGTTTGGGATATGAGCAAGGCTATCGATATCGGTCAGCTAGAAAAGTCTCGGATTGAATTGCAGAGCCAGTTAGATGAGGCGAAAACATCTCAGGATAGAAACCGACTTGGGCAATTCGCTACGCCAACCGCATTAGCTTCTGACATTCTGGCTTATGCAAGAGGATTGTTGCCATCCCGTGGTCAAGTTCGTTTTTTCGATCCTGCCATTGGAACAGGGTCGTTCTACTCGGCACTGCTGAGAGAGTTCCCGCGCGGCAGGATCAAGGAAGCAAAGGGCTTTGAGATCGATCCGCACTACGGAAAGCCTGCTTTGGAATTATGGAAGAAAACAAACCTTCAAATCGATATCGCCGACTTTACAGAGCAACATTTCGAACCCCGCTTCAATCTCTTGATCTGTAATCCACCCTATGTTCGCCATCATCACATGACCACTGAGCAGAAGGCCCGATTGCAACAGCTTTCTATGGAATCAAGCGGTGCGCGGTTTTCTGGACTTGCAGGGCTTTATTGTCACTTTGTAGGTCTATCGCATCAATGGTTGGCTCCCGATGCGATTTCCGGCTGGCTGATACCGAGCGAATTCATGGACGTGAACTACGGGCAAGCTTTGAAAAAATATTTGCTAGATAGAGTCACGCTGCTACGTATTCATAGATTTGACCCTAATGATGTTCAGTTTGCCGATGCTCTGGTTTCATCCGCCGTTGTTTGGTTCCGTAATTCGCCGCCGCCCCGTGGGCATGTTGTCCAGTTCACATACGGGGGAAATCTCCAAGAGCCTGCACGAGAAAGAGATATTCCCGTGACGGCGTCAGCCTTGGAAAAGAAGTGGACGAGGTTTCTGGCGGCAGGTGTGCGTGCTGTATCTGACGTGCCCACTATTTCAGATTTTTTCACGATCAAAAGGGGCTTAGCGACTGGCAACAACAAGTATTTTATTCTTGAAGAGGAAGATATCGCGGAACGTGATTTGCCAATGGAGTGTTTCAAGCCGATCCTGCCTAGTCCTCGTTATCTTAAAGTCGATGAGATTCGCGCGGATGATGATGGATATCCGGTTATAGGTAAGCGACTTTTTTTACTCGATCCTGATATGGCAGAGGAGGAAATTGAGAAAAGCTACCCGAGTTTGTGGAGATATCTAGAGGAAGGCCAAGCGCAAGGATTACACGAGCGGTATTTGTGCCGCCATCGGTCGCGTTGGTATGCACAGGAGAAACGTCCACCTGCGCCTATTGTTTGCACCTATCTCGGTCGAGGCGATACGAAGAACGGTCGACCGTTTCGTTTCATTCTCAATGAGTCGCGGGCAACCGTCGCAAACGTCTATTTGACTATGTACCCGACCCCGCTTATGGAGCGAGCTCTAAACGCCAATCCAAAACTAATTAGGCCGATATGGAAAGCACTGAATCGGATAAGCGCGGAGAGGTTGTTAGGAGAGGGCAGGGTTTACGGCGGAGGCCTTCACAAGCTTGAACCCAAAGAACTAGCCAATGTACCAGTTCCAGAGATTGCGGAAATATCGCCAGAGCCATTGTTCAGGCAACGCGAAATGAATCTACAAACTGTAACAGATTGAATGGAGAACGCTTTTTGGGGCCGTATGAAGGGGAGTAGCGATGGCGGATGAACGGAAGCACAAACACCTAGAGTTAATACAAGGCGTTATTAACCGCCTTTCTACAAACTCGTTTTTGTTGAAGGGGTGGAGTGTTGTTCTTGTTTCTGCGCTCTTTGCACTTTCCGCTGCCGATAGCCGACCCGCTTTCGTTTACCTCGCCTACATTCCAGCAATCATATTTTGGGGGTTGGATGGGTTTTTCCTTTGGCAAGAGCAGCTTTTCCGCAAGCTTTATGACCGCGTGCGGGTTTTGCCGGACGATGAAATTGATTTTTCGATGGATACAAGCGCGGTCACAGGCGATGACCGTCCGACATTGGCGGGAGCGACGCTTTCTAAAACCCTGATACCGTTTCACGGCGTACTGATTGTGGCTGTTGTTGTCGTGATGTTTTTGACACTGACAACATAGAGGTGACTCGACATGCCAAAACACAGAGCTTTCTATAGTTTTCACTACACGCCGGATAACTGGCGAGCCGCCACCGTGCGTAATATCGGAGCGATTGAAGGGAACAAGCCTGCACCGGACAATGATTGGGAAACCATCAAAAAGGGCGGAGATGCCGCCATTAAGAAGTGGATCGCTGAGCAGATGAAAGGCCGTTCCTGCACCGTCGTTTTGGTGGGCAGAAACACAGCGGGTCGTAAGTGGATCAACCACGAAATTATCAAATCATGGGATGACGGCATGGGGGTTGTCGGCATCCACATTCACGGTTTGAAAAACTCTAACGGCAAAGTGTCTACGAAAGGCAAGAATCCATTTGCCTCGATTGGTTATGGCAATACGGGAAAGAAATTATCTTCTATTGTGAAATGTTATGACCCTGCTGGATCGAACAGCCAAGAAAGATACGACTGGATCAAGCAGCATTTAGCGAATGCCGTTGCCGAAGCAAACAAGATTCGCAAGGAGAATTAATTTTCTCTTAAATCCGTTCGTGTACTGTGTTTTCAAGGATGAACAACAAGAAAGCAAATCAATGTGGAGGCACGCGAAACAAGGCCGATTGTTCAAACGCACTACCCATGAACCAGCGGCAGGGCGATCTATTTCCACTGATCGAAACTAAAGAACTCAGAAAGACGGCGACAGCCGACCGCAACGCAGTAGCAGCGCACCCCGATTTACAGGCTTTGGTGATGGAACTCGAATTGCTTGGGTTCAGTCCGTTTGCGATAGCGGAGGGATTGTCGTTGAAGGCAAACAAAGTGCGGCAACGCGGGCAAAATCAGTTGATCGGAGTGCGCTGCCGGAACGACGAACAGCGGATTGCCATCCGGACCGTCCTGTTTCGACGCTTTGGGAGACCTACCCGAAGCAGAGCGCTTCGACGATCTTTGGGATAGCGGTTCGGTTCGGATACGCACATGGAATATTCCAAGCGCCTATGCCCGGCAAATGCGCTGCCTCGATGACGATTCCTGGCATTTCGGTTACGTCCGGAATTGGGAGCCGCAAGTCCTCACCGCCAGCAAGAGGACGGACCACACCGAAATATCCCGCCGACGGTTTGCCGAAACCGAACCCGCAACGGTAGAACCGACTTCCCGACTCTATCGCCTGTCCAAGGACGGCGTTTCCAATACCTTGCGCGCTGGCACCGATTCTGCGCGCGGTGCCTTCACCAGCCCAAGGCCGATCCACTACGAGAAGCCACGCTGCATTACCGTGCGGGAAATGGCGCGTCTACACGGTTTTCCCGACTGGTTCCGCTTCCACGAAACCAAATGGCACGGAGCGCGGCAAATCGGGAACGCCGTCCCACCTCCCTTCGCTCGCACTGTTGCCGCAAGCATTATCCAGGCTCTCGCCATTGAGCCAACACGCCCCGAGACACCTATCGACCTCGGTGACCTGGACCTCTTGCGCATGGACATGTCCCACGCTTCCGAGTACTGGGGTGTTCCGAACCCAATCGCCCGCCGCAACCGCAAGAGCGGCGCGAGGTACAGGATCCCTCAGCAGTAGGTAGCCATAGGAAAGGTCGAGGAAGAGTAGCTCGGTCGTGCCCTGCGCCGCCGGGCCAGCCTGCGGTCACGCATCTTCCCCCACACGTTGCGCAGCATGCGGCATTCGGAAGCCGACAAGCCTATTTCTCTCAGGACCAGCCTGTCATTTTGTTCAAGAACATCATTGAGCCGGTCAACCCGAACGAAGCGGTCGCACTCGTCGAGCGGTAGGGCGGCACCAAGATTCGCCGGCATCAACAGCCGTTCGGCCTCGGTCGGTGCGAGTTCGAGAACACCGCCGCCGTAGCTGCGGCCTTCGATCTCGGCTGACGCGGCAGTGAGGGATGTGTAGGTGTTGGCGATCACGGCGCGCGGATTGCCGGTCTTGCAGACGCGCGCGCCGGGCAAATGAGCGGAGCGGGATATGAGCGGTATCGTGTGGCCTTAAAGCCCTCTGGCGTCAATTTCGCTCTGCCGCAGCACGAAAAACTGGTTCTTGCCGGTCACGACGTCGCCTCAAGAAAAGCGCCGTCGCCACAGCTTGGCTCCAGCACGAAATCGTCTGCCTTGCGGATTGCCCAGGCGCATAGCCACGCAGCGAGTGCTGCGGACGTGTAGTAGCCGCCGCGCAGCTTGTCAGGAAAGAGGGCTTGATTAGCCACGAATCTCAAGGAGGACTGGAGCACGCGGTAGTGGGTCAGTTTAAATTTGGGGGCGGAGATCGTAGAGCTTTTGTAGATTGGTGAAGAACGCGGCAGGTACGTCATCGGAACTTAATGCGGTAAGTTACATTGACCGCAATGCTTGATAAGTTCGATGGCCGCTGGCGTTTCGGATATCGTGGCGCTGGTCGAAGCTGCGGAGCTGAAACCGGGCAAGCGCGGTCCCTACAAGAAAAGAAATTCAAACTGACCCACTACCCGCCGGATTTGCGCCCGCCAAGCGCGGCGGCGATGGTTTCCGCATTCGGGGAAGAAACGGTGGTGAAACTACGGTTCGCAGTGGACATGGATTGCCTCCGATGGACAGGCATTCGAACCCATCGCAAACGCCGGGCAGCAACTCTACAATATGATTACGCCATGCGTGATACATGGTGCCGTTATCCTGTCTCATTTGGTAGGTGAGTGTGTGATTACGGTTAGGCGGCTTTCAATTGACAGTTGAAAGCCGCCTGTAGTCTAAATGAAAAACTAGCCTTACGGCTGGTTTTTTTTGCGCGTTGCCTTCGGGTTTTTATTCTTCTTATTTCAAGGTATCGGTTTAAACCGAATTCAAACCGTCAAAAATCTATGCGCAGCCCGCCAAATAGATTGAATGCAGGCTGTGGGTAGCGCACTCTGCTTTTCTTATCAGGGGTAAGAAAAAATCCTTCCACAATTCCATAGTCCGCATAATGCGTGTCGAAGATATTGTTCAAGTCAAGAAAAGCTGTGTATTTTTTCCATTGCGGCCATCTAGACTTGGCTGGGATCACGGTGTTTAACTGAACACTCAGATGGCCGATTGTGTCCTCGTGTAACTCTCTGTTGGCCGATGGGAGACCGTAGCGATTAGCCTTTCGTCGTTACTCATAAGCGATAAGTATGGTTATGCTGATGATTCTGATTTTTCGAAACCCAATACATCTTGTTCTTCGGCCTCTGTATTAAACTCTACGCGACTTTGTAGCACGATTTCCTCAATCACCTTTGCTCCGTATCCTGATTCTAGTACTTTCTCGAATATTTCTACCAACCTTGGAATATTTATTATTTCCTCTACAGATTCTATGTATTTTTTTACGATATCCCTAATCTGATATCAAGCTTCTGCTTGATGGGCTATTTTCTTCAAAATATCATCGTCTGGTTCATCTTGGCACTTAACGATAAAAACACCGTCTTCGGCAAGAACGCGCCACGCTTCGTCCGCCGTCCGAAAATACAAGTCTAAAACAGCTTCGTGGTATTTTGGCGGGTTACCCCCGGTTTCTTCCCATATTTTCTTTACGATCTCCGCGTCCTGTTCTGAATTGTTCTTGTAATATTGCTCGTAGTTCTGATGTCCGTTATGCGCCGTTCCGCCAGGCGTGTGCATATACGGCGGATCAAATACGACAACATCAAGATAACTATCTTCATATGGCAGTCGTTGACTATCAATACCGCCTACGCATTGTTTCGGCAAACCGTCGCGCTTCAAATCTGTAAAAAACACTTCGTACTTACTAGTATCTATGTGTTTCCAGAATACTCCCTTGCCGTAAGTAATATCCGCAATGCGCGCATTTATCGGCGCATACAAGTCCAAAATGAGTGGGAACACGCCATCATTGGTATCCTGATTGATCCGGTTTGTTTTCTTAGGCTTTTTTAAAGGTTGCGTCTCTCCCTGCTCTACACTATTGGTCTGGTGGGCTATGTCAGCTAGGAGTTTTTGTTTCATTCTTGAGTTGTATGAGTCAAACAAAACGTTATCGCCGCCTAAAGAGCATTCATTATTTCGCCAGCCAGAGATTTCGCCATCAGCGGCGGTACGGCATTGCCTATCTGACGGAAAGCCGGATTCAACGTACCGCAGAACACAAAGCCGTCCGAGGGCGTGTGTTACTTGGGTCGAAATGGAGCGAACGGGGTTGAAAACGCCTCCCCCGCAGCCAGTTGAAAAAAAATAAGCGCGGTGCTCGTAGGCACCGTGTTAGCAGCACTCTCCGCTTTGCCTGATGCCGCCGTTGGTGCAACTAGAGGGACGATGCCAACCGCCACTCCCTACGTCCGTATCGACGTCGGCATCGCCTTTGGAGAGGACAAAGCTGGCGGTGGGATTACCGCCGACAATGATGGGTAGCAAAAAAGCATCGTAACTCTCGCCGTTGGCTTGGGCCTCGGCTGCGGGTACGGCCCATTTCGCGGCGAAATCGCCCTCGATTATCGCCAGATTTGAAATCAAAGGGGAGCTAATTGAACAGATCAGCATGGGTGCCCGTCCGGATCAAAACGATGTGGTTCTCGTCTTCATCCCAGATTAGTAGCCAGTCGGGCTCAATATGGCATTCCCAGCACGCAGACCAGTCGCCGGACAGCCGGTGCGGCTTGTGACGGGGGGCGAGCGGTTCGCCGGCAACGATCTTCTCGACAATGCGCCCGAGCTTGTCCCGATCCTTGCCGCGTTTCTTGGCTCGTTTCAGGTCTTTCTTGAACTGCAAGGTGGTCAGCAGCTCACGCATCGTCGAATTCGGCCATCAAGTCCTTGATGCTGTCGTGCCGGGTCAGTCCTTGCCTGGCTCGGGCCTGCCGGATCGCTTCGCGGGTTTCTGCGTTGGGGATCCTGACCTCGAAGGGTAGGCCGTGATGTAGGGCAACCTGCCTGTAGAACAAGGTGATCGCCTCGGTCGCCGACATGCCGAGGGCCGAAAACACCTCTTCAGCCTGGTGCTTCAACTTCGGTTCCACGCGGGCGCGGATCATTTCCGTTTTGGCCATGGCAGATCTCCCTTATGCAGGAGATGGAACACCCCTTCTACTCCCTCTCCAAGAAGCCCGTAATAACGATTCGTGAATACAGGCACGGCGATCATTGGCTCAAGATCACGCCAGGCGTGCAAGGCCTTATCAGGGCGAAGAAACCCACTCCCGCGTCCGTATCAACTGCCACGAATTTCTGATTTTCACAAACCGAGGTACAGGCGGAAAAGACTACAAAGCCCTCGTAGATGCACTTGAACGGCTTCGCGGCACCACGATCAGCATAAACATTATCACTGGCGGAGAAGAACAAATCGACGTTTTCGGCTTGATCGACAAAGGCACAATCCGCCGCAAATACGGTCTCGATAGGCGCTTGCTGTAGGTCGACATCGTCCTGTCCGATTAGGATATTCAACGTCATTAAGGCCAAGGAAGTGCTGACGCTCAACTGTGACTATTTTCGGCTGAGCAAGCCCTACGAACGCCGCGTCTACGAAATTGCCCGCAAGCATCGTGGCTGAAACAAGGAATGGAAAATCGGCTTCGAATTGCTACGAAAGAAGATGGATGCGACCAGTCCACTTAAGAAATTCCGCTTTTTTCTCAGAGAGTTGGTAGACATCGACCATCTGCCGGACTACACGGTCGAATTGACCAAAGCCGATCAGGTGATCTTCCGAAACCGCGAAATGTGGTGGAAAACAGAAGATGACGAGGACGGCCCTGCCCAGCCCCTTGCTCTCTACCGACGCCTACGAGCGCGCCAAAAAATACACTGGCCGCGAAAGCGTATATGCGTGGGAGCAGGACTGGATTCAGTTTTGGCGCAATTCTGGCTGCCCTAATCCCAAAAGCGTGGACACCGCCTTTATCGGCTTCTGCAAGTCGCGCTTTGTGCGGCTTGGCGGGAAAGCATGATATACTAGCATTAATATAATATGCTATACGGATAATCGATAAATAAAAACCCTAGTTTTTCTGATAGCATACTAACATGATATATGTATTTCCAGTTAGATGGATGCAGCTTTCCCGAGTTGGAAGGCCGACTCTGCGCGTTCACAACGCACGGCTATGCCGGCGCAGGATCACCGGACCGCGCCGAGGCGTTTATCTGGGCCTTCTCGGAGCTGTTCCCTCGCCTCACGCCAACGGCGAAGGCAGCGACCCTGGAAGATGAATTACCGCCGGGCTGTTCCTATTGGCAGCGGCCTCCCGACCGGAACTCGTGGATGGCCTAGTCTCTCAAAAGGTAGTGGTTTCGAGAGGTTGCGCGAAGGCCCTGAACCGGGGCCTTTTTTCGTGCCCACGATTTATTAAATTTAATCTTGAAATATATCTTATCGAAAGGCATACTGATTGTGGTTTTTGAGAGTACC
>Ga0056136_1000031_pt1 | contig 21673 bp, 13 predicted proteins | sample WorMetG1aBELIZE2_FD_71120 | JGI IMG/M metagenome (GOLD analysis project Ga0056136, IMG submission 71120) | Marine gutless worms symbiont microbial communities from Max Planck institute for Marine Microbiology, Germany - Inanidrilus... ...
GAAACCGTAACCAGCAATCAACGGCAGAGACGGGTCGGCGGGTAGGCCGCCACGACCGATGTCCACCAGGCTGCTGGCCGAAGCGCCGCCGGCCCGTGCGGCGCATCGCTCGGCCAGCAGGGCGGTCGCATCCGAGAATGTTTCGGGCAGCTCGGCGAGGCTGCCGCTGACGTCCGTCTCGGGCGAGCTGATGTTGATCGTGCCCGAGACACCGAGCGTCGAAGTCGCCTCGATGACGCTGTTCGGCGATACCAGCAGCGTGCCGGAGACGATGCCAATGTTGCCGCCATTGCCGCCGACCGCGTTTGCCTGGATCCGGGCCCCGTTGAGGACTTGGAAAACAGGGTCGATGTCGATGTCGCCGCCGTTGCCGGCCAGACCGGCGACCGTGGTCGTGATCGCGCCGCCGATCATTTCGATCAACCGGCCGACTTGGATCGTCACGCGACCGCCGTCCGCATTGGCCGCCTCAGTGACGATCGAACCGCCCAACAGACGCAGGCTGTCCGAGGCGATCACCGTGACGTCCCCCGCGACCTGAGCGCCATCACTGCTGGCCGAGATCTGGGCGCCATTGCTGATTGTGATTCTCGGAGCGTTCACGGTCGCGTTGCCGCCGGCACCCAGTCCGTCCGTCTTCGACCGCACGCCGCTCGGGGAGCCGCCGGACGACGTTCCGGTCATCGAGATCGAGCCGCCGGCCGCGACCGTCACCTGACCGCCGGTGCCCGTACCTTGCGAGTCGGTGCCGATGGACCCGCCCGAAGCAAGTTCGATGCTGCTGGCGTTGACGGTGACCGTACCGGCGTTGCCGGCACCGAACGTGTTGGATCCGATCTCGGCTCGATCCTCGATGGTCAGCGTGTTGGCCTGAACGGTTACGGTGCCGGCATCACCGGCGGCGCTAGTCGACGTAACGATGGTTCCTCCGGAACCGGTGACCGCAAGCGTGCCAGCGGTGACGGCGACCGTACCGGCATCACCCGCCTCGACGGTCGAACTCCGGACCGACGCCCTATCCACGGTCATCGTCCCTGTGACGTCGATGTCGATCGTTCCGCCGGTCCCGGTCGAACCCGACTCGACGGAACTCGAAACCGACGAATCCGAGCCGGTGATCGTCAGGTTGGCGGCATCCACGTCGATGGTTCCGCCATTGCCGGCGCCGAAGGTGTCGGCAAGGAGCGCCGCCCCGTCGTCGATCGAAGCGTCTCCGGTCACCTGCACCGTGACCGACCCGGCGTTGCCCGTGGATCCGGCGAAGGACCGGCCGCTCAGCGACGTCGAAAAGCCGGTGCCGGAGTCGGAAAGCGACATCCGGCCGGCCTGAATCGAGATCGACCCGCTCGCCCCGCTTCCCGCGGTGCCGACAAACACCGAACCGCCAGCGGACATCCGGAACAGGTCCGTGGCCGTCACCGTCACGGTGCTGCCCGCGCCGGATGCCGTCGGCGCCGTGCCCGCATTGATGCCCCGAAAATTCGTCGAGCTGTCGCCAGAGATGGTGACGTCTTCGCCGACAATCGTCGTTGAACCGGCATCGCCAGCGAGGATCGCCCGGTTGCGGACCTCCGACGTTCCGGTCATTTCGACGGCACCCGAGGCGCGGATGTCGACGCTCGCCGTCGAGTCCGTTGCACCGAGGTTGTCGGCGGCAATGATTGAGTCGGTGATGACGATCTTGCCGCCACGAATCAACACGGTGCCGCCGCCGTTGCCGCGAACGTCGAGAAGGGCATCCTCGGTGAGATTCACCTGACCACCGGAACTCGGTGTCGCCGACGTATCTCCTGGCACGACGGCCTCGGATCCGCCCACGGTGGCGAGGCTGATGGTTCCGGTCAGCGCCTGAACCTCAGCGCCGAAAATCCCCTCTTTCTCGAAGTTCAGTGTCCCCGCCGACATCGACAACGTCTCGCCGCTGTCGACCGCCAGCAGGCTGCCGCTGACCGTGATCGCCGCGGGGTTCGCACTGAGGAAGCCGAACGACTCGGGCGCCGCCGCGGTCAGCGTGCTGCCGGTGCCGCCATTGGTCGCGCGGAAAACGCTGTCGTCTGCAAACCGGACCTCGCTCGCCGTGCTGACGTGAAAAGCCGCAGGCACGTCCAGCGAAGCGTTGACGCCGAACATCACGCCGTTCGGGTTGATGAACCAGAAGTCGGCGCCGGCAACGCTGGACCGCAATGTCCCGTCGATGGTCGATGCGGTGCTTCCGGTGACCCGGCTGATGACGTTAGTGATCCCGCCCGTCGTCGCGGTGAATGTCGCACTTTCGCCGGTGTTGATGTCGAATGTCGTGAAGCTGTGGAAAAGGTTGTTGCCGACGAGACTGCCGTCGGACTCGGGGATGGTGAAGTTGGGCCCTGTCAGCGCTCCCGCCGGACCCACCGTGCCGTCGCGGACGATATCGGCGACCGCCGCGCCGGACTGGGCGGAAACGGCAACCAGCATCGCCAACACCAGTGCCCCAAATGGAAATCCGAGCGCCCTCCCCATCGCTGATGGGTCCTTTTCCGCAGTCGCGAGGTGTGCCGTGCAAACTATAGGTGTGATGTCGGCGGAGGGGCAAGGGCGGCCTGCCAGCGCATCCTTCAAGGCACTAGGCATAGGGGAATTTCAATTTTTTTGATAGTCGCCCTCAAGACTTCAAGAAATCATACGGTATTTGCGCCATCGGTATTGACGACTTGGCACAGCTATCCGAAGATTTGAAATTGCCCGAGGCTCAAGCGTTCGGGAGGGCAAAATGCGGTTCGCGAAGCCACGGACCGCTGTTCGAGGGAGGTGGACCACCGCCGTTCCGGAGACCGCCAAAAGAAGCGGTGCCGGAGGGGAACGGTGTGTGGTGCCCAAGGAGTCCGGGGTCCGTCCGCGGTTGACGATTCCGCCGATCGGTCGCTTCGACCGTCCGGTGGGCGCGGAGTGTGGTGGTTATGGCGGCTCCCTCGGACCCGTTGTTCGCGAACCTGTGGCATCTGAGCAACGCCAGCGGCATTGACCTCAATGTCCTGCCCGTTTGGGATCCGGGCTCCGGCGCGGCGTATACCGGCGCCGGCTTCAGCGTTCTGATCTTCGACGATGCCGTCGAGATCGACCCCCTCGGCGGGCACGTCCACGTCGACCTGGACGACAACTACGCCCAAGATGCCGGCGGTTTTCTTCACCTGACCATCGACGGCGTGACCTATGCGCCGACGCCCATCGACCGCAGTGGCTCCGGCGACTCGCACGGCACCCAGGTCGCCGGGATTCTCGCCGCCGAGCGAAACGGCGAGGGCGGCGTCGGGGTGGCGTACGACGTCACCTTTACGGTCGTGCCGATCCAGCGCTCGGACGCGCCGGCGCCGACGGTGGGGGCGCTGGAGCGCAGCGTCGACTTCGACACCACCAACCACAACTGGGGCTTCCAAGCCGACTTCGAAGACAACTTCGACGCCGCCGGCTGGTCGGGTTTCGCCGCAGCGTTGGAAACCTCGACCACGGCCGGCCGCGGCGGCCTCGGTACCATCAATGTCACCTCGGCCGGCAACGACCGCCAAACCGGGTCCGATACCAACTACCACAGCTTCGACAACTCGAGGTTCACGGTCTCCGTCGCCGCCGCCGACGAGACCGGCTCGATCGCCCCCTACAGCCGGCCGGGCGCCAACATCCTGGTGAGCGGTCTTTCGGACGACGGATCAGGAAACGGCACCATCACCACGACCGATCTTCTCGGCTCGGACGGCGCGAATTCGCAGGCGAGCCCGGATGGCGACTACACGGACTCGTTCGGCCGCACGTCGGCGGCGGCGCCCCAGGTGAGCGGCATCGTCGCCCTGATGCTGGAAGCCAACCCGAACCTCGGCTGGCGCGACGTGCAGGATATCCTCGCCTACACCGGGCGCCACACCGGCAGCGCCATCGGCGGGCCGGCGGCGGGGCACGAGCTCTATACGTGGGGGTTCAATGGTGCTGCCGACTGGAACCTCGGCGGCCTGCACCACAGCAACGATTACGGCTTCGGCCTCGTCGACGCCCGCGCCGCAGTGCGCCTGGCGGAGAGCTGGACCCTGCAATCGACGACGGCGAACGCGGTCGACGGCGGCACCTTCACTACGGGCCAGATCCTGGCCGTTCCCGACGGCGGCCAGGCCCAGTTGCAGTTCTCCTATGGCGGCTCGGTACGCATCGAATCGGCCGAAATCACGCTGACCATCGAGCCGTTGGACGACGGCGATCCGCAGACACCGCTCGACCACCAGCCCGGCGACCTGAGTCTCGTTTTGGTCGGCCCGTCCGGCACCGAGAGCACGATCTTCAACCGGCCCGGATTCCACGCGAGCGGTGATCCGGACGGCGCCGAGACCTTCTTCGGCGGCTCCGAGACCCTGACCTTCACCTTCCGCAGCGAGGCGTTCCGGGGAGGGATCTCACAAGGTACCTGGACGCTCCGCGCCGAGGACCACAACGTCAACCTTCTCCAGTCTGTCATCACCGACATTGCGTTCACCGCCCACGGCGGCCTGCCGCGAGCCGACGACATCTACGTCTTCACCGACGAGTTCGGGACCGCGGCGGCACCCCATGGCGTGGGCGGCCCGGTCACCCTCACCGACACCGATACGGGGATCGAAACGATCAGCGCTGCGGCGGTGTCCACCGCCGTCGACATCGACCTGGAATCCGGCCAGACGAGTTCCCTCGCCAGCGGCACCTTCACGATCGACGGCCCGACGGTGATCGAGAATGCCATCGGCGGCGACGGCGACGACACCCTCACCGGAAACGCGCAGACCAACGTGCTCTTCGGCATGCGCGGCGATGACATCCTCGAAGGCGACGACGGTGACGACACTCTCGACGGCGGGCCCGGCGCCGACAGCCTGAACGGCGGTGCGGGTGTCGACGTGGCGTCGTATCAAGCCTCGGCCGACGCGATCACTGTCGACCTGCAATCGGGCAGTGGATTCGGCGGCGACGCCGAAGGCGACACGCTCGAAGGCATCGAGAACGCCGCGGGCTCGGAAAACGATGACACGCTCATGGGCTCCATCGGCGCCAACCATCTCCTTGGTGGTGGCGGCGGCGACGTCCTTCGCGGCGATCACGGGTTCTCCTTCATCGTCACCGATTCGACGCTGGTCAACGGCCTCGGCGGACCGACCGGTTTCGGCGAGGCCGTGTTCGACGGCATCGATGACTCCGTATTTGCCGTCAGCCTGGTCACCCCATTCAAGCTGGGCGGCACGACCTATACGGACATCACCATCGACAGCAATGGCCGCTTTTTCCTCGGATCGGGTCCTTCGGATTTCTCTGCGACCCAGACAGAATTCCTCGCTTTCCCGCTGATTGCCCCGTTTTGGGCCGATGCCCAACTCACCGGAGCGCCCGGGGCGCCGACCCCGGGAGGCAATTCCACGGGCGCCGACGCGATCTTCATCGACCAGGTGGGTGGCGATGTTACCGTGACCTGGGACGACGTCCGGCGGTTCGGCGACGGCTCAGATACATTCAACGCCTTCCAGGTTCAACTCCTCGACCGCGGTGGCGGCGATTTTGACGTCGTCTTTCGCTACGAGGACATGAACTGGAATACCGCGACCTCCAGCGTCGACAACCTGGCGGGCATATCCGATGGCCAGGGCCAATCGGTCATCATCGCGCAGGAGACCCCGGACGGCGGTGATGACCCGCCTGGTCAACAGACCAGTACCCATCTTGCAACCGGGTCCAATATCGGTGTCGGCGGCGGGTGGGCGTTCCTGGTGCGCGATGGCGCCGTCATCGATCCCAGCGCGCAGCCGCCCGGCGACGACACGCTGACCGGCGGCCTTGGCGACGACGAACTGCTCGGCGGCGCCGGAAGCGACATTCTGGACGGCGGCGGCGGCGACGATACGTTGCGGGGCGGACCCGGAGACGACACGTTCGCCGGTGGCGACGGTGGCGACACTTTGGACGGCGGTACCGGTGAGGACACCGCCGACTATCAGAACAACGCCGAGGCCGTCTTGATCGCCCTGGCAGGGGGCAGCGCGATTTCGGGGAGTTCCGACACCGACGTGGTCATCGACGTCGAGCACGTCGTCGGCTCGGCGCACGACGACACCATCTCCGGCCAGGATTTTTTCGCCAACACCCTTGCCGGCGGCGATGGCAACGACACCCTCGACGGCCTCTCGGGCGACGATTCCCTCGACGGCGGTGCAGGCGATGACACACTGGAGGGCGGCGCCGGCGGCGACAGCCTCAGCGGCGGTGTAGGATCGGACTGGGCCTCCTACACGGGCTCCCTGGCCAGCGTGTCCGTCGATCTCGGCACCAACCAGGCGACGGGCGGCGATGCGGCGAGCGACACCTTCAGCGGGATCGAACATCTCTCCGGTTCCAGCCTCGGCGACACGTTGGCCGGCGACGCCGGCGCCAACTCGATTGTCGGTGGCGGCGGCTTCGACGTTGTAGAAGGCGCCGCTGGAAACGACGTCCTCGACGGTGGGAGCGACGACGACACCCTGACGGGCGGCCGGGGCGACGACCCCCTCGTCGGCGGTGGCGGTGCCGACTTCCTGTACGGCAGTGCCGGCAACGACACGGCGGTGATGGCGGGCGACCTGGGTGACTACACGTTCACGGCCACCGGCCTCCGCGGCCGGACGCGGATCTCAGGTCCCGGCGACGGCACCGACATTGTGGTCAACGTCGAATCGGTCGCCTTTCTCGACGGCCAAGCGGCCCCAACCCGCGTAGTAACGATAGAGCAGCCGGACAACTCCGGATTCCAGATCAACACCTTCGGCCTGAGCCTCGGCGACCAGAACAATCAGGCCGCCGCCACCCTGGAGGACGGCACCACGCTGGTGGTCTGGAGGGGACCGAATCTGGCGGTCTCGACCGAGGACGGCGTTTTCGGACAACTCCTCGACCCCGACGGCGGGCCGCTCAACGGCTCGACCCAGTTCACGATTCTGGACACGATCCCGGCCGCGGGGTCGGACGTCCGGTCGCTGACCGTCGCTCCGTTGAGCGACGCGTCCTTCGGGGACGGTTTCGTCGTCGCCTGGTATCGCCCCCAAGGCATCGGGGTACCGCCCCTCAAGGAGTTCGTCGTTCTCGACGCCGACGGCAATGTCCAGACGCCGCTTACCGCCAGCACGACCACCCTCGAAGTGGAAAGCCGCCTGTTTGCCGTCCCCCGCGCAAACGGCGACTTCGTCCTCGGTTGGGACGTGCCCGACGACGACTTCTTCCCTGGTGACATCTACGTCGAGCAGATCAGCGCCGCCGGCGTCTTTCAGGGCTTCAACGTCCTGGCAGAAGTGCCGGACCAATTCTTCCCGGTCGCCGCACCGCTTGAATCCGGCGAGTTCGTCGTCGCATGGGTCGAGGGGACATCGACCATCGGCGCCCGTCGAGTGGACGCCACGCTCAATCCTACCGGTGCCACATCGACCGTCTCGCTGACGTCGACGTTGGTGGGCGTCGAACCGATTTCTGTCGCCGGGCTCGCCGACGGCGGGTTCGTTGTCGTTTGGGACGAGTTCAACGAAAACCGCACCCGAATCGGCGGGCAGCGGTTCGCCAGCGACGGGACTCCCGTCGGCACCACCTTCCTGGTCAACGATGATTTCGGCAACCTCATCGCCAATCAGTCCCACGTAGCGGGGCTCGCCGACGGCGGATTCGTCGTTTCGTGGAGTGATGACCGCGACGGTGGAGCCGACCTGAACGCCTACTTCCAGATGTTCGACGCCGATGGCAACAAGATCGGCGGCAACGTCCTGGCGAACACCCTGCAAAGCGGCAACCAGACCTCGCCCTTCCTCACGGCGATGCCGGACGACGGGTTTCTCGTCACGTGGGTGTTCGACCAGGGTGGAGGGGGCGCCTCGGTGGGCGAGGACGTGGCCGGACAGTTTTTCGACTCCGAAGGCCGCAAGGTCGGCTTGGTGAGCGTCATCGGAACGCCGGACTCCGATGTCCTGCGAGGCGGCGACAGCAATGAACGTCTGCTCGGGGAAGGGGGAGACGACTCGCTCGAAGGTGGCGCGGGCGCCGACAGTCTCGAAGGAGGCGACGGCGACGATTATCTGTTCGGCGGCGCGGGCGGCGACTTGCTCTCCGGTGGCGACGGCCTCGATACGGCGGACTTCTCCGATGCCGTTCAGGACATCGTCGCCAACATGGAGACGGGGCAGGTCTTCGACGGCCTGATCGCGTCCGATTTCATCGTCGGCATCGAAGCGCTGATTGGAGGTGGCAACAACGACACTTTCCTGACGGCCAGCGGTTCCGAGACCATCGACGCCGGCCGCGGAATCGACACCATCTTCGCCAGCGAGGGCGACGACTCGCTGATCGGCGGGGGCAGCGTCGACGTGGCCGTCTTCGGCGGAAGCGCCGGAGACTACGCCTTCACCTCCGGATCGCCCGGCACGACCGTTGTCACCGACGGCAATACCGCCGACGGCGACCAGGGCGCCGACGCCCTGAGTGGGATCGAACAGGTCGTCTTCGACGACGCGACAGTCGAGTTGCTGTCGGCCGAAACCCAGGTGACGTCGGCGCCGGCCGGGTCGATCGGCGCCCCGGCGGTCGCCGGACTGTCGGACGGAAGCCGCCTCATCGTTTGGACCGAGGACGACGGGGTATCCGAAGGCGTTTTTGGCCGTCAGTATGACCTCGACGGCACACCGCTCGGCGATGCCTTCAGGATCGATTCCGGCGCCAGCACGAACCCGCGGTCCGTGTCGCTGGCCGACATCGACGGCTTCGGCACCGTCGTCGCGTGGACGGGACACGACGCGGGCGCAGGCGTCGACGCCCCGTTCGCCCGGCTGTTCGATTCCGATTTGAACCCGATCGGAGCGGGCGACATCCGCCTCGATCCCACCGACGACCCCCACGGCGAGCGCACGGTCGTCGCCAATCTTCCGGGCCTGGGAGGGTTCGTTGCCGCATGGAGCCGCGATACCGCCGGCGGCCGGGGGGTCTTTGCGCAACGTTTCGATTCCAGCGGCACGCCGCTGGAGCCTGAGTTCGAGCTTTCCCCGGGGTTTGGGTTTCACGATCTGCCGACGCTGTCCTCTTCCGATGACGGCGGGTTTGCGGCCGCCTGGATCGACGGCATCAACGTCACCGTCGCGTCCTACGATGCCTTTGCGTCCGAGCGCTACACGACAACGGGAGTGGTGACCGCTCCGGGATTCGCGACTTACGCCGCGCCGGCCCTGGGCGTGCTTCCCGACGGCAGCGCCCTCGTCGCGTGGTCCGGCGAAGTCGCCGGAAGCACCGATCTCGACATCATTGGCGCGCGGCTCGATTCCGCCGGCAACGTGTTCGGGATCGTGCAGGACGGGCAGGTCGTCACCAACGTCATCCTGACGCCCCTGGGGGAGATCGAGGGGTTCCAGATGGATCCCGTCTTTACCCCCGTCGGCGGGCATTTCCTCCTCACCTGGCGAACGCTCGGCTCCATTGGCGCCGAGAAACTCGGAGCCCAGCGGATCGCGCCGGATGGACTGTTCCTGGAGCGGAATGGCAGCGAGGTCCGTGCCGATCCCTTCGATGTCGGGGGCATGACCACCTACGGTGCCCAGAACCTCGCGGCGGCGCCGAACCAGGACGACGGCCTCGTCTCCGTGTGGTCGGGCCGGGGCACCGATGGCAACGACGGCGTCTTTTTCCGGCTGTTCGATGACAGTCCTCTCAGCGAGATGGACCAGATCGTGCAGTCGGGTGTCGTCGTTACCGGCGAGGGTGGGAACCTGGATCCCGACGACACGACCGGAGACGACACCCTCGTCGGCGGCGGCGGCGATGACCTGATCGACGGACGCGGCGGCCCCGATGTCCTCGCCGGCGGCGGTGGTGACGACGTCCTCCAGGGAGCGGACGGCCTCGACACCGCGACCTATGCCGGCGACCCGGCGGGCATCGTCTTCGATAGCGCGGCCAACGCGGTCACCGACGGCCTGGGCGGAACCGACACGCTGGTCTCCATCGAAACCGTCGTCGGCTCTGCATTTGCAGATGCTTTCGAGATAACGGATGCCTTTCCGACCCTGGACGGCGGCGACGGTCACGACACCCTCGATTTCTCGACCTTCGACGACCCCGAGGACATCGGTTCCGGCATCTTCGTCGGCGTCAACGCCGACCTGCAGCAGGGGCAGGTCAACAAGGGGCAGATCATCACCTCGTTGTTGGGCCAATTCGCTTCGATCGAAAACGCCCAGGGGTCGCCATACGCCGACATCCTGCGAGGTACCGTCGACGACAACACGCTGACCGGCGGCGGTCACAACGATTTCCTCGCCGGCCGCGTCGGCGACGACACGCTGACCGGCGGTCCCGGGAACGATGTAATGGACAGTGGTTTCGGCACCGACGTCGCCGTGTTCAGCGGTGCCATGGGTGACTATCAGTTTCTGACCAACCGCTACCAGATAAGCATCGACGATCTCGCCCCCGCCGTCGACGGTGACGAAGGCTTCGATCAGGTGCGGGGCGTCCAGACGCTTCGCTTCAAGGACGGCGATCTTCTCGTCGAAACCCGCGAGACGGGCGAGGACCTCGCCGTCAACACGCAGACGGGCAACGACCAATCACAGCCGGCGGTGTCCATCAGTCCCGATCCGGGCTTTTTCTTTGGTGAGTGGGGCGTCGTCTGGCGTGCCGTCAGCGACGATGGTGCTACCACGTCGATCCGGGGCCGGTTCTATGAGTCGGGAAGCGCGCTACCGGTCGGTCCGACGTTCGAGATCGCCAGCGTCGACGCCGCGACCGGCGATCTCGCCAATCCCGGTATCCTGGTCAGGTCGTTCGAAAACAATCTCGTGACCTGGGAAGCGCTCAACCAGGATGGCAGCGGCTGGGGGGTGTTCGGTGGACTGTTCGATGATGCCGGTACGCCCTTGTCCACCCCCGTTCAGATCAATACGTTCACGAACTTCGATCAGCAGAGCCTCGCCGTGTCGCGGCTGTTCATCGGCGACAACGGCGGACACATGCTGGCGGTGTGGGTCTCCGAGGGCCAGGACGGCCCCGCCGGCATCTACGCCCAGAGGATCGGCGGCCTCGGCGAGCTGGTCGACCGGCAGGGCTCCGGGCCGGCTGCCGACGAGTTCCGCATCGACACCGACCTGACGGCGCTCAATTCCGATCCTACCGTGGCGACCCTGGAAGGCTCACGCGTCGCCGTTGCGTGGGAATCGAAAGACATCGCTACTGGCACTCAGACGATCCGGCTTCGCCTGCTCGACCCGGCTCTTGACCCGATCGACGTTCCCTTCGCCGTCGATCCGGATGCCACGGGCAATCAGTCGAACCCGGCGGTGTACGGCGTCATTACCGACGACAGCAACGCGTTCGTCGTCACCTGGGAGGAACTGGGCCGCGATGGCGACGGCAGCGGCATCTTCGCGCGGCGGTTCCAGGTCGTCGAGAACGAGTTCGGCGCACCAACAGGTGCCGTTGCCCTCGGTGACACTTTCCAAATCAATGAAACGAGCGAGGGCGATCAGCAGGCTCCGGCGATCGTCGAAAATTCGAACGGCGGCGGGTTCTTCGTTACGTGGCAATCGCCCGACACCGGCGGTGACAGCGCCAATACAGACATCTTCGTCCGGGCGTTCGATCCCAACGGGAACCCGATCGCCGATGAATTCCGGATCAATGCCCATAACGAAGGCCGTCAGGACGCGCCCGCCATCGGTGCCTTGAACCAGGGAAACGGGTTCTATGTTGCCTGGCAATCGGAGGGTCAGGACGGCGACGGCCTGGGGATCTTCGCCCAGCAGTTCGACGCCGACGGCAATCCGATTGGCCTGACGGTTATCCGCGGGACCGACGCCGACGACACCATTCATGGCGAATCGGGGAACGAGGTTTTCGAGGGCGCCGGCGGCGACGACACGCTGGCCGGGCAGCGCGGTGCGGATACCCTCGACGGCGGCGCGGGCGTGGACACGGTCGACTACGCGCATGATTACCAATTCCTGTTTTTTTCCGGTTCTTGTCGACCTGGGGTCCGGCATCGGCATCGATCCGTTCGGCGAAACAGACACGCTGATCAGCATCGAACGTGCGGTCGGCACCGGGGGTTCCGACACGCTGATCGGCGGCGACGGTGCCGACATCCTGCGCGGCGGGCCGGGGATCGACACGATCGACGGCGGCGCGGGCACCGACACGGCCGAGTATTCGGGCTCGGTCGGCGACTACGTCATCGCGCCGGACCTGTCTTCGGTCTCCGGTCCGGATGGCACGGACACGCTGATCGGCATCGAGCGGTTGCGGTTCGACGACGGCACATTCTTCCCCGATCCGCTGCCCAACGCCGCGCCGGTGCTGGCCGTCGCCGACCTGGTCGGCATCACGGGCGTCGCCGCGCCGGCCGGCGACCTCGCCGAACCGTCCGACCCGGATGGCGATCAAATCAGCGTCTGGTCGTTCCAGGACCAGACGTTCGGCGGCGGCCGTTTCGAGATTTCGGGCCTCGGCGAACCGGTGTTCGAGGACGGCTCGTTCAAGTTCAAGGACGGCGCCGACACCCTCGTCACCGTCACCGGCGGCGTCAACACCGAGACCGCCGACGGTCTCGCCAACGAGCTGGGAACCATCACCGTCGTCGCGGACCGCCTGTCGCACGTGACCTTCGCTCCGGGCAACGCCGGCGACGCGGATACGCTGGCGGTCCAGGTGGAAGACGCGTTCGGTCTCGCCAGCCCCTGGGAGACGCTGACGTTCTCGACCGTTTCGGCGACGCTGGCCAACGGGTATCTGTCCGACGTGCTGGCCTCCGGGTCCAACCGCGGCGGCGACTTCGGCGCCAGCGTGGCGCTGTCGGCCGACGGCGTCGTCGCCCTGGTTGGCGCGCCCGAGAACGACCTGCCCGGCGCGCCCGACCAGGGCGCCGCCTACGTCTATCGATGGGATGGCACGGCTTGGACCGAGACCCAGCTCGCCGCCAGCGACGGAGAGGCGCTCGACCGCTTCGGCAGCGCCGTGGCGTTGTCGGCGGATGGCCAGTTCGCCGTGGTCGGCGCGCCGGACGCCGACCTCGCCGGCGACGACACCCAGGGTGCGGTCTATCTCTTCGAATGGGACGGCGCGGCCTGGACAGAGCAGACACTGACGCTCGGCACGCCGACGCCGGGGGCGCACCTCGGCGCCTCGGTCGACATCTCCGACGATGGGTTGCGGGTGCTTGCCGGCGCGCCGGGCGATCTCAGCGCGGGCGATGCCGGCGGCGCGGTTGTCTTCGATATTGCCGGGGGCGGCATCGTCACCGAGACCCTGCTGGACCCCGAAGGCGGCATGGCCGTCACCGGCCGCGGTTTCTCGGTGGCGTTGTCGGCCGACGGCGCCACGGCGCTGGTCGGCGCGGCGCAGGGATCGGCGACGGTCTACGAGACCGACCCGGTGACCGTCCAACTGAACGGCAGCCTTCTGACCTCCGACGACGGTGGCGGCGGGGTGGCGCTGTCGGCCGATGGCACACGAGCCCTTGTCGGCTCGCCCAACGACGACCTGCCGGGAAACATCGATCAGGGCTCGGCCTATGTCTTCGATCTGGTCGGCAGCACCTGGACCGAAGATGCGCGGTTGATCCGCGAGACCGGCACGGCCCTGGAACGCTTCGGCGAGACCGTCGCGCTGGCCGCCGACGGGGCGACGGTCGTCGTCGGCTCGGAAGAGGAGCGAGCCGGCGCCGACGACAGTGAAGGCGCGGCGACGCAGTTCAACGACGCCGGCGGCGGGGTTTGGCGGCAAACGCCGCTGATTGCGGAGGGGCGCACCCCGTCGGAGGATTTCGGCGCCGGTCTGGCCCTCACTTCGGACGGGGCCACGGCGCTGATCGGCGGAGCGGACGCCCGGCTGTTCGCGGCGCCCCCGACCCCCTACCCCATCGCCACCGCCGGCCCGGATGCCCTGGCCGTCGACGACGACAGCCCGCCCGCCGACCTGCGGTCGCTGGTGCTCAGCAACGACTCCGATGCCGGCGACGGTCCCCTGGAACTGATCGGGATAGACACGGCCGGAACGGTCGGAACGGTAACCTTCAACCGGGACGCTCAGACGCTGAGCTATGACGCCGGCCCGCTACAGAGCCTCAATCTCGGCGAAACCGCTCCCGACTCGTTCGGCTACATCGTCCGCAACGAAAGCGGTGCCCTCGCCCGGGGAACGGTGGACGTCACCGTCACCGGCACGGACAACGCGCCCGAGGTGTTCCTGCCCAACCACCAGACGTCGCCGGCCGATACGGCATTGATCCTGCGGCGTGTCGATGCCGACGATCCGGGCAACGTGCCGTTCGTCGTCGATCCGGACGCCGGCGAGATCGTCACAACGGTGCTCGCCGTCGATAGCGGGACGCTGACCGTCGCGCCCGGCAGTGGCGCGACCGTTCAGGACGACGGCACGGCAACGGTGACCGTCAGCGGCACCGTCGACCAGGTGAACGCGGCGCTTGGCAAGGACCCCGGCGGTCCCGGCCTGACCTTTACGCCGCCGGCCATGTTCACCGGCATCGTCACGCTGACGGCGACGACCACGGATGATGGCGGCAACGAGGACAGCGCCTCGACGACCATCGGCGTCACCGGTGCCGTGGATCTCTACGGCAACGTCCCCGCCGACGCCCAGTTCGTCTGCAACCTCATGGTCGAGCCGTTCCGCACCGTCGAGATCAGCGAGACGCTCGACGCCGGCGACGTTTTCATCGACGACCTCGGCATCGAAAACCGCGCCGACTGGTTCCGGCTCGATGTCGGCCCCAACGACCAGACCGACATCGACCAGTTCCTGCTGTACGTCGAGATCACCTCCGACGACGGGCTTCCCGTCGACACAGCGGCCGACGACGTGGTGGTGTATTTCGCCGAGGCGGGAAGTGCGGCTTGGGACCTGCACCAGTCCGACCTCACGGACGACGACATCATCGCCCTCGAGGCCGGCCCCAACCGCGGCCTCTATGTCGGTGTTGCGGTGCCGTCGGTACCGGCCTCGACGATCAGCTACGATCTCACCATCAGCCTGCGACCCCGCGGTTTCGGCGGTATACAGGAGACAACCCCGCTCAGCGTGCTGGCGGTGGCCCAGATCGCCGCGGTGGACGAGGACCGGATCGGGTCGACGCGGCCGCGGCCCGACGGCGACACCGCCTATCACTTCGGATATGCCGGCAGCGACACGCTTGTCGGTACCCAATTGCAGGACATCTTGTATGGCGGCTTCGGGGTCACCGATGGCAGCTTCGCTGACCGCGACTCGATCACCGGCAGTGACGCCAACGACCTGATCATCGGCGGGGTGGACGACGACACCGCCGATGGCGGCTCCGGCGAGGACGTGGCGTTCTTCAATGGCGAACGGTTGGAGTTTGCCATCACCAAGGCGAATGGCATCGTGACGGTCGAGCACCTCGACGGTGGCGTGTTCGGCACCGACACCCTGACCAATGTCGAGCTCCTGTGGTTCGGGGAGGACGCTGATCCGGAGGCGGCCGACGTGGTCGGCGTCGGCGACACCGGCAGCGACAACGACGATCTGCTCGTCGGCACCGCCGGCAGCGATACCGTCAACGGCCTGGCCGGCGACGACACGCTCACCGGACTGGACGGCGACGACACGCTGATCGGCGGTGACGGCGACGATACGGTGGATGGCGGTCCCGGCGCCGATCTGATCGTCGGCGGATCGGGCGCCGGCGACGACACCTACGCCGGTGGGGACGACACCGACACGGTGAGCTACGCCAGCACGACGGCCGGCGTGGTGGTCGATCTGGCCGCGGGGACGGCCACGGGTTCGGAGATCGGCACCGATGGCCTGAGCGGAATCGAGATTGTCGTGGGTGGATCGGGAGGCGACACGCTGACCGGCAGTGCCAGCGACAACGAGCTGTCCGGAGGGTTCGGCAACGATTTCCTGGTCGGCGGCGCCGGCAACGATGTCCTGCATGGCAACGACGGACGGCCGCCGCCGCTGCAGGCCTTTTCCGATCCCGGTGTGTTTCCGGAGGTCACCGAGCTGGTGGACATTGGCGACCTTCCGGTGCCCGGCGACGGCGCGCTGGGACTGCTGCCGGCCGACACGGCGCTGGGAGAGGACGCCGTCGCCACGCTGACCTTCGCCGGCGGCATCTCCGGCTACCACAACTCGATGGGCACCTACACGGTCGCCGGCGACGGCACCATCGGCGATGTCTCGATGGCCTTCACCGACGTCAAGGCTTTGGATGTCGGCGACACCGCCAGCGTCGGCCTGCCGGGCGGTGGCGGTGCGGCGTTCGGGCTGTTCCTCGTCGTCCACGGCGCCGGACTCAACGGCGGGTATGCGGGACTGGACTTCGACGTTGGGACCTTGAGCTTCGTTTTCGACCACGGCGGCGGAGGCGAACGCGCGGCCAAGATCACCGATGCGCCGGGAGAGATCTCGCTGGTCTTCGACGACGGTGCCAGCCAAACGGTGCTCGAGGGACCGGTGGTCCATGCCACCGATCGCGGCGGCCCCGCCGACCTCAATCCCGACGGCGACGTGCATGTCGCGGGCGGACGGATCACCGCCGGCGAAACCACCGCGCTACGGGTCGGCTTCGAAGATCAGCCCGGCGGCGGCGACGGTGATTTCAACGACGTGATCGTCGACATCGCCATCCATCCCGGCACGGCTTCCGCCGACGACACCCTCGCAGGCGGCTCGGGCGACGACACCCTCACCGGCGGCATCGGCGAGGATCTCTTCCAGTTCGGCGCCGGCGGCGGCACCGATCGGATCACCGACTTCCAGGTCGGCAGCGACCGCTTCGAGCTTCTCGACGGCCTGACCATCAGCGCCATCGCCACCGTGGATGCTGATGGCGACACCCTTGCCGACGACACCACCGTCACCCTCTCCGACGGCGCCGTCGAAATCATCGGCGTGGTCGGCGTTTCGGAAAGCGACCTGCTGGGAGTTTGACCGGACTCCCGGCGGCCCCGCGCCTCAGCCGCCTTTGTTGCCCTCCATCCGCAACCGGTACCAGGTCCCGTGGGAATCCTTGGAGATCAATGCGTAGTCCTCATCGAGGCGCTGTTGAAGCAGCCGCCAATCATGTGCGGAGGTCTTGCGGAACGCGGTCTCGCCGTACACGTAGGATGGCCGGGTCGCCGCCAATTCGTCGAGCAGACACCGCCACATGGAGCCGGGAGGCCATTCGTAGACCCAGCCGCTGGCTGCCGGTGCCTGGATGCGGCTACCCATCGCCCTCGGAAGTTCTCGCGTCGGGATCAACGGTGTCGTCACCCGCATCCTTTAGCTGGTACCAGGTGCCGCGGCGGAAACGGGCGGCGATGACGTAGTCGGCGTCGAGGGGCGCCAAGAGGGCCGTCCAGTCCAAGCGCATAAGCCTGCGAAAGCCATTGTCGACGTAAACGTAGGTCGGCCGCGCCGCCGCGAGTTCGTCTGGCAGGCGCCGCTACATCGGCTTGGGCCACCAATCGTTGACCATGCCGCTGGCCGCCGGCGCCGGTTTGCGGTCCAACATAAACTGGATCAGCGGGTCGCCGTAGACGAACACCGAGCCCGGCAAGTCGTCCGTCGTCATCAGTAACCCTACGACTCCCCGAGCCGCCTTGTAGCGGTCGCTGACCACGCGCTGGTAGGCGGCCGTCCCCTGGTGGTCCACGAGGGTGGCGCCGATCAGCGGGCGGGCCTTGGTCAGAAAGGGCGTGAGCTGTGTCGACGCCAGTGTCAGGGCGAGCACGGTGGCGACCAACGGGACAACGGCCCCCGGCCCGCCCGCGCGGTCGCCGATGAAGCCCACGCTCCGGTCGATGCCGAGAACGGCGAGGACGCCGATGGGCGGGAACAGCAACAGCATGTGATAATCCCACCACGACAGGGACTGAACCAGGATCAGCGCCACCGCCGCCGCGATCCAGGCGACCATGAGGAGCGCGAGCCGCGAGCGGGTGACGATGCCGACCGCGGCGAAGAGTAGCCATGGCGCGAAGCCGGCGACCAGCCATGCGGCCGCCCTGAGCAGCCTCGATCTGGCTGCCGTGCGGATCGCCTCGAGGGCCTCGAGCGGCCAGACGAACGACGCCCACAGCATCGGCTCCAGCGCGCCGGCGAGCCAGAAGCCCGCCGTCACCGCGGCCAGCACGGCGACGACCCCGGCCGCCGCCGGCAGCCAGGCATCGCGCATCACGCGGGCCCACGGCACCTTCCGCCGTGCCAGGAGGTCCACCGTCACCACGAGCCAGAGGACGACGAACAGCGGCGCCAGGATCAGCTTGAACGTTACCGTCACCGCGGCGCAGGCGCCCGAGGCCAGGAACGCCGCCGCCATCCGACGGGGGCTTCCGTGGTCCCGCGCTACCAGCCACACCGCCAGCCACGTCGGCAGGGCGACGAGAACCTCGGGCTGGGTCATCGTTCCCTCGTTGATGGTGGCGTAGTAGGTGCCGACCACCGCCACGGGCGCCAACGCCGCGAGCCATGGGTGCCTCAGCCACGGCCGCACGCCTGCGGCCAGGGCCAAGCACAGCGGCGCCATCCAGACGAGCTCGAAGGCGTGCAGGCCGGCTTCGGTGAACCCGAACAGCCGCCCTGCCGTCCAGTAGAACAGGAACACCCCCGGCTGCTTGTTGTTCCAGAAGTCGACATAGAGGGTGCTGCCGTCGGCCATGGCCTTCGCGCCGGTCATGTAGAGGGACTGGTCCCAGCCTAAGGGGAAGAACAGGTGCACCAGGCCCAAACCCGCGACCGCCAACGCAGCGGCCCCGAACCACGCCATCGTCCAAAGTGCTCCAAGCCGGCCGGTCATCGCCCGTCCGCCGTCAGCACCAGGGTCTCGCCGAGCGTGGGATGGCGATGCACCGGCTGGAGAAGCTCGCGCAGTCGTCTCAGGTCCACGAGATCCGTAACGGGCGCGCTGCGCGGCGGATTCCGGAACACATCGTCGAAAAGCACAAGACGGCCGCCCCTTCGCCATGTCGCGGCCAGGAGATCGGGCAGCGGACGGTCCATGAAGTCGCGCCCGATGGTGCGGACGTCCTTGGTCCAGATTCCGGTCAACAGGGCGCGGGCGACCGGGCCCATGTAGTGGGCGCGAATGATTGCCACCTCCGAGCGCCCCAGATAGCGCAGGCTCTCGCCGAGACCGGCGTTGTCGGTCACCACAACGAGGTCCGCGGGCTGTCCTTCGGCGATGACCCAGGCCCCCTTGACCCGGTCGAATTCGTTTGCCGGATCGCGGACGATCATCATGCCGCCAAGCGCGTTGTGGGCGAACACCAAGGCCACCAGAATGCCGAGCCATTTGCCATGGCCGGCGGCGATACAGGGTTCGATGACAAGGACCGAAAACAGCAGGACGAGGGGCAGCAAAACCATGATCCAGGGTTCGACCCCGGCCGGATTGAGCCGGCCGATGATCGCTCCGACGATCAGCAGCCAGACGACGACGGTGACGACCCGCCGGTCGCGCAGTCGGTGCCACGGCAGCGGCAGAGCACTCCGGACCGACATCATGAACGCCACCGCGACGAGCGGCAAAAGGATGAGCGGCGGAAACACCAGCCAGCCGGCATGGCTGGCGGTGAACACCTCCTCCTGGATCACGTTCCTCGAAAACTGCTGGCGGATGAACTCCTCCGCCGGGGCGAAGCCGAACAGCCAGTTGGCCGACACGATATCGTGGCCGAGGGCGAACGCCGATTTCAGGATCGACGGCACGACCACCGAGAGCGACAAGGGCGGCGGAGCGAACTCCTCGGAGCGCTGGGCGAGGAACTTGGCCATGGTCCGCAGGGTCAGGGGGGCGTCCTGGGAGACGAGGTAACCGGCCAGATACCCGAAGGCGACGACGGCGGCGGCGATCCCGCCGTAAGCGATCAGCCGGGGCAGGCGCCGGCGGTCCAGCAGCAGGATCGGAAAGGCGCCGAACAACGGCAGGACGTTCGGTTGGTAGACAAGCACCGCGACCCCGGCAAGGATCGCCGCCGGCACCACCGACGTCCAGCGGCCGTCGGCGGGCTCGGCGGCGCGCAGCAGAAGGGTCCAGACTCCCGCCAGCAGCAGCGTGGCGAGGACATAGACGTCCGCCTCGACGGCATAGCGCCAGAAGCCATAGCTGACCGCCAGGACACCGGCGCCCGTCAACGCCGCAACCGACCGAAGGCCGTATCCCCGCGCGAGCAGGCGGATCACCAGAATCAGGCACAGCGCCGCACAGCCGGCCGATACGGCACGCATGACGACGAGGGCCGACAGCGGCACGCCGGCGGCCTGGCTTGCGAGATAGAGCACCCGCATGGCCATGTGATAGAGCATCAGACGGGGATCGCCGATGTCGCTTACCGGAAAGGCTTCGGCCCTGTAGGCGAAGGTATAGACGTCGTCGGTCTCGGCCAGGTTCCCGGCCGCCGTTACGGCGAAGAACAGGGTGAGGACGAGGAAGGCGGCGACGCCGACGCGACGATCCCCCGCGGCCAATCGTTCGACAAATGCCTTCATGACATCACCGCGCCGGCGAATCGTGGTTCCACAAGCGGCAAACGTAGGCCATCGAAGCCATCGACGAACGTGCCGATGGGCCCGACACGGAACGCGCGGCAGTAGTCGTCCAGGAGTTCGCCGAGGAAACGCATCTTGTCGTCGGCCGAGCGGCGCATACCCGGCAGAAACCCGGGGACATCCGGGTCGTCCCGCCCCAGAACGTCGGTCCCGTGCAGCAGAAAGGACGGCGATACCCGGGTCGCTCGGCACAGGCGGAGCGTGGTGCGGAAGTACGCCCGCGCCAGCGCCGGCGATCGGTCTGCAAGGAAGTTCAGATACGTGGCATGCACCGGGACCCGCAGCAGCGGCAAGGTCGTCACCGGCACCTCGGCGAGCGGCCCGCCCGACAGGTCCCAGCGGTAGGGGTTGAGGGGCCTGAGCCCCTCGCGGAGCCCGCCGAACAGCCCGTCCTGACGCCGCCGTTCCTCTGCATCGAGGCGCGACGTGGCCCGATGGTAGGCCCGGGCGAGCGGACCAAGGATGGTTGGAAAAGTCGTGGCATCGTACCGGTAGCCGCGGTCGTTGAGGACGTCGAGGACGGCGGCGGAAAGGGAAAAGGCCGGTCCCCTGAAGCCGGAAGGCCGCTACCCGGTCGCGAAACCGATGGCCTCCTCGGCCCGAGCGATGTCCTCGGCGATGCGGTCCCGTGAGTGCCGGTGAAGCCAGGGCGCGTGATCATATGAGTGGTTGCCGACCTCGTGGCCGGCCGCCGCGATGGCCTCGAGCAGCGGCCGGTGATCAGCCTGTTCCGCGTCGCGGCCAACGACGAACACGGTCATCCGCAGGCCGCGGCGCGCCGTTGCTTCGAGAAACCGGGGGACGGCCCGATGGAGGAAACTCGGATATGTCCGCCACTCCTCGTCCCCGTAGCTGCGCAGATAGGCCCAGAGGTTGTCGAGGTCCAGCGACAGGGTCGCACTTGGCGTTTCAGAGGGCGTCATGCGGCGGCCTCTGCCAGCAGCCGCGCCGCCGCGGTGTTGGCCAGGCCCACGGTCTCGTCGACGGCCAGCGCGCCGCTGGTGATGTGGGCGGAATTGACGATGAACAGCCCCGGGACCGAGGTCGCCATCGGCGGAAGGCGGCTCGAGTAGCCGACCGTGGGGACGGCAACGACATGGCGGGTGCGTGAAATCTGCAGGGC
>Ga0056136_1000043_pt1 | contig 19457 bp, 18 predicted proteins | sample WorMetG1aBELIZE2_FD_71120 | JGI IMG/M metagenome (GOLD analysis project Ga0056136, IMG submission 71120) | Marine gutless worms symbiont microbial communities from Max Planck institute for Marine Microbiology, Germany - Inanidrilus... ...
CCGATCCTCGCCCTCATCATCGGCGGGTTCGCGACGCTGACCCTGCTCACCAAAAATTCGTTTCTAGACCAGATCCGTCAGCAGTACGTGATCACCGCCCGCGCCAAAGGCCTGACCGAGCGCCGCGTGCTCTACGGGCATGTGTTCCGCAACGCCATGCTGATCGTCATCGCCGGTTTTCCGGGCGCCTTCGTCAGCATCCTGTTTTCCGGTTCACTGTTCATCGAGATCATTTTCTCCCTCGACGGTCTCAGTCTGCTCGGTTTCGACGCGGTGATCCGACGCGACTACCCGGTGATGTTCGGCACGCTCTATTTCTTCACCCTGCTCGGGCTGGTCATGAATCTGATCGGCGATCTGATGTACCACGTTGTCGATCCGCGCATCGACTTCGAGGCCAGGGAGGCCTGACCGGTGATCGGCATTTCGATTTCACCGATGAACCGCCGCCGGCTGGCCAACTTCCGGGCCAATCGGCGAGGCTATTGGTCCCTATGGATCTTCCTCGCTCTGTTTTTCGCCAGCCTGTTCGCAGAGGTCATCGCCAATGACCGGCCGTTGCTGATCCGTTACGAAGGCTCCTTCTATTACCCGCTGTTCGTCGACTACCCGGAGACCGCATTCGGCGGCTTCCTCGAGACGGCGACCGAATACGCCGACCCCGAGGTCCAGGAATTGATCGAAGAGGGAGGCTGGATTCTCTGGCCGCTGGTTCCGTTCGCGTACGACACCGTGAACTATCGCCTCGACGTGCCGGCGCCGGCGCCGCCGTCGGCGCTGAATTGGCTCGGCACCGATGACCAGGGCCGCGACGTTGTCGCCCGACTGATCTATGGGTTCCGTATTTCCGTTCTGTTCGGTCTGACGTTGACGGTTTGCAGTTCCGTGATCGGTATCGCGGCCGGCGCCGTGCAGGGATACTTCGGGGGTTTGACCGACCTGTTCTTCCAGCGTTTCATCGAGATCTGGGCCGGAACACCGCAGATCTACCTGCTGATCATTCTCGCCAGCGTGGTCACCCCGAGCTTCTGGTGGCTGCTGGGGCTTTTGTTGCTGTTTTCGTGGGTGGGCCTGGTCGGCGTAGTCCGTGCCGAGTTCCTGCGCGCTCGGAATCTGGACTTCGTCCGCGCTGCCCGCGCGCTGGGCGCAAGCAACGTGACGATCATGTTTCGGCACATCCTACCCAACGCCATGGTCGCCACCATCACGTTCCTGCCGTTTATCCTTTCCGGTTCGGTCGTTGCCCTGACGGGACTCGATTTCCTCGGTTTCGGCCTGCCGCCGGGCTCGCCGTCGCTGGGCGAGCTGCTCAATCAGTCCAAGAACCACTTGCACGCGCCGTGGCTTGGCTTCACCGCGTTCTTTTCCATTGCGGTCATGCTCAGCCTGTTGGTGTTCATCGGCGAGGCGGTGCGCGACGCTTTCGATCCGAGGAAGACCTTCGTATGAGCCTTCTGGAGATCAGCGATCTTTCGACCTCGTTCGGGCGCGGCGAACGTGAGCTCCAGGCCGTTCGCAACGCAAACTTCGACGTCGATACGGCCGAGACGGTGGCGCTGGTGGGCGAAAGTGGGTCGGGCAAGTCGGTCACCGCGCTCAGCGTCATGCGCCTTTTGCCCTATCCGCAGGCGTGGCACGCCGGCGGGTCCATCCACCTCGCCGGGGAGGAACTGATGAACGCCCGGGAGAGCCGCATGCGCGAGCTTCGCGGCGATCGGGTGGCGATGATCTTCCAGGAGCCGCTGACCTCGCTCAATCCGCTGCACTCGATCGAGAAGCAGATTGCCGAGGTGCTTGTCGTTCACCGGGCGATGAGCGGCCGCCGTGCCCGCGACAGGGTCGTCGAGCTGTTGCACATGGTCGGGCTGCCCGAAGCCGAAGGCCGGCTCGACGCACTGCCCCACGAATTCTCGGGCGGCCAACAGCAAAGGGTGATGATCGCCATGGCGCTGGCCAACGAGCCCGACCTGCTGATCGCCGACGAACCGACAACGGCGCTCGACGTCACCATTCAGGCGCAGATCCTCAAGCTGCTCAAGGACCTGCAGGCCGAGTTGAAAATGGCGATGCTGCTGATCACCCACGACCTCGGCATCGTGCGCCGCATGGCCGACCGGGTCTGCGTGATGAACGCCGGCGAGATCGTCGAGAAGGGCATGTGTGCCGAGGTTTTCGCCGATCCTCGTCATCCCTACACCCGACGACTCCTCGCCGCCGAGCCCAAGGGCCGTCCCGACCCCGGGCCTACGCGCGCCGCCGAACTCGTTGCCGCCCGCGACGCCAAGGTGTGGTTTCCCATCAAGGGCGGCGTGATTCGCCGGACCATCGATCACGTGAAGGCCGTCGACGGCATCAGCCTCACCGTGCGCCGTGGCCACACCCTCGGCGTCGTCGGCGAGAGCGGATCGGGGAAGAGCACGCTCGGCCGGGCGCTCATTCGTCTGCAATCCAGCCAGGGGTCCATCGCCTTCGACGGCCGCGAGCTGCAGGGCTTGAAGTGGAAGGCGCTGCGGCCGCTCCGGCGCCAGATGCAGATCGTCTTCCAGGACCCCTTCGGCAGCCTCAGCCCGCGCATGTCGGTGGGGCAGATCGTCGGCGAGGGCCTCGCCATCCACGGCATCGGCGGCTCGTCCGCCGAGCGGCGGGAGATGATCAGCCGCGTCCTCAAGGAGGTCGGGCTCGACCCGGCGAGCCAGGACCGCTACCCCCACGAATTCTCAGGTGGCCAGCGCCAGCGCATTTCCATCGCCCGGGCGCTGGTGCTGAAACCCGAATTCATCGTCCTCGACGAGCCGACCAGCGCTTTGGACATGTCGGTGCAGGCGCAGATCGTCGAACTGCTCCGCGACCTGCAGAAGGCCCACGACCTCGCCTACCTGTTCATCAGCCACGACCTCAAGATGGTCCGGGCGTTGGCCCACGATGTCCTTGTCATGCGCGCCGGCCGGGTCGTCGAGCAAGGCCCCGCTGAGGACGTGTTCAGCCGACCCCGCGACCCTTATACCCGTGCGTTGATGGCCGCCGCCTTCGAGATGAAGGCGGACGAAAGTGGCGTCGTCGCCACCTGAGGGACGAATGGCCGTTCTCTTTTCCTGCTCGTGGGCCGACCACGAGGCGTGGCGAACGGCGTTCGCAGCCGAGATCCCTGACCTCGGTTTCCGTCTTTGGCCCGACGAGATCGGCGATCCGGCCGAGATCGACTTCGCGCTGGTCTGGGCTCCGAAGCGGGGCGATCTCCGCCGTTATGAGAACCTCCGGGCGATCTTCTCTCTCGGCGCAGGAGTCGATCACGTGCTCCGTGATCCCGACCTGCCATCGGAGGTTCCGCTCGTCCGCCTTGTCGACCCGGTCCTGACTCGACGGATGACCGACTACGTCGCCCACTGGGTGATGCACTATCACCGGGATTTCCACAGATTCGCCAGCCAGCATCGCCAAGCAGAATGGCGGGAGTGGCCGACCCGCGATCGCGATACCCGTGCCGTCGGGATCCTGGGACTGGGCGAACTCGGCGGCGCAGCAGCGCATGCACTGGCCCAGGCTGGGTTCGTGTCGCCGGGTGGAGCCGAAGCGCGAAGAGGATTGAAGGAGTGGAGTCCTTCGTTGGCGCTTCTGCCCTTCATCCGTTTCTGGCGCGAACGGAGATTCTCGTTTGCCTGTTGCCGTTGACCGCCAATACCGAAGGGATCATCGACGCCCATGCGCTGTCCGCCCTGCCCGAGGGAGCGGTCGTGATCAACGCCGCGCGCGGCGGGCATCTCGTCGAAGACGATCTGCTGCAAGCCCTTGACTCCGGCCATATTTCCGGTGCCACGCTCGATGTTTTCCGCACCGAACCGCTTCCCGGTGACCATCCCTTCTGGCACCACCCGGCCGTGACCATCACACCGCACGTCGCGGCGTTGAACGATCCCCGCTCGGCGGCGGCAAGCATTGCGGCAAACATCCGACGCATTCGGTCCGGTTATGCGCCTGGGCACGTTGTCGACAGGACCAGGGGCTACTAGGGGGACGAGCAGGAGAACCGGAAACCGGACCTATCCGGCGACTCCGTATGCGACGGCGAGAAGGAAGGCTCCGAGAAGGACGCGATAGACGACGAACGGCGTGAACGTTGACCGGCGCAGCCACGCCATCATCGCCCAGATGGCAATCAAGGCCGAGATCAGCGCCAGCCCGGCGGCGATCAAAGCCGAAACGGTGAGCGTCGCATCGCCGGACTGGTAGAGCTCGACGCCCTTGAGCACGCCGGCACCAAGGATGGCCGGCATCGACAGCAGCATCGAGAACCGCGCCGCATCGGGACGCTCGAAGCCCAATCCGCGGGCCGCCGTCATCGTGATGCCCGACCGGCTCGTGCCCGGGATCAGCGCGAGAACCTGGGCAACTCCGATGATCACCGCGTCGGCAAACCCCATGTGGTCCATGCGCCGGAGCGTCATGCCCATCCGATCGGCGAGGTAGAGGAGGATGCCGAACCCGAGCGTCGTCCAGGCGATGACCTCGATCGAGCGGATCCCTCCGGGAACGAAGTGATTGAGGGCGAACCCGGCAATGATCACCGGGATCGTGCCGACGATGACGTAGGCTGCGAGCCGGCCGCCGCCGTCGAGGCGACCCGTGGCAAGGCGCCCGAGCCCGCCAATCATCAGCGCCACGTCGCGCCAGAAATAGAGCATCACCGCGCCGAGGGTGCCGACATGCACCGCCACGTCGATGACCAAGCCCTGATCGGGCCAGTCGAGCAACACTGGAACCAGCACCAGATGCCCCGACGAACTGATCGGCAGGAATTCCGTGATCCCCTGGACCAGTGCGAGAATGGCAATATGTAGTAAGGGCACAGCCCCCGATTCCCCATATTTCGCGCCACCTTATATCATCTGTGACAGCATTGCCCAACCGGCGAAAGAATCGCCGGCGAGCGCTTTTTGGCCTTGTAATTCCCCCCGCTCCGCTTGATTCTTCGGCCACGCGGGCCATGGATCATGGTTAACGCCGGGTAAGCGCCGCACGAGAGCGACACGGGTCGGGGGTCGTCGCGGCGGCGTAGGGTGACCAGACGGCCGAAGACGAAGAATACGGCCGCCGCGTCTCCACCGGCGCCACACGAAAAGAAGACGTCGGGATCGGGACACGCGATATGAGTCAGCGCGCCTTGCCGCCGAAGCAGGGTCTCTACGACCCAGGAAATGAGCACGATGCGTGTGGCATTGGCTTCGTCGCCAATATCAAGAACCGCAAAAGCCACGCCATCATCACCAGCGGGCTCGAAATCCTGGTCAACCTGCGTCATCGCGGCGCTGTCGGCGCCGATGTCCTCGCCGGTGACGGCTCGGGCGTACTGATCCAGGTTCCCGATGCCATGCTGCGCGAGGAGACGGCGGCATGTGGCTTCGAACTGCCCGGGCCGGGCGACTATGGAGTCGGCATGGTGTTCCTGCCTCAGGATGAGGCGACCCGTGACCGATGTGTCGAGGTCATCGAACGGGTGGTCGCCAACGAGGGCCAGATCGTCCTCGGATGGCGCGACGTGCCCACCGACAACTCCGTCCTCGGTTTCAGCGTCAAGCCTCTGGAGCCGGTGATCCGCCAGGTGTTCATCGGCCGCGGGCCTTCGTGTGCGGATGCCGACGCCCTCGAACGCAAGCTGTTCGTCATCCGCAAGGCCACTCACCACGTGATCTGGGACGACGGGCTCGAAGGTGCCGAACACTTCTACGTCGTCTCCATGTCGACCCGGACTTTGAACTACAAGGGCATGGTGCTGGCCGAAAATCTGGCGACGTACTACCCGGACCTGCATGACGAGCGCACGGCATCGGCGCTCGCGCTGGTCCACCAGCGGTTCTCCACCAATACGTTCCCGTCTTGGCGGCTGGCCCAGCCGTTCCGCTACCTTTGCCACAACGGCGAGATCAATACGCTGCGGGGCAATATCAACTGGATGCAGGCGCGGCGCCACAACATGAAATCGGAGCTGCTGGGAGACGATCTCGATAAGCTCTGGCCTCTTTTGGCCGACGGCATCTCTGACTCGGCGACGTTCGACAACGCCTTGGAACTGCTGGTTGCCGGCGGCTACTCGCTCAGCCACGCGATGATGATGATGATTCCGGAGGCCTGGGACGGCAATCCGCTGATGAATGAGGGCAGGCGGGCGTTCTACGAGTACCACGCGGCGCTGATGGAGCCGTGGGACGGTCCGGCGGCGGTGGCGTTCACCGACGGCCGCCAGATCGGCGCGACCCTCGACCGCAACGGCCTCAGGCCGGCGCGCTACGTGGTCACCGACGACGATCACGTGGTCATGGCATCCGAGGTCGGCGTCCTCGACATTCCCGAGGAAAAGATCGTCAAGAAGTGGCGCCTGCAGCCGGGCAAGATGTTCCTCATCGACCTGGAGCAGGGCCGCATCATCGACGACGCCGAGTTGAAGGCCGAGCTCGCCGAAGCCCGTCCCTATCAGGAATGGCTCGATGCGACCCAGATCCGCGTCGAGGACCTGCCCCACGAGATCGGGCCGATGCCGCCCGACCGCCGTACGCTGTTGGACCGCCAGCAGGCCTTCGGCTACACCCAGGAGGACATCAAGTTCTTCCTCACGCCGATGGCGCAGACCGGCCAGGAACCGGTCGGATCGATGGGCCGCGACACGCCGATCGCCGTGCTATCGGACAGGCCCAAGGTGCTGTACGACTACTTCAAGCAGTGCTTCGCGCAGGTCACCAACCCGCCAATCGATTCGATCCGCGAAGAACTGGTGATGTCCCTGGTGTCGCTGATCGGCCCCCGGCCCAATCTCCTCGAGCCGGAGGGCGCCGTCGGCTACAGCCGGCTGGAGGTCCGCCAGCCGATCCTTTCCAACATCGATCTGGAACGGATCCGGCGGATCGAGAACCACGTCGATCACGCGTTCCGCACCTTCACCCTCGATATGACCTACCCCGCCAGCGACGGTGCGGCAGGCATGGAAATCGCGCTCCAGGGATTGTTCCAGCGTGCGGAGGCGGTGGTCGAAGCGGGTTACAACATCCTCATCCTCTCGGACCGCAACGTCGCCACGGACCGGATCGCCATCCCGGCGCTGCTGGCGACGGCCGGCGTCCATCACCACCTGATCCGCGAGGGCTTGCGCACCGAGGTCGGACTGGTGGTGGAAACCGGCGAAGCCCGTCTGGTCCACGACCTTTGCCTGCTCGCGGGCTACGGCGCCGAGGCGCTCAATCCCTATCTCGCCTTCGACACGCTGTCGCACCTGCGCCACGAATTGCCCGAAGAGCTGAGCGAAGAAGAAGTCCACGGACGCTACGTCAAGGCCGCGTGCAAGGCGATGCTAAAGGTGTTCGCCAAGATGGGCATCTCGACCTATCAGTCGTACTGCGGCGCGCAGATCTTCGATGCGGTCGGCCTCAATCAGGAGTTTGTCGACGAGTGCTTCACCGGCACACACACGGCCGTCGGCGGCATCGGTCTCGCGGAGATCGCCGAGGAAACGGTGCGCCGGCACCGCGCCGCCTTCGGCGACGAGCCGCTGATGCGAAACGCTCTGGATGTCGGCGGCGAAGTGGCCTTCCGGCTGCGCGGCGAGGAGCACGTGTGGACACCGGAGACCGTCGGCCTGTTGCAGCACTCGGTGCGGTCAGCCGATTTCGGCAAGTTCAAGGCCTACACCGCCCGGGTCAATGCGCAGGACACCAAGCTGAAGAACCTGCGCGGACTGTTCACCCTTGTGCCGCCGGCCGAGCCTATCCCGCTCGACGAAGTCGAGCCGGTATCCGAGATCGTCAAGCGGTTTTCGACCGGGGCGATGTCGTTCGGTTCCATCTCGTGGGAGGCCCATACCACGCTGGCCATCGCTATGAACCGGATCGGCGGCAAATCCAACACCGGTGAAGGCGGCGAGGAAGCCGAGCGGTTCAAGAGCCTGCCCAACGGCGATACCATGCGTTCGGCGATCAAGCAGGTCGCCTCGGGACGGTTCGGCGTGACCGGTGAATACCTGGTCAACTCCGACGACATCCAGATCAAGATGGCCCAGGGTGCCAAGCCCGGCGAGGGCGGCCAGCTCCCCGGGCACAAGGTCGACGAGTGGATTGCGCGCGTCCGCCACTCGACCCTCGGCGTTGGCCTGATCTCGCCGCCGCCACACCACGACATCTATTCGATCGAGGACCTGGCGCAGCTCATCCACGACCTCAAGAACGTCAATCCGGAGGCGCGGATCAGCGTCAAGCTGGTCTCCGAGGTTGGCGTCGGCACCATTGCGGCTGGCGTTTCGAAGGCCCATGCGGACCACGTTACGATCTCCGGTTTCGAGGGCGGCACCGGCGCGAGCCCGCTTACTTCGATCCATCACGCCGGATCGCCGTGGGAGATCGGCCTCGCCGAAACCCACCAGACCCTGGTGCTCAACGATCTCCGCGGCCGCATCGCGGTGCAGGTGGATGGCGGCCTGCGGACGGGACGCGACGTCATCATCGGCGCACTGCTCGGTGCCGATGAGTTCGGGTTCTCGACCGCCGCGCTGATCGCCGAGGGCTGCATCATGATGCGCAAGTGCCACCTCAACACCTGCCCGGTGGGGGTGGCGACCCAGGACCCGGAACTGCGCCGGCGGTTCACCGGCGAGCCGGAACACGTCGTCAATTACATGACCTTCGTCGCCGAGGAGGTGCGGGAGATGATGGCCGAGCTTGGTTTCCGCACCTTCAACGAGATGATCGGGCGCACCGACCGGCTCGACATGCGTGCGGCCATCGACCACTGGAAGGCCCGCGGTCTCGATTTCACCAAGATCTTCCACCGTCCCGACGTCGGCCCGGAGATCGCGCGGTACAATTGCGAGATCCAGGATCACGGGCTCGACAAGGCGCTCGACCACACGCTGATCGCCCAGTCGGCAGCCGCGCTCGAGCATGGGCGGCCGGTGCGGATTGAGACGCCCATCCGCAATACCAACCGCACCGTCGGAGCGATGCTGTCAGGCAAGGTTGCGGACCGCTACGGCTACGCCGGCCTTCCCGACGACACCATCCACGTCAAGTGCGTCGGCAATGCCGGGCAGACCTTCGGCGGCTGGCTCGCCCACGGGGTCACGCTCGAGTTGGAAGGCGACGCCAACGATTACGTCGGCAAGGGACTGTCGGGTGGCCGCATCATCGTCTATCCGTCGCAGAAGAGTCCGATCGAGCCGCATGCCAACATCATTATCGGCAACACTGTGCTTTACGGCGCGATCGCGGGCGAGTGCTACTTCCGCGGCATGGCCGGCGAGCGGTTCGCGGTGCGCAATTCGGGCGTCCACGCCGTCGTCGAGGGTGTCGGCGATCATGGCTGCGAATACATGACCGGCGGCGTTGTCGTCGTCATCGGCTCGACCGGACGCAATTTCGCCGCCGGCATGAGTGGCGGCGTTGCCTACGTGCTCGACGCCGACGGCACCTTCGAGCAGCGCTGTAACATGTCGATGGTCGACCTGGAACCGATCTTCGAGGAGGATGAACAGCTCGCCCTCTACAACCAGGACGGCGATCTGGAAACTCACGGCCTGGTCGATGTCAACCGCGACATGACCCGCTTTGACGCTCAGCGTCTGCACGGTCTCATCGAAAAGCACCGCCTTTACACCGGCAGCCGCCGGGCCGGCGAAATCCTCGACAACTGGAACACGTTCCTGCCGAAGTTCGTCAAGGTCATGCCCGTCGACTACCGCCGCGCGCTGCAGCAGATGCAGGCGCAATGGCGCGCCACCGAGCGCAACGGCGTCAGCGTCGCGGTCGGCATGTAGGAGAGCGCCGCCGATGGGTAAGCCGACCGGATTCAAGGAGATCGCACGGCGCGACCGGGCCTATGCGCCGGTCGCCGAGCGGATCCGCCACTGGCAGGAGTTCGTCATCCCGCTCGACGAGGACGATCTCGCACGCCAGGGCGCTCGGTGCATGGACTGCGGCATCCCCTACTGCCACCAGGGATGTCCGGTGAACAACATCATCCCGGACTGGAACGACCTGGTATTCAACCGGGATTGGCGCACCGCGCTCGACGTCCTGCACTCGACCAACAACTTCCCCGAATTCACCGGCCGGGTCTGCCCGGCACCGTGCGAGGCGGCGTGCACGCTCAACATCACCGACGAGCCGGTGACCATCAAGACCATCGAGTGCGCGATCGTCGACAAGGGGTGGGAAGAAGGCTGGATCATTCCCGACATGCCCCGCCGACGGACCGGCAAGCGGGTCGCCGTGGTCGGCTCGGGGCCGGCCGGGCTCGCCTGCGCGCAGCAATTGGCTCGTGCCGGCCACGCGGTCATCGTCTACGAGAAGCGTGACCGGATCGGCGGCCTCCTTCGGTACGGCATTCCCGACTTCAAGATGGAGAAGCATCTCATCGACCGGCGCATGGCCCAGATGCAAGCCGAAGGCGTCGAGTTCAGGCCCAATTCGCACATCGGTGTCGACATCGCTGCGCAGCACCTGATGGACAACTTCGATGCTGTCGTGCTCGCCGGCGGCGCGGAGCAACCGCGAGACCTGCCCGTGCCCGGGCGCGAGCTCGATGGCGTCTACTTTGCCATGGACTTCCTGACCCAGCAGAACGCCCGCGTCGCGGGAATTTCCGTCCCGGACAACGGTGCCATTCTCGCCACCGGCCGCGACGTGGTGGTGATCGGCGGCGGCGATACCGGTTCGGACTGCGTCGGCACCTCGATCCGCCAGGATGCCCGCTCGGTCACCCAGCTCGAGATCATGCCGAAGCCGCCGGAGAAGGACGACAAGGCACTGACGTGGCCCGAGTGGCCGATGAAGATGCGTACCTCGACCTCGCACGAGGAAGGCTGCGAGCGCGACTGGGCGGTCTCCACCAGCCGGCTGACCGGCAACGGCCGGGTCGAGAAGCTGCACCTCAAGCGGGTCGAATGGGTACCGGGCGATACCGGCGGCATGCAGATGCGCGACGTCCCGAACAGCGAGTTCGCAATCGACGCCGATCTGATCCTGTTGGCCATGGGATTCGTCAATCCGGTCCACGAAGGCATGCTGACGGAGTTGGAGCTGGCAGTAGACGGGCGCAACAATGTCGAAGCTTCGATGGATGACACCACCGACGGACGACTCGCCTACCAGACGTCGTCGCCGAAGGTGTTCGCCGCCGGCGACATGCGCCGTGGACAATCGCTTGTGGTGTGGGCCATCCGCGAAGGCCGCGAATGTGCCCACGCGGTGGACCGCTTCCTGATGGGAAGCTCTAACCTGCCGCGATGACGCGGCCGGCAGATGGCACTCTTGGTTCGGTGCGATATCCGTCGTGACCGAGCTTGAAAAGATGCTGGCCGGTGAGCTCTATGTGGCGTCCGACCCGGAGCTCACTGCCCTTCGCGTCCGTGCGCGTCGTCTCCTCCGCGACTACAACGCGACCGATACCGAGGATGCGGTTGGCCGGACAACGCTGCTCGAGGCATTGCTGGCCGAGCATGGCGAGAACGTTTGGATCGAACCACCATTCTTCTGCGACTATGGCAGCCATATCCACCTCGGCTCGCACATCTACTTCAACTTCAATTGCGTCATCCTCGACTGCAACGTCGTCCGAATCGGCGATGGGTCGATGCTGGGGCCCGCCGTCCAGATCAGCGCCGCGACCCACCCCGTCGATCCCGCGGCACGGGCGACGGGCGCCGAACTGGCCTACCCGGTGATCATCGGCCGAAACGTCTGGATCGGCGCCGCCGCCATCATCGGCCCTGGGGTCACGATCGGCGACGATACAACGATCGGCGCCGGCAGCGTGGTCACCAAGGACGTTCCAGCAGGTGTTGTCGCCGCTGGAAATCCCGCTAGAGTCATTCAACATTTGGATGGGGATCGGGATAGCGCGAAATGATCGTCTTCGACCTAACCTGCGCGAACGGACACACCTTCGAGGAGTGGTTCGCCTCAAGTTCCGAATACGAAGCAAGGATCGCCGATCACGCGCTGCCCTGCCCGGAGTGCGGCGAAACCCACGTCGCAAAGGGACTGTCCGCGCCGCGGATCAACGGCGGCAACGCCCGGCCCCCGGCACCCTGCGGCGTCCCGGTCTGCGGAATGTGCGGCTGCGGCGCCATGGAAAGCGGCTGATCGCGGCACTCGAAGGAGGGAGCAAGGCGATGGCCGAGGCCGGATTCTGCGTCGATTGCGCCCAATGGCGCTATGAGTTCAACACCGCCTTTCAGACCCAGGACGAACAGGATGGCTTCGGCATCTGCGATCGCGTCGAAGCGATGAAGGAAAACGCCATCCGCGCCCTTGCCCGCATCGACGACGAATTTGCGCACTTCCAGACCCGGCGCGAATTCGGTTGCGTCCTGTTCGTTCCCCGCTGATTGGCGATTCACGCGCCGGCGATCACCCGTCGGCCGGTTGACAACCTCCAGCCCATGGTCTTGAAGGTTCCGAAACCTCGACGGAGGGCGAACCCGCATGCGTCTTTGGCTGTTTCTCGGCGCCCTCAACGGGCTGATCGCCGTTTGCGCCGGCGCCTACGGCTGGCATGACCTCGGCGGCGACGACAGCGCCCGGGAGATGTTCGCCATCGGTGTCCAATATCAGATGATGCATGCCCTTGGCCTGCTGGCCGTCGCCTGGCTCGCCGACCGGTGGGGGCGCACGCCCGCCGTCACCGTCGCGGGAGTGGCCTTCACCCTCGGCATTGTTCTGTTTTCCGGCTCCCTTTATGCGTTTGCAATTACCGGCATCTTGCCTATTGAGGGCGCGGCGCCGGTGGGCGGTTTCGCCTTTATCCTCGGCTGGCTGGCGCTTATGTGGACGGCGGTCCGAGGCAACTGACGACGTGTGAGGTTAGGGGAAAATCTCTATCCCACGTCCCGAACGTCGGACCCGAACCGCGCGGTGGCGATCGGTCGCGGCGCGGTGGGACAACGGATGCTGACCTTGTTCTTTAACAATGTCTGGGCCAGACGGTCGGCATAGAACCGGGCTTGACCACGCCCCTCCACTGGTACCAGCCATCTCAGGACCGCGTCGGCGTGGCCGGACCGGCCGGCCTGCAAAGCGCCCAAGAGGGTGATCAGGGCGCGTTCGTCGGCGGTTACGCAGCGGCAGAGCGGACGGTGCAATACCATGGTTCGCCGCGCCCGCGACGCCAGGATGTCCACCAGTCCACCGAGCGCCGCCGACGCTGTGAGGCCTGCGACCGGCCCGAGCGCCCGCGCCCAGGTCGCCGCCACCGCCGGCCGGCAATCCGGCTGCCACAACCACAAACGGATCAGACGGACGACGAGCCACTCAGGCTCGGAAAGCTCATCCGTGACCGCCTGTCGAAGGACCGTGCGCGTGAACTCTCTGGCATACATGGCTCGGCCTGCTCTGTTTGGCGAGGACAGCCGCGACCATAGATCAAGGGTAATGAGAATGCAAATGATTTGCATTCTCATTACCGGGTGAGTTTCTGTCCGGCCCGCGCAAACGAAAGGGGCGGATCCTGGACCCGCCCCCAACGTCGTTATTACGACTGCGGCTAGGCCGCGTCGGTGATCTTCCACACTTCAGGTGCAGCACTGGCGCGATCGGCCATCGCCTGGCGTTGGGACTCCAGCTCCTGTGGGAGAGCGTCGCCGAAGCTGGCGTAGTACTCCTTCAACGCCTCGGCTTCTGCAAGGGCGCCATCGCGGTTGATGTCCATGATGCCGCTGAACTTGTCCGCAGTGAAATCGAGGCCCGCCCACGTGATGTCCTCGTACTTGGGCATCCTGCCGAAGGGGCTGTCAACGGCGCCGGCGTGCCCGTTGACCCGGTCGACGATCCACTTCAGCACCCGCATGTTCTGACCAAAGCCCGGCCACACGAACTTGCCGTTCTCATCCTTGCGGAACCAGTTGACCCGGAAGATGCGCGGCAGCTTCACATTGGACAGCTGGCCCATCTTGATCCAGTGCGCCCAATACAGCGCCATGTTGTAGCCGATGAACGGCAGCATGGCGAAGGGATCGCGCCGGATCGCCGCCTGGCCGATGGCCGCGGCGGTGGCTTCGGAGCCCATCGACGAGGCCATGAACACGCCATGGTTCCAGTCGAACGACTCGTAGACCAGCGGGAACGTCTTCGACAGCCGTCCGCCGAACAGGAACGCGCTGATCGGCACGCCCTGCGGGTCTTCCCACGCCGGGTCGATGGTCGGGCACTGGCCGGCCGGGGCGGTGAACCGCGAGTTCGGGTGCGCCGCCGGATGATCCATGTCCGGGGTCCAGTCGTTGCCCTTCCAGTCGATGGCATGCGCCGGCGCCGGGCCGTTCATGCCTTCCCACCAAACGTCGCCGTCGTCGGTCAGGGCGACGTTGGTGTAGATGCAGTTGCCGCCCTTGAGCGTGTCCATCGCCATCGGGTTGGAGTCATAGGACGTTCCCGGCGCAACGCCGAAGAAGCCGTATTCCGGATTGATGGCGCGGAGCGTGCCGTCGGGAGCCGGTTTGATCCAGGCGATGTCGTCGCCGACTGTGTAGGCCTTCCAGCCCTCGAATCCCTCCGGCGGCAGCACCATCGCCAGGTTGGTCTTGCCGCAGGCGCTTGGGAACGCCGCCGCGACGTAGGTCTTCTCGCCCTCGGGGCTCTCGAGGCCGAGGATCAGCATATGTTCGGCCAGCCAGCCCTCGTCGCGGGCCATCACCGAAGCGATGCGGAGCGCCAGACACTTCTTACCGAGCAACGCGTTACCGCCGTAGCCGGAGCCATACGACCAGATCTCGCGGGTCTCCGGGTAGTGGACGATGTACTTCTTCGAGATGTCGCCTTCGCAGGGCCACGGCACATCGGCCTGGCCCGGCTCCAGCGGCGCGCCCACCGAATGGACGGTCGGGATAAAGAAGCCTTCGTCACCCAAAGCGTCGAGCACGGCCTGGCCCATGCGGGTCATGATCCGCATGTTGACGGCAACATACGGTGAGTCGGAAATCTCGATGCCGGGATAGGCGATCGGCGAGCCGATGGGGCCCATGCTGAAGGGGATCACGTACATGGTCCGCCCCTTCATGCAGCCATCGAAGGCCTTGTTGAGGATCCCGCGCATCTCCGTCGGGTCCATCCAGTTGTTGGTCGGCCCCGCGTCTTCTTCCTTTTCCGTGCAGATGTACGTCCGTTCTTCGACGCGCGCGACGTCGCTGGGATGCGAGCGCGCCAGATAGCAGTTGGGCTGCTTCTCAGGATTGAGCCGGATGAAGGTCCCGCCGTCCACCAGCACCTGGCAGAGCCGGTCATACTCTTCCTCCGACCCGTCACACCAGTAAACGCTGTCGGGTTTGCACAGCGCCGCCACTTCATCGATAAAAGCAAGAAGTTTGGCGTGAGAGGTTCGATCGCTACCGGATGATGTCATGTGTTCCCTCGTCGGTTTGAATGGTTGATCGGCCGCTCGTTGACCCTCCCTAGGGCATCGGATAGCGGACGGCCTGACGCCAGAATAGCGGAATGATCCGGCCTTGTTTGGAACCGGAATAATGTAGCGATTCCGCGCCGCATGCAAGTGAAACCGGGGTTCCACTTGGCCCGAGCCGGTTTTGTACCGCATTGCAACATGGGCCCGGCGCGTGTAGCGGAACCACTCGCATTCGGCCTTTCGCAGTCGCGGTCAGACGCCTCGGGACCGCGCCTGCCGCGCGAGATCGACAAGCACCTCCCGGAGCGCGCCTGCGTCTTCGACTGGCTCTGGAAAGTCTAGCCGGGCGGTACTGTGGCCACGCCTCAAATCGCAACCCTCGGGATCGACGGCAACCATCGTCCAACCGGCCCCCCGGCGGTCCAGTAAGCGATTTGCATAGAGATCGATGGCGTCCGCGTGGTCGGCGTTCATGTGATCGAGGACGGACGGCTCTGCTGCGGCGATGGCCTCGACCGCGGTTCGGTCGGCCCGGGCGTTGGCGCCGTCCATCCAGATCGCGCGGGAAAAACCGCCGACGTAGTGCACCCGTTCAACGCTCATGGTGTAGAAGGCGAAATCGCCGAATGCGGCATAGCGGGCGGCCGAGGGATGTCGGGCGAGGAAGCGCCGTGCGTGGCGCTCGTCATCACTCGTCTGGATCGTCCCCATCACGGTCGCTCGGGGACCGGTTTGCGGGTTGGCGCGCCCCGAAGCGTTTTCGAACAGCAGCGACGCCCGCGGATCGGCCTCGAGGTTTCGGGTGTGCTCCGCCAATCGGGAAAGCAATAGGATCGGACTCGCGTCGACATCGCAAGCGACCGTCACCAGAGACGCGTAGGCCCGGCCGCCCTCGTCGGCAAGCGCCGTTGCCAGCGTCGCCGACCGCGCCTGCCGCATCAGACCCCGAACGGCGTCACTCATATCTGCGGTTTTGCCGTACTGAGGGCGTTGCGCAGGACCATGTCGCGCAAGGTGACGATGCCGACCGGACCGCGCGCGTGATCGATGACCAGCGCCCGCGACAGCTTGAATCGGACGAGAAGGCGAACGGCGAACATGGTCTGCATGTCGACGGGAACCGTGAGCACCGGCTTGGTCATGACCTCATAAACATTGACCCGATCGGCGGGGCGGTCGTTGGCGACGACCTCGCGGGCGATGTCCGTGATCGCGACAAGACCGTATTCATCGTCTTCGTTGCGGCGCTCGACGACCAGCGAGCTGACTCCCGCCTCGCGCATGGCCTCGATCGCCTCGGCCACCGTCGCGGTGCGGCCGATGGTCCGGATTTCGGGCGTCATCACATCGCCGACGCGGACGATTGCTTGCTCGGTCATAGGCTTTCCTCGATCTCGCTGAGAATGACCTTTTCCTGGGTGCGGAGGCCGACGGCGTCCTCGATCGCAACCTGGAAGGCGATGCCGGCACCCGGATCATCGTCGAGGTTTCCCGCGTCGGCGATGGTTTCGAGAATCGTCTGCGCCCGCGGTTCGGCAACCAGGAACATCATCATCGTGCGCTGGCCGGTGATCTCCAGGCCGAGAAACGTCTTCTCTGGCCTCAGGCCCTCGCCGCGCACGCTGGTGATCACTGTTGCCCCCGTGGCCCCGGCGTCCCGGGCCGCCTCAAGTATCGCGTCGGTTTTCTCGTCGGCAACGAGAGCGACGATCAGCTTCAGGTTCATTCACTGTCCTCCTCGCGCGTCGGTGCGCGCGCGTCGCCCTTGCGACGGCCTACCCACGCCGCGAGAGAGGCGTAAGCGAGCACCGACATAATGGGAAACACGCTGGCAAATGCAATCAGTCCGAACCCATCCAACAGCGGGCTGCGGCCGGGGATCGTCGACGCCAGCCCAAGACCCAGCGCGGTTACAATGGGCACGGTCACCGTGGATGTTGTCACGCCGCCGGAATCGTAGGCGAGCGGGATGATCGTCCGCGGGGCCCGCCAGGTCTGGGCGATGACGATGACGTAGCCGGCGATGATGTAGAGCGGCAGCGGCGTGCCGGTGATGATCCGGAAAGCGCCGATGCCGACGCCGATGGCGACGCCGAAGGCGACGGCGAGGCGCAATCCCAAAACATGGATGGTGCCACCGGACACCTCGTTGGCCTTCAACGACACGGCGATCAGCGATGGCTCGGCGATGGTCGCGGCGAAACCGACGGCAAAGGCGAAGGCATACACCCAGCCGTACCCGCGCCAGTCGGCACCGCCGCCGGTGAGTTCCGGGGCGGTGAGCTGCCGGGCCATGGTCCGCCCGATGGGGAACAGGGCCTCTTCCAGTCCGACCAGGAACAGCGCCAGTCCGAGGGTCACATAGATGAAACCAACGATGATTCGCCCCAGGTGGGGCGGCCGCTTGCGCAGAACGACGACCTGGAAGAACGCCAGGATGGCGGCAATCGGAGCCACATCGAGCACAGTCGAGGCGGTGGTCATAAGCATGGTTTCAAGCATGCCCGGTCAGCCTCCAGCGGTGAGGATGCCGAAGACCAGCACGAAGGCCATCGGCGTCAGACTGGCAAAAGCGATGAGGCCGAAGCCGTCGATCGCCGGGTTGCGGCCGCGGATCACCGTTGCCAGGCCGACGCCGAGCGCGGTGACCAGGGGAACGGTGATGGTCGAGGTGGTGACGCCACCGGAGTCGTAGGCGATGCCGACGATCTCGGGAGGCGCCACCGCGGTCAGTGCGACGACGGCGACGTACCCGGCGATGATCAGATAGTGGATCGGCCAGCCCTTGAGGATGCGGAACACGCCGATGACGAGGGCAATGCCCACGGACACGGCGACGGTCATTCGCAAATTGAAGGCGTAGGTGGCGAGCGTCTCGGGTTCTTTCGAGATGACTCCGCCCTCGGCCGCTGCGGCGGCCGCCTCGGCGGCGACAGCGATCAATGCGGGTTCGGCGACGGTGGTGCCGAATCCCAGCGCGAAGGCGAACGTCAGCAGCGCAACCAGACTGCCCTTGCGGGCGAATGCGTGGGCCATGGCCTCGCCGATGGGGAACAGCCCCATCTCGAGGCCGCGGACGAACAGCGTCAGCCCAAGCGCGGTGAAGGCGACGCCGATGATGACGCTTTCCAAGTTGGGAAACGGCTGGCGAAGGACCGCGAGTTGGAACACCGCGATGACCAGCGCGATCGGCGCAAGATCGCGCAGCGCCGCCGCCACGAGGCCCAGAAAGCGGCGTGCGAACGGCTCCATATCGGGCCCTGAGTTCCCCTGCGAACCGGCGAGGCGGCCGAGCCCGGAACCCGGCGCCCCTCACGCGCAGTGTGACAGGACTGCAGCGCGAAATCCATCCCGCACATAGCAACCCAAGATTACCTCGGATTGCATCACCCCGCCGGTCACGTAAAATCTGCGGGTTTTCAGTGTTCTGCGACCGGAGCCCCGATGCACGTTCACACCCTGGAGCGCTGGCATAAGAACCACGACTTCTTCGACGCCGAGGCGGCGGCAGGGCGCCAGCGCCGGGTGCTTTGGGTCGTGGCGCTGACCGCGGTAGCGATGGTGGTGGAAATCGGCTGCGGGATGGCTTTCGGCTCGATGGCGCTGCTTGCCGACGGCTGGCATATGGCGAGCCACGCCGCGGCACTTGGCATCACCGTGTTCGCCTACGCCTTCGCGCGCAGGCACGTGGACGATGCGCGCTTCACCTTCGGGCCGTGGAAGATCGGCGTGCTTGGCGGATTCGCCAGTGCCGTGGTGCTCGCCGTGGTGGCGATTCTGCTGGCTGTCGAATCGGTGGACAGGCTGGTTTGGCCGGTCGGCATCGCCTTCAATGAGGCTATTGTCGTTGCCGTCGTCGGCCTGGTCGTCAATCTGCTCAGCGCCTCGATGTTGCATGGCGACCACCACGGTCACGACCATCAGCGCGACCACAACCTCAAGGCCGCCTACGCCCACGTCCTTGCCGACGCGTTGACCTCGGTGCTGGCCATCGTTGCGCTGATTGCCGGCAAGCTCTTCGGCTGGGTGTGGATGGATGCCGTCGTCGGCATTGTCGGCGCCATCGTCATCGGCCGATGGTCTCTGGG
>Ga0056136_1000070_pt1 | contig 16290 bp, 9 predicted proteins | sample WorMetG1aBELIZE2_FD_71120 | JGI IMG/M metagenome (GOLD analysis project Ga0056136, IMG submission 71120) | Marine gutless worms symbiont microbial communities from Max Planck institute for Marine Microbiology, Germany - Inanidrilus... ...
GCCGAAGGCGGGCACCGGCAGGTCCCACTCGATACGCAGGAGCGCAATGTCGGTGGCGGTGTCGCGGCCGACGATTGCCGCGGGCAGATGCTGCCCGTCGGCGAGGCGCACCCGCACCTCGGTGGCGCGGCCGAGCACATGGGCGTTGGTGGCGATGTAACCGCCCGCCAGTATCGCGACGCCAGTTCCCTCGGGCTCTTCGAGGCGCTGCGGATCGGCACGCGCCGGCCCGCTGTCCTCAGGCCAGTCGGGCAGAACGCTGACCACGGACTCGAGGATTGCCGGATCGAAGGCGTGCACCGGCGCCGCCGCAAGAAACGTCAGGACGGCGAAAACGGTAGCAACGACCCGCGACGTGGACACGAGGTGGACTCCCATCGAGTCGGCGCGAGGCGCCGGTATACCATACCTGTCGCTCGCTCGCGTCGGTCTCCGGGGAACTCTATACTCACGCGGTCATGAAACTCCCCAAGACCATCCGACTCGACGAGTCCGACGACACCGTTTTTCCGGCCGCTGCCCGCGCCGGCGAGTGGGCGGTCACTGGCACGTTCGCGTTTGTCGATGCCGATCCGGACGGAATGTCGGCAAAGGAGCGTCAGGCGTTCCGCAACGGTTGGATGGGCACCAAGAGCTTCGGCTTCGCAACCCTCGTGCGGGTCGTCGAGATCGCGGCGGAGACGGTGGACGAGATCGCCGACGACCTCGCCAATCATCTTGTCGAGGCCTATGGCGCACCGAACTGGGAGACCGCTGCCGCCGCCGCGCGCGGCGAGATCGACACCACCGCGGGGCTTTGCGGCGTCGAGCCTGGGACCCTGCTGGCCATCGAACGCGAGATGCTCGCCGACGGAATCATCGAGCGGGTCCGCGTCATCGAAATGCCGGCAACCGGCATGGCCGCCGACATCCGCATCTGGCAGATGGTGGAAGACGGTGACGACTGACGCGCCGGGCGTACCCGCGCCAGACTTCTGGCGTAACTCCGGCTTTCACCTCCTGGAGCGGGACACCAACGGCCACCTGGCGGTGACCGACGACTTCCTGCGAGCCTATCTCACCCGTCCCGAGGTGCGACCAGTCGAGGAATCATGCAACGCCGAAAGGGCCCTGCATGCCGAACTCATGGATCAGCCCCGAATGGCGATTCCCGCAGAGCGCCTTGCCGCGCTCGCCGACCCGGACGCCCGCGACAACTACGCGGTGCTCTTCGATTTCCTCGGCCGTCTCGTCCGCGCCGGCACCGTCGAGGCGTGCTATGCGAGCCTTTTCCGCGAGGACCGGGTGACGGTCGCGCCGCTGTTCCTCGACCAGATGGTTCATGTCGTGGTGCGCAACATCCTAGACGGTGCCACCGACCCGATGCTGGTTCGGGCCGGCGAGACGCTGTTCCGGCCACAGACGGTGACCATCCACGAAGGCGCCATCCTGATGGCCGATACCGAGACCGTCGAGATGTATGCCACCACCGGTGGCTTCGGAGAGCTCGGGCGGTTGATCGTCGAGGGCGGCGCCCAGCTCCGGCGGATCGATCTCGACGTGCTGACCGACGACAACGCCGCCCTCTACTGGGCGCGGGACGAACGCCACGACACCGTGCTCGACGTCACCTTCACCCGTCCCGGGCTCGACGCGCTGTGCCGTGTTCTGGAGCGCTGGGTGCAGCATTTCCTCGGCGCTGCCGTGCGCATTCAGCCGGTGCAGAAGATCCGCGACGAGCGCTGGCGCTGGCACGTCGGGCTGGATGCCGAGGCGTCGATGCTGCTTGACGAGCTTTATGCCGGGACGGAGGTTGCCGAGGAGCGACTCGAACAGATCCTCTCGCTGTTCCGCCTGGAGTTCGAGCGCGCCTCTGACATGCGCCCGGACGTCGCCGGCATACCGGTTTACCTCGCGCTGGCGATGACCCCGGCGAAGACCCTGCGGCTCAAGCCGCAGAACCTGCTGATCAACCTGCCGCTCGCCCGCGAGGTGTGACGTCGGCGCCCCTTACCGCCGTCAGTCCAGTTCGATCTCGCCGTCGATGATCTTCTCGAGGCCGACCCCGTCGATGGTCAGCGTCATCTTCGCCGCGAGCTTCTCGTTGCCGGCCAGCCGACCCTCCTCGATGGCCTTGCGGACGGCGGTCTCGATCTCGCGTTGCGAGGTGACGCCGACGCTCTTGAGGAACTTGCGCACCTCCATATTGAAGACGTTTTCGTCCATGCTTTCCCCCCGTTGGGTCGCGAAGTCGGATCAAGCATAATGGCGCGCGCGGCCACCGGGCACCACCGATTCCGGGCGTTGTGAGACGAGCATGATCGACGTTTTTCCCTTCGCCGACCTGCCGGTTGCCGTTCACGGCCTGGACCGTGCCGGACTGGCCGCGGCGCGCGCCCTGCACACCAGCGGCGCCGAGGTCTGGGCGTGGGACGACGACGAGGATCGCCGTGCCGTCGCCGGCGACGCCGGGGTGCCGCTGGTCAACCTCTACGTCTGCGACTGGCGGGAGCTGACGTCGCTGGTGATCGGCGGCAGCATCGCTATCGACGGCGCGGACGCGCATCCGGTGGTGACCCGCGCCCGTGCCGCCGGCTGCGAAGTCATCGGCGACGTCGAGCTGCTGGTCCGCACCCAGCGGGACGCATCGTTCCTCGGTGTCACCGGCATCGAGGGCCGCACGGTGACCGCGGCGCTGCTCGGCCACATCCTTCAGGTGTCCGGCCGCGAGGCCGAGATCGGCGGTGGCGCGCTGCTGCCGGCCCTGGCGTTGCACGGCCTCGGCGGGGAGGGAGCCTACGTGCTCGAGATGGCGCCGGACGACGTGACCCTGACGGCGTCGGCGACCTTCGATGTCGGCGTGTTGGTCGATTGCACAGATGCTGCCGACGAGGCCGTCGCGGCAATGGTCAAGGTGTTCCACCGACAGACGGCACCGCGGGCGGCGGTGGTCGGCGTCGACGACGCGGCGGGCCGGCAGGTGTTCGAACGATTGAAAGCGGCGAAGGAGCAGGTGGTAATCCCGGTCTCCGGGTGCGGGCGCACACACGGCGGCGTTTACGTCGAAGGCGGCATGCTGACCGACGATATGGACGGCGCGGAGGTGCCGGTCACCGACGTCTCGGTGCTTGCCGCGCTGCCGGGCGAGGCCGGCGCACGGTACGCCGCCGCCTATGCCAGCGCCCGCGCCATCGGCGTCGGGCCGCCGCAGGCGATGGCCTGCATCCAAAGCTTCCCTGGCCTTGTCCACCACCGCGAGCCGTTGGACCGCGTGGATGGCACCCTGTGGGTCAATGACGCCGCGGCGGTGACACCGGCGGCGGCAGCGCGAACACTGATCTGCTACGACGCGGTGCACTGGATCGCCGCCGCCGCGGTGGCGAAGATGGAGATGCCAGAAGCCGTCGCCGGCCGGGTGCGGACGATCCATATCGCCGAAGATCGAGATGGCGGCTTGGCCACCGCCGTCGCCGCCGCGCAAGAGACGGCAAGGGCTGACAAGGGCGGCGAAGCGGTCGTGGTCCTGTCACCAGGCCGAGTGGGCGGTGGTGGATTTGCCGATCCAGATGCCCTCGGTGACGCCTTTCATGATCTCGTCGGAAAGCTGCCTGGAACCCACGAGGAGGCGTAATGGACAACGATGACGGGCCCTCGGTCGCTGAGACCAAACGCGATCTCGACAAGGCGCTCGCTGCCCTCGGCGAACCGGGCGCCGGAGCGCGAGGCAACCTGGAATGCCGGGTGAACGACCTGCAGGTGCGGCTGCTGGGCACGCGGGCGCGCGACCTCGGCGATGTCGAGGCGCGCCTGATGACGATCCGCGAGATCGTCGCGGGCCTCGGCGAGGGCGGATACCTGCTGAATCTGGTGGACGCGGCGATTGCCGATGTCGGGGGCTCCGTTCGGACGACGAATCGGCGGAGACCTAGCATCGGATTCGGCCGTTTGGACGCTGCCGTCCGGGCCGCTTTGTTGATCAACCATCATCAACTTTGGGTTATTTTGATCGCGCAAGTGGAGTGAGCCACGACCTTCGTGCGCGCTCCACGGGACTCGATAACAATACTAAAGGCGCTGGGGGACAAAATGAATGAATCCGCGGCGGCCCGCATTCTGCGGGTGCCGGAAGTGCGGCTTCGACATCCTCCAGTACTTCGAGCGTGATCGTCGCGGAAGTGGGGCCAGGAGGCGCCGTCGCATTGCCGGCGGGTTTCGCCATTGCCGACGCTGAGTTCGCTCGCTCGGGCGGAGACCTGGTGCTGACTGCGCCGGACGGCAGCCGCGCCGTCATCCGCGATTTCTTTGCCGCCGAACCGCCACCCGCGCTGACGTTGCCCGAGGGCGTGTCCTACCCCGGCGCGTTGGCCGCCAAGCTGGCCGGACCGGCGGCACCGGCGCAGGTCGCCCAAGCCGAGGAGTCCGCCACCGCGGAACCCATCGGTCAGGTCGAGGCGGTCGAGGGCACGGTCACCGTCACCCGCGCCGACGGCACGGTCACCGAACTAGGCGAGGGGGACCCGGTGTTTGCGGGGGACGTGCTGGCATCCGCCGCCGATGGCGCCATTGGCATCGTGTTTGCCGACGGCACGTCGTTCTCCATGGCCGAGAACGGCCGCATGGTGCTCGACGAGATGATCTACGACCCGGGCGCCGGCGACGGGCGCCTGGCGCTGTCTGTGGTCAAGGGCATGTTCACCTTCGTCTCCGGCGAGATCGCCCGCACCGACCCCGAGGCGATGACCATCGGCACGCCGGTCGCCACCATCGGCGACGTGATCCAAGTCTTCCAGCGCGCGCTCGGCATCCTTCCAGACCGAATTGCGCCGGTGAACGATTATGGGGTCGGCGACGACCTCGCCGGGTTGGAGGAGTTCGAAACCGCCGCTGGCGAAGAGGAGGTGCCGGAGGGCCCGCCGCCCCTCGTCGTCCAGTACACGGACGTCGACTACACGGTGCAGGCCGACCAGATCGTCATCCAACAACTGCTCCAACTGGCCCTCGACACCGCGGAGGACGGCGACGGTGGCGGCGGCGACGACGATGACGACGACATCTTCCCGATCCCCGAACTGTTGACGGGCCAATTGATCGTCGGCACCGACGGAGACGATACGCTCGTCGGCGGCCCTGGCGGCGACACAATCCAGGGCTTAGGCGGCAACGACCTTCTGCTCGGCAGCGACGGCGACGACATCCTCGACGGCGGCAGTGGCGACGACCAGGTGTTCGGCGAGGCCGGCAATGACATCATCGTCGGCGGCACCGGCGAGGGCGACGACCTGCTCGACGGCGGCTCGGGACGGGACACCCTCGTCTATACGAGCACCTCGCTCGGCGTCGAAGTCGACCTCGAAGCCGGCATTGCGGCCGGCGTGGAGATCGACGACCCCGGCGGCATCGGCGACACGCTCGCCGGCATCGAGAACGTCGTCGGCGGCGGCGGCAAAGACGAACTGATCGGCGACGGCGAAAACAACCTGCTGGTCGGCAGCGGTGGCGACGACGTCCTGCTCGGCCTCGGCGGCAACGACGTGCTGCAAGGCGATTTCGCCGGCGCCGGCGGGGCCGGCACCGCGTCCGTCGAAAAAATCGGCGGCAACCACGACCTGGCGACGGCGCAGAACCTCGACCCGCATTCCGCAGTGGTCGGCGATCCGAACGTCATCGAGTCCGACACCATCCCGCATGTCTCGGTCACCGCGACCGGCGATGGCGGCTTCGATTTCTACCGCTTCGCCGTGCCGATGGACGGCGCGGAAGGGATTTTCGATATCGATTTCGGCCGGGACGTGGGCGGCAGCATCGACACCGAACTGGTGCTCTACGACGCCTTCGGGAACGTACTGGCCGAGAACGATGATTCCGCGATCGATCCGGGATCGGTTCACAGCTTTGATTCAGAGATCCACTACACCTTCGCCGCGGCGGGTATCTACTACATCGTCGTCGGCGAGTTTTTCACCTCCGAGTTTGACGGTATTGCGCCGCCCGAGGGCAATTTTCCGGACATCGGCGACACCTACACCTTGCAGGTCAGCATCGAGGGCCACCCCGGAATGCTGCCCGGCAACGACCGACTGGAAGGCGGCGAAGGCGACGATTCGCTGTTCGGCGAAGCCGGCGACGACCTGCTGCTCGGCGGACCGGGCAGCAACCGCCTCGACGGCGGCGGCGGTACCGACACTGTCAGGTTCGACGGCGCGTTCGGTGAATACGCGGTCGATCATCTCGCCACCGGCGTACTCGCCACCGATCTGGTCCCCGGCCGCGACGGCGCCAACGAGATCGTCGGCGTCGAGTTCCTCGAATTCGTCGGTCTCACCGACATGGGGACCGACTACGTCCATACCGGTTCGTGGACCATGGACACCGCCTTCCGCAATCACTACGCGCTGACCGTTGCCGGTGATCTAGATATCGACGAGTCCGGCTCTCTCACGACGTTCGGAACGGTCGACATCGATGACGACCTGCGGGTTACCGACTCCGCCCACCTGCAGAACGACGGTTCGGTCTCGGTCGGCGAAAACATGGACGTCAGCGGCGAAGGAACGGTCGAGAACACGTCCGACCTGACGTTGACCGTCGGGAACGACCTCGATCTGTCGGACGAGGCCGTCTTCACCAACACCGGTACGCTGATCGTCGACGACGACATCGAAATAGAAGACCAGGCCGTGCTGGAGAACTCCGGCTCCGTCTCGGTCGCTGAGGACGTCAGTATTGAGGACGACGCGCATCTGCAGAACGACGGCACGCTCGCGGTCGGCGAAAACATGGAGTTGTCCGACGAGGCGACGGTCGAAAACACTTCCAACCTGACCTTGACCATCGGCAACGACCTCGATGTCTCGGACGACGCCGCATTGACGAACACCGGCACGATGACCGTCGGCGACGATTTCGACACCGAGGATGATGCAACGTTCGACAATGCCGGCACGCTCACCGTCGGCGACAACATGGATGTCGAGGCCGACGCCATGTGGACCAATCAGGACGCCGGCACCGTCACCGGGGGCGCGATCCGCGTCTACGGCGACAGCACGGTGGTGAACGCCGGGGCGCTGGCGCTGACCGGCGCGGGCGGCCTGCACGTCGCCGAGGGCGGTGACCTGGCGAACAGTGGCACCCTGACCAGCGACTACTGGTTCGCCGTCAACGACGAAGTCATCGGCGGCTTCGCGATCGGCTCCGACTTGGCGATGGTCGAGAACACGGACACCGGCACGATCACCACCCAGGGCATCGGCGTCCGTGGCTTCGCCAAGCTAGTCAACGACGGCACCATCACCATCGAGGACCGCGGCACCAGCGACCACTTCGACCTCAACATCTCCAACGAGGCGACCGGCGGCACGGCCGAGGTGATCAACACTGGTGTGCTGAACGTCGGTCAGGACATCCGCATGGACACCTTCGGCGACGCCGGCGGGTCCACGTTCACCAACACCGGCACGGTTTCGGTCGACGTCATCCTGGATATCGGCTCGACCGCGTTCGATGATCCGACGACGTTCGACAACCAGGGCAGCGGCACGGTCACCACCGACATCCTGCGCATCAACGGCGTTGCCGAGTTCACCAGCAACGGCAGCGTCGAGGTCGGCGACGACCTCAACGTCCGCGACGAATCGGTCGTCTTCAACACCGGCGATCTCACCATCCTCGGCGACGACATCAACGTTGAGGACGACGCCACGTTCGGCAACACCGGCACTACGACCATCGCCGACCGCTTGAGCGTCCGAGAGGACGCCCACGTCGACAACTTCGGCGCCGGCACGCTGAACACCTACGACGTCTGGGTGCGCGACCTCGCCACGCTGCTCAATGCCGGCGAGATGGCCGTCACCGAGGACGTCTTCGTCAACGAGGGTGGCGAATTCACCAACACCGGTACGCTGACCATCGACGACAGCCTGCAGGTCAAGGACGACGGCGACGGCGATCCGGTTCTCGGTACTGCCACCGCGACGTTCTACAACGCCGACAGCGGCGCGGTGAGCGCGCAGCAGGTGCAGATCCGCGGCCATGCCGAGGTGACAAACGACGGCTCGTTGACCATCGAAGACCGGGGCGGCGGTGTCGAGCAAGCTGATCTCAACGTGTTCAACACCGATCCCTCGGATGGCATCGCCGACTTCATCAACAACGGCGTGCTCTCGGTCGGCGACGACATCAACTTCAACAGCTTCGGCGACTTCGGCGGCTCGACGTTCTCGAACAACGGAGTCGCCAGCGCCGACGGCACCATCACCGTCGGCCACGAGGCGTTCGCCGAGGTCACGCTCTACGACAACATGGCCTTCCGTACGACGCTGGCCAACCACGTCCAGGTTCATGGCGCGTCGCACTTCGAGAACGCCCTCGGTGCGACGGTGACCGCCGATGAGGACTTCAGCCTGCGCAACTCGGCGACGCTCAACAACCTCGGCATCGTCAACGCCGCCGACCAGGTGCGCATCGAGGACTCGGCGGTGGCTGACAACAACGGCACGATCAACGCCACCACGAATGTCGAAATGGACGGCGGTTCGCTTGTTAACGATGGAACGGTTAACGCCTTCGGACGCATCAACCTGTCGAACGGCGCGATGGTCGAGAACAGCGACATCATCGACATCGGCATCAACTTCAACATCGATGACGACAGCACCGTTACCAACACCGTCGGCGGCGAGATCACCACGGCCGACAACATAAACATGCATGACGACTCGGTGTTCACCAATGCCAACACCGTCACCGTCGGCGCGGCGCTCCGGGTCGAGGACAACGCCACGTTCACCAACCAGATTGGAGCAACGGTCGGTGCCGACTCCATCGAGATCAGCGAGTTCGGCGCGTTCGATAACGACGGCACGGTGACGACGGCGCGCTATGTCAACGTCAACGACAGCGGCGCGTTCACCAACGCCAGCTTGTTCACGCTGAACGTCGGCGAAGATTTGAACGTCAACGACGACGCCACCTTCGACAACACCGGTGTCGTCAATGTCGCCGAGAACATGGACGTCAGCGACAACGCCGTCTGGACCAACCACGGCACCGGCACGGTGAACGCGGAGTCCATGCGCATCGACGATAGCGGCCTGTTCGACAACCGGGGCACGCTGACCATCGAAGGGCCCGACTGGCTTTCGGTCAACGAGAGCGGCCGGCTGGTCAATTCCGGCACCCTCAACGTCGAAACGGTACTGGCGGTGAAGGACGACGACGACGGCGATTTCGTCCGCGACGCCGGGACCCCGGACGCGACCCTGCACAACATCGCTGACGCCGAGGTCAACGCCCACCAGATGCAGGTGCGCGGCTTCGTCGACGTGGTCAACGACGGCACCATGACCATTGCCAATGTCGCCGGTGATGATGACCTCAGCATCTTCAACGACCCCACCGGCGGTCTCGCGACGTTTACCAATAACGGCACGATCGACGTCGGCGAGGACCTGAGCCACGATTCCTTCGGCGACGTCGGCGGCTCGGTCTTCACCAACACAGGCGAGATCACCATCGGGGCGACTCTCGGGGTCGGTGTCGACGGCCTCGATGGCACCATCTTCACCAACGCCGACGGCGCTGAAATCGAAGCCGAGAACTTCAACCTCGAAGGCGGCGCGACGTTCACCAACCAAGCGGGCGCGTCGGTCGACATCGGCGACGAAGTCTACGTGCGTAACGACGGGACGCTGCTGAACGCCGGCATGATGACGGTGGCCGGAATCATGCGCGTGCAGGACGACGCCACGGTCGAAAACGACGGAACCCTTGACGTCGATACCGACCTGCACGTCGAAGGCGGTACGCTGACCAATACCTCCGACACCAGCCTGCTGGTCGCCAATGAACTGGACGTGTTCGGCACCGGCATGCTGATCAACACCGGCACCACGGTGATGGAGAACAGCCTCGGCGTCGATGTCGACGTCAACCTTTTCGAGGTTTACGAATCGGGCAGCGTGGTCAACGAAGGCACCTTCACCCTCGGCGCCAGCATGAGCATCGACGGCAACGCCAGCTTCACCAACGCCGCCACCGCCGACGGTTTCGACATCGCAGGCGACCTGAACATCGGCGGTGGAACCGCGCCGGCGTTCACCAATGCCAGTTCCGGCGATGGCGGCGATCCGGGCGTGTCGATCGGTGGACGGTTCGGGGCCGGCATTGCGGCGACCATCGAGAACACCGGGTCGCTGTCGGTTGTCGAGCAGATCGAACTCGGTGACGACGCGTCGATGACCAACAGCGGCACGCTGACGGTGACCGGCAGCATCGAGGGGAACGAACTGCACGTCGGCGGCAATGCCACATTCGACAACCTCGCGGCAGGTCGGGTCGAGGTGCTGGGCGACGATTTCGCCACCCGCAACGACGCCGCGGTCACCAACGCCGGCGAGGTTCAGGTCGCCAACTTCTGGTTGGTCAGGGACGATGCGACGTTTGCCAATACATCGACCGGCACTGTCTCGACCGGGTACGCACGGATCGATGGCGACAGCACGGCGGTGACGAACGCCGGTCTGCTGTCGGTCACCGACTTGTTCGGCGACTTCGAGCTGTATGGCGGGGCCACGCTCGAAAACCTGGCCGGCGCGAGGATCGAGGTCCTGCATGAGGACTTCTTCATCGAGGACACCGGGGCTTTGACCAATGCCGCCGGCGCCACCGTCGACGTCGCGCGCGAGTTCCGGCTCGACGAGTCGGGGACGATCGAAAACGCGGGGGTCATCGTCGTTGACGACGACATGACATTCGCCAGCGATGGCGTCACCTACACGGCGGTTCTCAATGGTGCGGGTGGCGGGTCGGCGACGATCGGTGATGTGGCGGCGTTTGACGGCACCCTGACGATCGAACTCGCCGACGGCTTTACGCCGACCATCGGCGAAGTGTTCGACCTGTTCACATACGACTCCTTTGTCGGCGCCTTCGACGACATCACCGGCACCGATCTCGGCGGCGGGTTGACCCTCGACGTGACCTTCGGCGCGATAGCCGCGACGGCCACCGTACTCGGGCCCGCCGGGACGGGCACCATCGACCTCGGCAGCCTCGACGGCAACAATGGTTTCGCGCTGCCCGGCATCGACGCAGGAGACGTCGCCGGCACCGCGGTCAGCACCGCGGGTGACGTCAACGGTGACGGGTTCGAGGATTTCCTGATCGGTGCGACCGGTGCCGACGGGCCGACGGAGAGCAATCCCTTCGCCGGCGAGGCGTACATCGTGTTCGGTCAAGGGTCCGGCTGGCCCGGATCGTTCGATCCCGACAGCCTCGACGGCACCAACGGCGCGACCGTGTTCGGCGTCAACAATGTCGACTCACTGGGCGTCGCCACGGCGGGAGGCGACATCAATGGCGACGGCATCTCCGACATCATCGTCGGGGTACCGAACGAGGACGATAGCTACGTCATCTTCGGGCAGGAGACCTGGCCGGCGTCGATCAGCCCGACGGCCCTCGACGGCTCGAACGGCTTCAGGATCTTCATCGACAACGGAATGTACACCGACGTCGCCGGACGGGCGCTGAGCACCGGCGATGTCAACGGCGACGGCTTCGACGACGTGATCGTCGGTGCATGGCTGGGCGACGGCGGCGGCGACGATCACGACGATAGCGGCGAGGCTTATGTGGTGTTCGGCATGGCCGGCGGGTTCTCGGCGTCGGTCGATCTCGCCGCCCTCGACGGCAGCGACGGAGTGCGCTTCATCGTCAACGAGGACGACTACAACGCCGGGCGGTCGGTCAGCCTGATCGGCGACGTTAACGGCGACGGCATGAACGATTTCGTCATCGGCGCTCCCGGTGCCGACTACGATACCGGCGCCGCCTACGTGGTGTTCGGCCAGGAAACGTGGCCGGCGACCGTCGATCTCCGCGACCTCGACGGCTCGGACGGGCTCCGTATCGACGGCGTCGCGGCCGAGGGCGTCGCCGGGCAGGCGGTGAGCACCGCGGGCGACGTCAACGGCGACGGCTTCGACGACATCATCATCGGTGCTCCCTTCACGGGCGGCTTCTACGATCGTGACGGCGAAGCCTTCGTGGTCTTCGGCGGCGACGTCAACGGCGACGGCTTCGACGACATTATCGTCGGCGCGCCGCGCATCCCGTACGGTTACGGCGACAGCGCGCCGGGCGAGGCCTACGTGATCTTCGGCAAGGCCACGGGCTTCGCGTCGTCGATCGATCTCGATGGCATGGGCATTTCCGACGGCCTGACGCTCCAAGGGATCGCCGACGACGACCGGGCCGGCTACGCCGTCGATATCACCGGCGACGTCAACGGCGACGGTTTCGACGATCTGATCATCGGCGCCCAGAATGCCAATGCCTACGCTGGCGAGGCCTATGTCGTCTTCGGCAACAACTTCACCGGTGCGGTGACCCACGCGGGCGACGACGGTGATAACGATTTCACGGGCACCGCCGGCGTGGATGTGATGATCGGCGGGCGCGGCGACGACCTGTTGACCGGTGACTCAGAGGACGACGTGCTGCGCGGCGGTGCCGGGGACGATGTCTTCGTCGACACCACGTTCTCCCGCATTGCCGGCGGCACCGGCTTCGATACCCTCGAGCACGGCGGCAACCTCGACTTGAGCACGCTGTTCACCCGCATTACCGGTATCGAGGCCATCGACATCACCGGTACTGACGACAACACCCTGACCCTCGATCTCGAGGAACTGCTGGCGGTGACCGACGGGCCCAACAGCTTTGCCGGCGACACCGCGCATACCCTGGTGATCGACGGTGACGGCGCCGACATGGTCGACGTCGACAATCCGGCGGACTGGACCGATTCCGGAACCATCGGCACGGACGTGACCTACACCATCTACACCCACAACGACGCCAATGCGTCCCTGGTGGTCAACGACGAGATGAGCTTCGTCTAGAGCGCCTATAAGCCCGGGGGGGGCTGGCAGCCCCGCCGATGGCGGGTCCCCGCTCTTTTTGGTGGAGGGGCGGCAATCCGTTCAGTAATGATGGGATGACCGCGATTTCCAGGGGGCGGGTGGCATGGCCGAGACGAAGGACGCCGAAGCGCAGGTAGTGGCGCCGCCCGCCGAGGGTGGCGAGGCGGCCGGCGAGGGACAGCCCGAGGTCGCCTTCGAGCTGACCGCGTCCCGGCAGTTCAACGCCTGGCTGACAGAACAGACCGCCAGCCTCGCCTTCTCCACCTACCGGGTCGGCAAGGTGTTCCTCATCGGGATGCGCCCCGACGGGCGGCTTTCGGTGTTTGAGCGCAGCTTCGAGCGGGCCATGGGCCTCTGCGTCGCCGGCAAGAGCCTCTATCTCAGCACCCTCTATCAACTCTGGCGCTTCGAGGACGCCATGGAGCCCGGCCAACTGGCCGCCGGCGGCTACGACCGGCTCTACGTGCCGCAGGTCGCCTATGTCACCGGCGATCTCGACATCCACGATGTCGCCATCGATGCCGACGGCCGGGTGGTGTTCGTCAACACGCTGTTTTCGTGCCTCGCCACCACCAGCGACTCCCACAGCTTCGTGCCGCTGTGGTGGCCGCCGTTCATCACCAAGCTGGCGGCCGAGGACCGCTGCCACCTCAACGGGCTGGCGATGGCCGACGGCCGGCCCAAGTACGTCACCGCCGTCAGCCGCTCGGACGTCAACGAGGGCTGGCGCGACCGGCGCCGCGACGGCGGCATCGTCATCGACGTGGACTCGGGCGAGATCGTTTGTACGGGGCTGTCGATGCCCCATTCGCCCCGGGTCCACGATGGGTGGCTATGGCTGCTCGACTCGGGCACCGGCTTTTTCGGTACAGTTGATGTCGAGAAGGGCACGTTCGAGCGTGTGGCGTTCTGCCCCGGATACCTGCGCGGCCTCGCTTTCGTCGGCGATTTCGCCATCGTCGGCCTGTCGAAGTGCCGCGAGAACCGGACGTTCTCCGGCCTCGAACTGGACGACAATCTGGCGGCGCGCGATGCCGAGCCCCGCTGCGGGCTCTCGGTCATCGATCTCCGCTCCGGCGACGTCGTGCACAGCCTGCGCCTCGAAGGCGTCGTCGACGAGCTCTACGACGTCTCGGTGATCCCGGACGTTCGCCGGCCGATGGCCATCGGCGTCAAGAGCGACGAAGTCCGCCGCGTCCTTACCATCGGCGAGGCCGAGACCTAGAACCGCCTGTTCAGCCTCCGCGGGCCGTGGTCTCGACACGGCGCCCGGAACGCCCGTATTCTCTGCACGGAAGAGTCGAGAGCTGTGGCATCTGGGGGGACGAATGGTGCCGCTTGACGGGCGCGCGCGCGCGGGGATCCTGATTGCCGCGGTGGCCGTTTCCGGCTGCCAGACGACGGGGACATCCGACTACACGGAATGGGAAGACATCCTCGAGCCGCAAAGCATCCTCGAGGTCAAGGCGCTTCAGAATGCGCTCTACTACGTTTGGAGAAAGCGCCGGAACGACTCGCGGCGGGTCCAGGAGAAGTGGACTTGGTCCAACGGCGTCTTGTTCGTCTCCGACCTCTATCCAGGCATGTATTACTACGCCAATTTCAGTAACCCCGACTTCCTGGTCGAGCAGTCCCGTACATGGACCATCGACGGCGAGAACGTCATTTCGGTGGACCGAAGCGACGTGAAATTCGCCAAGGACCGGCGAAACAACCGTGTCCCCTACGCGGTGGTGACGTCGACGGATGGGTCGCGGGTCTGCTTTCTCGCCGCGCGGGCGACACGGTTCGAGGAGGGCGGCGCGAGGCCTGGAACAGGTATGCCGACGGGTGGTTACATAAAACTCATGCAGTGCGAAATGGCCTCGAACGCCGGCGATGTCGATGCGTTCACCAAGAAGGGCCTGGCGCTGATCGACGATATCAAGTTGCGGAAGTGACCGGCATCTGACGGATTACACAGGCCGCGCGGGATCGTCGTCGTCGAACAGATCCGGTTCGGGGTCTTCGGCGTCGGCACGGGGGTCCAGCTCGTAGACCGCCGGTGTGGTCGGCGGCACGGCGAGGAACTCGGCCTGCTCGTCGAGGGGCACCGGCGCCCGCCACAGCATGCGGACGATGCCGAATACTGCGAGGCCGCCGATCACCACGGCGGTGAAGCCGAACAGCGCCCAGCCGCCAAGGTGATCCATCGCCACCGACGCCGTCGCCGGCCCGACGACCGCGCCGATGCTGTAGACCAGGATGAGCCCGCTGCTGGCCTCGACGAAATCACCGGGCTCGGCGTAGTCGTTGGTGTGGGCGACGCAGAGCGTGTAGATCGGCAGCGTCAGGCCGCCGTAGATCAGGCCGGCGGCCAGCAGGACGGCGAGCGGGTAGGATCCGGCGAAGCTCATCACCGCGCCGCTGACGGTCGCCAGCACACAAGTGGCGACGAGCACGGTGCGCCGGTCCATGCGGTCCGACAGCATGCCGATCGGCCACTGGAACAGCACGCCGCCGATAACACAGGCACTCATGAAGTAGCCGACCACGTCGACCGAAAGGCCGGCGATGCGGATCGACAGCGGCGCGAGACCCCAGAAAGCGCCGTTGGCAATGCCGACGACGAAGCAGCCGACGACGCCGAGGGGTGAAATCCTGAACAGTTTGCCGAGCCGGACCTTGGGAGTCTGGATCGGCGGCGGCACCGAGGCCTTGGTCAGCGCCACCGGCACCAGGGCCAGACAGATGAGGATCGAGACCAGCGAGAACAGCGTGAACCCGGCCGGATCGGCGGTGGTCAGCAGGAGCTGCCCCGAGGTCATCGCCGACAGCTCGATGATGCGGTAGAGCGACAGGATCTTGCCGCGGGTCTCGTTGGGGGTGCGCTCGTTCAGCCAGCTCTCGATGACCATGTAGAGCCCGGCAAAGCAGATGCCTGAGACCACCCGCAGCGCCATCCACGTCGCCGGCTGCACGACCAGCGCGTGGGTCAGCGCCGCGGCGGTGGCGATGGCGGCGAAGGCGCGAATGTGGCCGGCCCGCATGATGATCCGCGGGCCGACGACCGCGCCGGCCATGAAGCCGACGTAGTAGCCGGTCACCATCACGCCGATGACCAGGGTCGGGAAGGCCTCCAGGTTGGCCCTGACCGCGATCAGCGAGTTCTGCAGACCGTTGCCGGCGACCAGGATGGCGATGGAGACCAGCGGCGCGGAGATGTTCGCGACGGTGGACAGCATGGGCGCCTGCGGCCGAGGGTGTTCTTCCCTCTACCCCGCCGGGCAGAACACGATTGGACACCTCGAAAAACCTCCCCTTTGTCGCCGGTTTCTGATTCACTGACGGAATCGGTCCCGGGAGAGTGGAATGAAGGGTCAACTTGGATTTTTCGATCTTG
>Ga0056136_1000072_pt1 | contig 16244 bp, 16 predicted proteins | sample WorMetG1aBELIZE2_FD_71120 | JGI IMG/M metagenome (GOLD analysis project Ga0056136, IMG submission 71120) | Marine gutless worms symbiont microbial communities from Max Planck institute for Marine Microbiology, Germany - Inanidrilus... ...
GCGTTCATCAAGATCGAAAAATCCAAGTTGACCCTTCATTCCACTCTCCCGGGACCGATTCCGTCAGTGAATCAGAAACCGGCGACAAAGGGGAGGTTTTTCGAGGTGTCCACGTGATCGGCGATGGGTCCCCAGCTGTCGCAGCCGAGCACGGTGATATCGTCGTGCCCGACCCCCAATGCCTCGGCATAGTGGTCGAGGGAGCCGCGGAACAGCACCATGTCGCCGATGCCGTCCATGCGCACGACGAGAACGCCATGCCGCCTGCGCCGCGCCAGTGGCCAGTGGCGGGCGAGAAGATCGAACACGCTGAACAGCCACCACCGCCGGCGCATGCCGGCCGGCATCAACCGCCAGAACCGCGTTGCCGTGAACTCCGCGCGATCGTCCGGCCTGGGTCAAGGACGTGGGCGTCACCCGAGCTTAGCGGCGGCGAGTTCGGCAAGCGGCACCTCGGGACGGGCGCCGACATGGCCGATGACCTCGGCCGAGGCGATGCCGCCGAGCCGCGCACACGTGCCGAGATCGTGGTTGCGAGTGAGGCCGTAGAGAAACCCGGCTGCATAGGCGTCGCCGGCGCCGGTGGTATCGACCGCCGCATCGACCGGCTCCGCGTCGACGACATGGACCTCGTCGGCGGAAATGACGACCGAACCCTTTTCGGAGCGGGTCAGTGCCGCCACCCAGCAATGACCACGCACGTGCTGCAAGGCGTCGTCGAAGGCATGCACCTGGTAGAGCGAGACGATTTCGTCTTCGTTGGCGAACAGGATGTCGACGTGATGCTCGACGAGATCCAGGAAGTCCGCGCGGTGGCGGTCGACGCAGAAGGGGTCGGACAGCGACAGCGCCACCAACCGCCCAGCATCGTGGGCCGTCACCGCCGCCTTGCGGAAGGCTTCCTTGGCCAGCGGCCGGTCCCAGAGATAGCCCTCAAGGTAGGTAATCCGCGCCGACATAATCAGATCGCGGTCGATGTCGGCGGGTGACAGTTCGGCGGCGGCTCCAAGATAGGTCTGCATGGTCCGCTGGGCATCGGGTGTCACCAGTACCAGGCAGCGTGCCGTCGACGGCCCTGTCGTAGCGGGCGGTGTCGCGAAGGTGATTCCAAGCGCCCGGATGTCGTGGCCGAAGATGGTGCCGAGCTGGTCGTCGCGCACCTTGCCGACGAAACCGCCGGTGCCACCCAATGAGGCCAGCGCGGCGATGGTGTTGGCCGCTGACCCGCCGGACGCTTCGATGGCGGGTCCCATGGCGGAGTAGAGACGTTCGGCGGCGGCCTCGTCGATCAGTGTCATCGTCCCCTTGGACAGGCCGTGCGACTCGATGAACGCGTCATCCGCGTGGGCCAGTACGTCGACGATGGCATTACCGATGCCGACGACATCGATGGCGCTGTTGCTCAAGGCTGAGTCCTCTCACTGCCGCGCGGCGAGTATAGCGGCGGTGTCCGGTGCGGCAAGCGGCCGGCCGTGTTGATCCGGCGGACATCGGCGCACGTATCAGGGGGTGTTGCCTACGACGCTGGAGAAAACCCTTGATCAAGAACAGCGACCGCCGCCGCGATGATTCCATTCAACCCGTGTCCCGATTGTTCCGATCGTGGATCGCAGAGCCGCTTGTCCGGTGGCACCGCCGCAACGTGCTGTACCGCGAAATGATGTCGCTGAACGACCGCACCCTTGCCAATATCGGCATGTCTCGCTTTGACGTCCCGTACTTCGTTCAGCACACTGACATCGACGGCGGTCCGGTCAAGAGCCGCGTGTTGAATGAAGATACCTCGGTCCGACTGAACGTGTCTGTATCGCGTTTGCCCGCGTAGGTCGCGGCAGCCGTACGCCCTCCCACAGTCCGCGTTTCTCGCATCGCGTCGATCTGAAGACAATCGGCCGCAGCCCGTCTTAGCCTCACGGTTTCCCGACTCCAGCCCAGCCGACACCGCACATCTCGCGGGTTTGCAACGCTGTGATGTGTTTGTTGCATGGCTGGGCTGCCGCATTTCCGTTGGTCCTCGTGCTGCAATGCACACTATAATCGCTGTATTATTGTGCAATGCAACAAAGCTTTCGCGCGGCGTTTGCCGGCGCCGGTTTCGGACGCCCAAACCGCAGGCAACGGGGAGCATCCCACGATGTCTGGTACCAGAATCATGAACCGTTACAACGTCATCCTTGGCGCGGTGCTCATCCAATTGAGCCTCGGCGCCATTTATGCGTGGTCAGTTTTCACGCCCGCCCTCAAGGCGGCCGGGTGGTCGAAGCTCGACACTCAGGTCGTTTTCGCCGTCGGACTGGTGACTTTGGCCGTGGTCATGGTTTTCGCCGGCCGGGCCCTCTCGACCTGGGGACCGCGCGCCCTCGCGATCTCCGGAGGCGTGATCCTGGGAAGCGGATACGCCTTGACGGGCCTCTTAGGGACGACCGAGTTCTGGATTGTCCTGATCGGTGTCGGCGTTGTCGGTGGCGCTGGAATAGGCCTCGGATACGTGGTGCCGATCGCCGTCGGAATGCGCTGGTTTCCGGACAAGAAGGGCCTGATCGCCGGCCTCGCGGTGGCGGGGTTCGGCTTCGGCGCCATGGGTTGGGTGAAGATCGCAGGAACGTGGGGCGGACTGATCGCCGGTGTCGGATTGGCCAATACCTTCATCGTCTATGGCGCAGCCTTCGCCGTCTTGATCCTCGTCGGCAGTCTCTGGATGCGTATGCCGCCCGAGGGATGGAGTCCCGCCGGTTACGTTGCGCCCGCTGCCGCGGCGGGCCGGGGCGGTCAGGAATTCACCGTGCGCGAGATGCTGCGGACGCCGCAATTCTACTTGGTGTTCCTCACCTTCGCCGCCAGCGCAGGCGCCGGGCTGATGTCCATCGGCCTGATGAAGCTCTACCCCATGGAGGCCCTGCAGGCGTCCGGCTATGGCGTGGTCGAGGCGAGCGCCATCGCCGGTACCGCCATGGCAGTATTCTTCAGCCTCGCCAACGGGATCGGGCGGATCGCTTGGGGAACGCTCAGCGACCGCATCGGACGCAAGAACGCGGTCATGGCGATGACGATCTCGCAGTCCGTGTTCCTGTTCGCGTTCACCAGCATGGCCGGGTCCGAGTATCTGCTCTACATCGGCGCAGCATTGATCGGCTTCAATTTCGGCGGCAATTTCGCCCTGTTCCCGACCCTCACCGCTGATATCTTCGGCAACGCCCGAGTCGGCGAGAACTATCCGATGGTTTTCCTGTCTTATGGCGTCGGCGGGATCGCCGGACCGGTGCTGGGCGGGATGCTCGGCGACATGGGCAATTTCCCGCTGGCCTTCGCCATCTGCGCTGCCGCGTGCATCGCCGGGGCCCTGTGCACGATGATGGTAACAACCCCCGACCACGAGGAAGCGACACATCCGGCGAGCGTCCACGGGTTCGTTCACCAAATGCATCTGGACCACGCCGAGAACGTGGTCGAGTTCGCGCTGCATCCGGACCGCTACCGTCGCGTCTCCAACCGGCCTCCGGACAGGGACGACGAGAGCCGGGCGGCATAGGCCCCGCAGGAGTTCGGGCCGGGCCAAACGCAGTTCAAGGGAAGGAAGGGCCCGCCCACCTTTGCTGTAGACCTCATCGTACCCTTTATGTTCTTTTTTCGGCGAATCGGTACGGAAAAACCACCACTTCGATCCCGATTCGTTCTCGTTTGATCGGACAGGGAGCGGGCTCGTCGGCGGAAGAATCGCCGATGACGATCTTTATTGGCATTGCGGCATCACCGAGTGGTTGAACGCTGGTTTTTCAACAGGTTGTAAAACCGGCCACAGTGACAGAGCGTTCGCGATCGAAGGCATGTCGCCTCCCATCGCGTCAACTTTGCTGATCATCGGTCGTCAAATCGACAAATTCCCCGCATAACCGGACATCGGCGCACGCAAGTGATGGTCACGGATGCCCGGCCCCTTGCCGCACAGGAGAGGGGCGGCTAAACAGGGCGCCCGCCGGCGACGGCGACAAACGAGGAGATGAAAGCGTGTTCGGAGCGTTTGCCAAGGGAATCGGCCAGCTCGGCGACCAGCCGACTCGCAGGTTGCTGTGGATCAGCATCGGTCTCGCCGTTGCCGTGTTCGTAGTCTTGTGGTTCGTCATCGGTTTCCTGCTGACGACGACGGTCTTCGAGATTTCCTGGCTGGAGAACCTCACTGACCTCGGCGCCGGCATCGCCACCCTGGTGCTGACGTGGCTCCTGTTTCCGGCTGTGGTCAGCGCCGGCATTGGATTTTTGCTCGATCGCGTCGCCGATTGTGTCGAAGCGCGGCATTATTCGCACCTGCCGCCAGCCCGCGACATCAGGATCGGCGAGGTCATCATCACCACCGCCAAGTTCCTCGCCGTGCTCGTTGCGTTGAACCTGCTGACCATGGTGTTCCTGCTGTTCCCACCGGTATTCCCTTTTGTCTTCTATGCGGTGAACGGCTATCTTCTGAGCCGCGAGTATTTCGAGCTTGTCGCGTCGCGCCGGCTCGATCCGGCCGATGCGCTGAGGCTGCGAAAGGCCCACGGGGGGACGCTGTTCGTTGCTGGAATCGTCATCGCATTCCTGCTGACCGTCCCCTTCGTCAACCTGCTGGCGCCGATCATCGCCACCGCTGCGATGGTGCATCTGTTCGAGGGCTGGCGGTCCCGCGCCTGACCGTTTGGCCGGCCTCCACCGCCCCAATCAAGGAGTGAACGATCGATGTTTGGGAAGAAGAAGGAACCGGGAGCCGGCGACCCCGGCGATGTGCAGGGCGAGGCCCAAGGCGAAGGCGTTCCGCCGTTGAAGCCGTTCACTGACAAAGGCGCTCACCAGCCGTCGAGGCCGGCATCCCGTCCGGCCCTCCGTCCCGACATCTCGCCCCGGCGCACCGTCGATATCCCCGGTGCGCCGAAGCGCAGCGACCGCGGCGAACGGGTGCCAGCCTACGTCACCGAAAGCAAGAAACTGATCGTCGGTCGCGACATCCACGTCAAGGGCGAGATCACGTCGTGTGACCGGCTCGTCGTCGAAGGCTATGTCGAGGCCTCCCTCGCCGATACCCGCCAGATCGAGGTTGCCCCCACCGGCATGTTCAAGGGCGATGCAGAAGTCGTCGAGGCAGACATCTCGGGCCGATTCGAGGGCCAACTCACGGCGAGGCAGCGGCTGACGGTCCGCGCCACCGGCCGGGTCAGCGGCAAGATCCGCTACGGCCGGATCGTTATCGAGGCCGGCGGCCAGATTTCTGGCGCCACGGAAGCGCTCGACGAACGTGAGGCCATCCGCTCGGCAGACGACCGCGGCGAGGATGCCGACGAAACCGCCGACGCACCCGCGGCCGACGACACGCGCGCTTCCGTTGCCGCTCCTGGCGGCGGGTGAAACGCAGAACCCGCGCTCTTTCGATCGCCGCGTCCCTGTCGGCGGGGTTGGCGTCGGCTTGCGTCGCTCCGCCGCCGCAACCGCCAGCCGTCGGAAACGCACCCGCGAAGGAACTGCCGAAGGCCAAAACCCTCGCTCCCGTTCCCGAGGCGGCACCGGAGACGGCACTGGCGCCCCCGCCGGCGCCTGTCGTGCCGAAGCTCAATCCGGACGAGCTCCGGGGTTCGGTGAGTGAACAGGTGACAACCCTGCTCGGTGACCCCGATTTCCGCCGCGATGATCCGCCGGCCCAGCTGATGCAGTACCGCGGGGCGCGCTGCATCCTCGACCTTTTCCTTTACGTCGACGAGGCCGGCGGCCCGCACAGGGTGGCACACATCGAAACCCGGGGCCGCACCGTCGCCAAGATCTCCGGCGAAGACTGCCTCCAAAGCCTGCTGCAGGAACGCCAGCGCGATCGCGCGGCGGGACATGGATAGAAAGCTAAAGAGCGGTCTTGGCGGCGTATCCGCAGAGGTCGCTGACCACGCATTCCGGGCACTTGGGTTTTCGGGCCTGGCAGACGTAGCGCCCATGCAGGATCAGCCAGTGGTGGGCATACTGGCGCCAGTGCCGCGGCGTCACCTTGAGCAGGTTCTGCTCGACCGCCAGAGGCGTCTTGCCCGGCGCCAGGCCGGTGCGGTTGGCGACGCGGAAGATGTGCGTGTCGACGGCGATGGTCGGTTCGCCGAAGGCGACGTTGAGCACGACGTTGGCCGACTTTCGGCCGACCCCCGGAAGCGACTCGAGGGCGGTACGGTCGCGAGGGACTTCGCCCCCGTGTTCGTCGGCGAGGATTCGGCTGAGCGCGATGACGTTCTTGGACTTGGTGTTGTAGAGGCCAATGGTCTTGATGTAATCGCGGAGCCGCGCCTCGCCGAGCGCAACCATCTTGTCGGGCGTATCGGCGACGGCGAACAACGGCCCGGTCGCCTTGTTGACGCCGACGTCGGTGGCCTGGGCCGAGAGCACCACAGCGACGAGCAGGGTGTAGGGATTGATAAACCGAAGCTCGCTCGTCGGTTCGGGATTGGCCGCGGCGAGCCGGCCATAGAAGGAATCGATGTCGGCCTTTTTCATCCTTCTCGGATCTCCTTCGTCGCCTTCGGCTCGCGATGCCGCGGGCGCGACAATATCGCCGTCAACGGCGGGGCGAAACTCCCCCTGCTTGGCGGTGATGGTTGGGATTGATAAGCTAATGGTTCTCGTTCGCAAATGGACAAGGCACCATGGCCAGCGAAACCACCGGTGGACCAGTGCTCTACAGCGTGGTTTTGAGGCCCCACCGGTCGAGCAGCATCGATGCCATTCGATTGGTCTCGGGTCTGCTTGCGGTGGTCTGGCTCGCGGTCGGCGGCGTGTTCATCATTGTCGGCGCGTGGCCAGTGATGCCGTTCCTCGGCCTCGAAGTGCTGCTCATCTATGGCGCACTCCGGCTCAACCATCATACCGGCAACACCGAGGAGGCCATCTCCTTGACGGAGCGGGCGCTCACGGTGCGCCGGCTCAACCACTGGGGGCGGCGGACCGACGTGTCGTTCCCACCCAATTGGCTGCAGGTCAATCTCGCAGAACCACCGGACCGGCGAACACCTCTGGAGTTGCGGTCCCACGGTCGCTCCCTGGTTATCGGCAGTTTCCTTCTGCCCGAGGAACGCTGGGACCTGGCGCGTGCGTTGCGCCGAGAACTGTCGCGGCTGACGGCCCGCCAAGCACGCACCTAATAGATACGGAACGGCGATGCGCCTGACCCCGGGGGCGGCGAGTCTCGATGCCTTGGCGATGGCGGCAATGGTCGTGCTCTGTGCGAGTTGGGGCGGCGGCCAAGTCGAGGTCAAACTGGCTTACGCCGACGTTCCGCCCGTCCTCCAGGCGGGTATCCGCTCGGCCGGTGCCGGCCTTCTGGTGTGGGTATGGATGCTGGTCCGTGGGGTCCGGTTCGCCGAGGGTGGCCAGACCCGCCTGCCCGGCGCCGTCGCCGGCCTGCTGTTTGCCGCCGAGTTCATGCTGTTGTTCTGGAGCCTCGCCTACACGTCCGCCGGGCGGGCCGTTGTGTTCCTTTATGTAGCGCCGTTCGTCGTCGCCATCGGAGCCCACGTGTTCGTGCCCGGCGAGCGCATCCGCGCCGTGCAGCTTGTCGGCATGGGCTTGGCATTCGCCGGCCTGGTCGTGCTGTTTGGGGCGGAGGCGCCGGCGGACCTTCCCCGCCATCTCCTCGGCGACGTCATGGCGTTGGCGGCGGGGGTGCTTTGGGGGGCGACGACGGTGCTGATCAAGGCCAGCCTGCTCGCCCGTACGTCCCCGGAAAAGGTTCTGCTCTATCAGCTTGCCATCTCCGCGCTGGCACTGCCGGTCGTGTCCCTCGCCATCGGCGAGCGTGTGGTTGCGTTTCCGGGGGCGGTCAGCCTCGCCAGCCTCGCCTATCAGACGGTGTGGGTGGCGTTCATCACCTACCTGGTCTGGTTCGCGCTGGTGCGGAGCTACTCAGCGCCGAGGCTCTCGGCGTTCACCTTCCTTGCGCCGGTGTTCGGGACCCTGGCGGGTACCGCCATCCTCGACGAGCCTTTCACCGCGCAGGTGGTGGTGACGCTCGTGCTGATCTCGGCCGGCATCGTGCTGGTCAACCGGCCGGCACCTGTTTCCGACGGCTAGCCGAGCCCCAGCACGTCGCGCATCGAATAGAGACCTGGCGGACGTCCGGCCGTCCACTGCGCCGCGCGCACGGCACCGCGGGCGAAGACTTCCCGGGACGAGGCCTTGTGGGTGATCTCGATTCGCTCTCCCTCGCCGGCGAAGATCACCGTGTGCTCGCCGACCACATCGCCGCCGCGGAGCGTCGCGAAGCCGATCTCTCCCGCCGGCCGGCCGCCGATCTGGCCATCGCGGGCGCGTTTCGAAACGCTGTCGAGCGGCACACCGCGGCCGGTGGCGGCGGCATGGCCGAGGGCCAGTGCCGTGCCGGATGGCGCATCGACCTTGTGGCGATGGTGCATTTCGACGATTTCGATGTCGTAGTCCAACCCGAGGATGGCCGCCACCTGGGTGGTCAGGCCGAGCAGCAGATTGACGCCGACGCTCATGTTCGGTGCCAGGACGACGGGCACGAAGTCGGCCGCCGCTTCCAGCGCCTGATGCTGGCCACCGTCCAAACCAGTGGTGCCGACGACCATCGCCGCACGGTGTTTGGCGGCAAGGCCGGCATGGACCGCCGTCGCCTCGGGAGTGGTGAAATCGATGATGACGTCGGCGCGCTCGAACAGCGCCCCGGCGTCCACTCCGACAACGAGCCCGCACGCTGCCTCACCAACAAGCGTTCCGATATCCGCACCGATGGCCTCGTGACCGGCACGTTCGGTGCCGCCGGCCAGCGCCGCGCCCTCGGTCTCCAGGACCGCTTTCGCCAGCATCCGCCCCATGCGGCCGCCGCAGCCGACAATTCCGATGTTCATGACGTTGAGGCCCCCCTATTTCGCGCCACCGGCGATCAGCCGGTTACTCTCGCAAGTCTTCCCACAGTTCCTTGACCTTGGCGAAGAAGCCATGGGATTCGGGGCTGTGCTTCTCGTGGTTACCGGCGGACTCGAAGTCGCGCAGCAGCTTCTCCTGGTCGCCCGTCAGGTTCACCGGGGTTTCGACCATGGCCTCGATGAACATGTCGCCCCGGGACGGCGAACGCAGCACCGTCATGCCCTTACCGCGCAGGCGGAACTGCCGTCCGGTCTGGGTCCCCGCCGGGATGGTGATCTTGGCGCGCGAGCCGTCGACGGCGGGGATCTCGACGTTGCCACCCAGCGCCGCGGTGGTCATCGGGATCGGAACGCGGCAGTAAATGTTAGCGCCGTCTCGATGGAAGATCCGGTGCGGGGCGACGGAGAGGAAGATGTAGAGATCGCCCGACGGTGCCCCGCGCAGGCCGGCCTCGCCCTCCCCGGCGAGGCGGATGCGGGTGCCGTCCTCGACGCCGGCGGGGATGTTCACCTGCAAGGACTTCTCCTTGCGGCTCCGTCCGGTACCGCCGCAGATCGGGCAGGGGTCCTTGATGGTATGGCCGGTGCCGCCGCAGGTCGGGCAGGTGCGCTCGACGGTAAAGAACCCGGATTGCGTCCGCACCCGTCCGGCGCCGCGGCACGACGCGCAGGTCGTTGGTGCTGCGCCGCCCTTGCCGCCGGAGCCCTTGCACGGCTCGCAGGCGACCGAGGTCGGCACCCGGATGGTCGCCTTCTTGCCGGAGAAGGAGTCTTCCAGCGAGACTTCCATGTTGTAGCGGAGATCGGAGCCTCGGCCGCTGGGACGGCCACCGCGCCGGTTGCCGGTCATGAAGTCGCCGAACATCTCGTCGAAGATGTCGGCGAACCCGGAAGAGAAACCGAAGCCACCATCGCCGCCGAAACCGCCCGGACCGCCCTGCTCGAAGGCGGCGTGCCCGAAGCGGTCGTAGGCCGCCCGCTTCTGGTCGTCCTTCAAGACCTCGTAGGCCTCGTTGACCTGCTTGAAGTTCTGCTCGGCGGCCTTGTCACCCGGATTGTGGTCCGGGTGATAGCGCATCGCCGCCTTGCGGTACGCCTTCTTGAGGTCGTCCGCGCTGGCGTCGCGGTCGACCCCGAGTGTCGTGTAATAGTCTTCCTTGGCCATTGACCGGGTCCCCTACACGCACCCTGCCGACCGGCGCATTCTGCCAGCCGGCGGAGTGGTGATCCTCGGTCCTGCCCTCATGGGGCGGATCCGCGTCAGCCGGCTTTCTTGTCTTTGTCGGGATCGACTTCCTCGAAGTCGGCGTCGACCACCGACTCGTCGGAAGTGCCACCGCCGGCCGGGCCGGTATCCTCGGCATCTGGAGCGCCGGCATCAGCTGCACCCTCGGCCTGGCTGGCCTTGTACATGGCTTCGCCCAGTTTCATTGAAGCCTGGCCGAGGGCCTCAGTCTTGGACTTGATGGCCTCGATGTCCTCGCCCTCGAGCGCCGTCCGCAGGTCGGCGATGGCGGTTTCGATGGCCTGTTTGTCGGGCTCCGGTACCTGATCGCCGTACTCCTTGAGGTTCTTCTCGGTGGCGTGGATCATCGCGTCGGCCTGGTTGCGGGCCTCGACCGCTTCCTTGCGCTTCTGGTCCTCGGCGGAGTGCTCCTCGGCCTCGCGGACCATGCGGTCGATGTCGCCGTCCGACAGGCCGCCCGAGGCCTGAATGCGGATCTGCTGCTCCTTGCCGGTCGCCTTGTCCTTGGCCGAAACGTTGACGATGCCGTTTGCGTCGATATCGAACGTGACCTCGACCTGCGGCATGCCGCGCGGCGCCGGCGGAATGCCCACCAGATCGAACTGGCCGAGCAGCTTGTTGTCGGACGCCATCTCGCGCTCGCCCTGGAACACGCGAATGGTGACCGCGGTCTGATTGTCCTCGGCGGTGGAGAACACCTGGCTCTTGCGCGTCGGGATGGTGGTGTTGCGGTCGATCAGCCGGGTGAACACGCCGCCCAGGGTCTCGATGCCCAGCGACAGCGGCGTGACATCGAGCAGCAGCACGTCCTTGACGTCGCCCTTGAGCACGCCGCCCTGGATGGCGGCGCCGATGGCGACCACCTCGTCGGGATTGACGCCCTTGTGCGGCTCGCGGCCGAAGAACGACTTCACCACGTCGTGCACCTTCGGCATGCGGGTCATGCCGCCGACGAGGATGACCTCGTCGATCTCGCCGGCCGTCAGCCCGGCGTCCTTGAGCGCCGCCCGGCACGGACCGACGGTGCGCTCGACCAGGTCCTCGACGAGGGCTTCCAGCTTGGCGCGGGTCAGCTTGATGTTGAGGTGCTTCGGTCCAGCCTGATCGGCGGTGATGAACGGCAGGTTGACCTCGGTCTGCATGGTCGACGAGAGCTCGATCTTGGCCTTCTCGGCGGCCTCCTTGAGGCGTTGCAGCGCCAGCTTGTCGGCGCGGAGGTCGATCCCCTGCTCCTTTTTGAACTCGTCCGCGAGGTAATCGATGATCCGCTGGTCGAAGTCCTCACCGCCGAGGAAGGTGTCGCCGTTGGTCGACTTGACCTCGAACACGCCCTCGCCGATCTCGAGGATGGAGATGTCGAAGGTGCCGCCGCCGAGGTCGTAGACGGCGATGGTGCCGCCTTCCTTCTTCTCCAGGCCATAGGCCAGCGCCGCCGCGGTCGGCTCGTTGATGATGCGCAGCACGTCGAGGCCGGCGATCTTACCGGCGTCCTTGGTCGCCTGGCGCTGGGAGTCGTTGAAATACGCGGGAACGGTGATCACCGCCTGGGTAACGGTCTCGCCGAGGTAGCTCTCGGCCGTCTCCTTCATCTTCTGCAGGATGAAGGCGGAAATCTGGCTCGGGCTGTACTTCTGGGACTGGGCTTCGACCCAGGCGTCGCCGTTGTCGGCCTTGACGATCTGGTAGGGCACCAGACCCTTGTCCTTCTCGGTCATCGGATCGTCGTGGCGCCGGCCGATCAGCCGCTTGATGGCGAAGATCGTGTTCTCCGGATTGGTCACCGCCTGGCGCTTCGCCGGTTGGCCGGTCAGGCGCTCGCCCGACTCGGTGAAGGCAACGAACGACGGCGTGGTGCGCGTACCCTCGGTATTCTCGATGACCTTGGCGTCCCGGCCCTCCATCAGCGCGATGCAGGAGTTGGTGGTGCCGAGGTCGATTCCGATAACCTTGCTCATGTCTCACCTCTTTCGCGGCGGAACCCCGCGGCCCGAAACGGCACCGCACGGATCCCCTGGGTTGAAGCGTGTCCAAATGACGAAAACAATGCTCCGGCGTTATATATGCGGCGCGTCAGAGCCGCGCAACCGCGCCGCCGGGGATTTCCGCGCCTTTCGGCACGATCAAATCCCCATTCACGAGAGCCGTTGACGGGCGCCATGATCGTTTCGGCGAGCTACAAGACCGACATCCCAGCGTTCTACGCAGACTGGTTCCGGAACCGGCTGCGGGCGGGGTCGGTGGTCGTCGCCAATCCCTATGGCGGACCGTCGCAGACGGTCTCTCTGGCGGCCGCCGACGTCGACGGCTTCGTCTTCTGGACCCGCAACGCCGAGCCGTTCCTCCCGGTCCTCGGTGAGGTGGCGCGGGAGTATCCGTTCGTCGTCCATTACACGATCACCGGCTACCCCCGCGCCCTCGATGCGGGCACCATCGCGCCGGAGCGGGCCATCGGACACCTTCGCGAGATCGTCACGCGGTATGGTCCGCGCGCCGCGGTGTGGCGCTACGACCCGATCGTGTTCTCGTCGCTGACCTCGCCCGAGTGGCATGAGGCGGCCTTTGCGCACCTTGCCGAGGCGCTTGCGGGCGCGGTCGACGAGGTCGTCGTCTCGGTCGCGCAAATCTACCGCAAGACCCGGCGCAACACGGATGCCGCGGCCTGTGAGCACGGCTTCGACTGGTGGAACCCGGACGCGGACGAGAAGCGAACCCTGCTGGCCCGGCTCGCTGACATCGCACACGGAGCCGGGATCAGGTTCACCCTCTGCGGCCAGCGGGAGCTGCTGGTCGAGGGTGTGGGTGACGCGCGCTGTATCGACGCCGAGCGGCTTTCGGACGTCGCCGGCCGGCCAATAGCCGCTCTCCGAAAGCCGCACCGCAAGGCCTGCGGCTGCTGGGCCTCCAAGGACATCGGCGGCTACGACACATGCCCGCACGGTTGCGTCTACTGCTATGCCGTCGGCCGCCGCGAACGGGCCAAGCTCCTGTTCGCAGAGCACGATCCGGCTGCGCCGTCGCTGGGATCAGCCTAAAAGACTTAACAGGACTGACCCGGAACCCGCCCCAATCGTGCCGCATTGGCGGATAGGATAAGTATCGCCGGCGTGGAAAGGGCGGCGGGTTAACCGGCCGCTAACCGCGGTCGGCGGACAGTCGGTATATGGGCGAGACGGTGGTGAAGACACGAACCAAAGGCACGAAGGCGGGCACGCGGACGCCAGCGAAAGGCCGCGGCATCCTCTGGCCGATCGTGAAGTGGGCGCTCGTCGCCGGGATCTGGGCGACGGTGGGGCTGGCCGGTGTGGTCGGCTGGTACGCCTTGGGCCTGCCCGATCTCGACGAGGCGGTCGCCGCCACCCGCCGACCGACCGTCCAGGTCGTCTCGTCGGACGGCGCCGTGCTCGCCAGCTTCGGCGATCTCTACGGCCGCCCGGTGACCGTCGCCGAACTGCCGCCCGCCGTTCCACAGGCCGTGCTCTCCATCGAGGACCGGCGGTTCTATGACCACTTCGGCCTCGATGTCTTCGGCCTCGCCCGTGCCATGGTTGCCAACATCAAGGCTGGCGCCATCGTCCAGGGCGGCAGCACCATCACCCAGCAGGCGGCCAAGAACCTGTTCCTGACACCGGCGCGCACCATCGAACGCAAGGTGCAGGAGCTGTTGCTGGCGCTTTGGCTGAAGCGCCGGTTCTCGAAGGACGAGATCCTGGCGATCTACCTCAACCGAGTCTATTTCGGCGCCGGTGCCTACGGCATCGACGCTGCGGCGAAGCGGTTCTTCGGCCGCCCGGCGTCGCGGGTGACCCTCTATCAGGCGGCGATGCTGGCGGGTCTGCTGAAAGCGCCCAGTCGCTATAATCCGGTGGCCAGCCCCGAGCGCGCCGACGGCCGTGCCCGTCAGGTGCTAAACTCCATGGTCGCGGCCGGCTACCTGTCCGACGGCGACGTTGCCACCGCCGTCGCCGAGAAGGGGCAGGCCCTCGCCACGACCGCCACCTCGCGCAGCGGGCGTTATTTCGCCGACTGGGTCGCCGAGCAGGTGCCCGATTTCGTTATGCCGGGAAACCGCGACGTCACTGTGCGCACGACCCTGGACGCCAAGCTGCAGCGCCTCGCCGAGCGGCACATCGCCGACCTGCTCGCGGGGCCCGGCTCTGCCGCCGGTGTTTCGCAGGCGGCGCTGGTGGCGATGACTCCCGACGGCGCGGTGCGGGCGATGGTCGGTGGCCGGGACTATCGGGCCAGCCAGTTCAACCGCGCCACCCAGGCGCTCCGCCAGCCCGGCTCGGTGTTCAAACCGGTGGTCTATCTCGCCGGTCTCGAAGCCGGATTGAGACCCGAGACGCGCATGATCGACGAGCCGGTGGCCATCGACGGCTGGCGGCCGCGCAGTTTTTCCGGTACCCATGCCGGTGAGATGACGCTTGGCCACGCGCTTTCGCGATCGGTCAATTCGGTGGCGGTGAAGGTCTACCAGCGGGCCGGCCGCAAGCGCGTCGCCGATGTCGCCCGGCGGCTGGGGATTACCCGCGAGCTGGACCCGGCACCGAGCCTCGCGCTGGGCACCGCCGAGGTGAGCCTCCTCGAACTGACGGCGGTCTACGCCGCCTTCGCCAATGGCGGATCCGGTGTGTGGCCCTACGGAATCGCCGCCATCGAAGACGGCCTCGGGCGCGGCCTCTACGCCCGCACGGGATCGGGGCCCGGCCGCGTCGTCGATGCCCGCCACGCGGCGGCGATGTCGGCGATGCTGACCGAGGCTGTACGCAGCGGCACCGGCCGTGCAGCCCGCATTGGCCGCCCGGTCGCCGGCAAGACCGGCACCAGCCAGAACTTCCGCGACGCCTGGTTCGTCGGCTATTCGGCCGAATTGGTCACCGGCGTCTGGCTGGGCAACGACGACGGCCGGCCGATGAAGTCGGTGACCGGCGGCGGGTTGCCGGCACGGCTGTGGGGCGCGTTCATGGCCGACGCTCACGGCGCCAAACCGATGAAGCCGTTGGCCAAGCCGGTGCCGACGCAACAGACATCGCCCGAACCGAGTTTCTGGGACAAGCTCAAAAATTTCTTCGGCGGCCAGCAGTAGGGATTTACTCGGCCCACTCGCCGAACCGGCGCTCGAGGTCGGCGATATCCTGAAGCATAAGCGCGCGCGCGTCCTCGGCGTCGCCGCGGCCGATGGCATCGAGGATAGCGCGGTGGAAGTCCAGGTGCGCCGGACCGATTTCGGCGCTGGGGACATCCTGGATGCGCGCAAGGATGATCGCCAGCACCGTCTCGCCCATCAGCGCCATGATCGGGTTGTCTGCGAGGCGCACGATCAGACGGTGGAAACGGGCGTTGAAGGGACGGATGTTGAGACCCTCGGCGCTCCGCTGCTCCGCCTCTTCGATCACGGTGGTGAGCTGGGCCATCTCGTCGACATTGGCGCGGGCGGCGAGCCGGGCGGCGGCGAACGGCTCGATCAGGCGACGGACATCGAACAGCTGGCCGAAGCCGACCTCGCCGGCGGTGAGCATGTTCTCGATCAGCTCGGCGATGGGCCGGTCGTAATCCTGGGCGACGAAGGCGCCGCCCTGGGCGCCCTTGCGGACGGTGACGAAGCCGGTGAGCTCGAGAGTACGGATCGCCTCGCGGACGGCGACCCGGCTGACTCCGAACTGCTCGGCCATTTCGCGTTCCGAAGGCAGCCGCTCGCCGAGGGACACACGTCCCTCGAAGATTAGCCCGCGGATGGTATCGGCCACTTCCTCGTAGGCTTTGCGGCGCTTCTGCAGCCTGGGGAAGACGACCTTGTTCGACGATGATCTTGACGGACCGGTCCCCGTATCGGCCGTCGCCTGTCGAAGCGGGGAAGCGGAACCGGACGACGCGCTTGACACGGAAATCGGCCTCGCTTAGCGTAATGGACTAACCATTAACCAATGAATGGCATAACCATTCTCAAGCACGTTTCTGCCGTGGTCCAGCGGTTTTTCCAGCCGCGCCCGGCAGCCCAAGGGGAGAAATGGAATGGACGCCTCCCGGGACTGGAAGCTGGCGGCGGAGGGTTGAGGTGGACCCTCACGGGCCGACGGCATCAAAGTGCCCAGGTGGAAGAGTGAACTCTTCACAGGCAA
>Ga0056136_1000074_pt1 | contig 16144 bp, 15 predicted proteins | sample WorMetG1aBELIZE2_FD_71120 | JGI IMG/M metagenome (GOLD analysis project Ga0056136, IMG submission 71120) | Marine gutless worms symbiont microbial communities from Max Planck institute for Marine Microbiology, Germany - Inanidrilus... ...
GTACTCTCTTCGCCATGGGGTGCCTCCTCGTTGGCGCCGGTGGCAACCGGCACCGGTTGATGACTCCTCAGCGAGGAGGCACCCCTACCAGAATTTCCAGCAACTCTAGGACTTCACCCGCCGTCGAGCCGGGACCAGCTTTCGAGTCCGTCGGTCGAGCGGTAGACGCCGGCATGGTGCTGGACCCAGAACCGATCGGGCTGTGCCGGGCATTGGACCAGACGATGCGGATCCTGGATCGCCGCGTCCTCGGCCCGTTCCGGCGGCACATAGGGCGCCTTCATCCCGCGAGTCCGCGCGACCCACGAACCGCCGCCGTCCTCGCTCAGCCACACGCCGCCGCAGGAAACGGCCAGCGAGATACGATGGCTATCGCGGGGATCGATGGCGATGGAGTGGATTCCCGGATCGTCGTAGCCGCCGCCGAACCAGTTTGCGCGTTCGGGGAGGTCCCAAAGGCTGCGGACCAGGGTCCAGGAGTCGCCGCGGTCGGTGGAAACGAACAGCCCGCCCGGGATCGTCCCAGCCCAGAGGGTCTCGGGCGCGTCTGAACCGGCCGCCTCCAGGGCCCACACCAACGATACTGCCGGGCCATCCCCGTCGGACCCGGCAACGCCGGCCGGAAATGACGGCATGGTGATCTCGTCCCAGGTCGCGCCGCCGTCGCCCGACCGATGCAGCTTGCAGCCGAAGTGGCCGTGCGCCAGCGCGGCATAGAGGTTGCCGTCGCGCCCGTCGTGCAACGCCATCGAGACCGGCACGCCGAGAAAGGCTTCGTAGGAGACCGACCAGCCGGCGGTTCCCCGCGCATAGATGAACACGCCCTTTCGGGTACAGAGGAGCAGGCGTTCGCTCATCGGACTGTCCTCCCTTGCGTGTGGTGAGGCGCGCCACCGGACAACGCCTGCATGACATGAATCTCGGATTCCGCTGCGACCGACCGTTCGAGACGGTCGCCCCTCGGCAGCAGTTCACCATCAACGAACACCGCGACGTGGTGCCGCTGCGCACCCTGGTCGTCGAGAATGTAGCCGCGGAGCCGGGGGAACGCCGCAAACACGTCGTCGAGCGCGGCGCGGACAGTTGTCGCGCCGCTGGTCATCGGAGCTGCGGGGGCAACGTCGCGGAGATGCTGGGTGAACATGACCGTCGGCACCGTGCACTCGCCTCCCCGTCAGACGCCGGTCGGGATGATGGGCGATCAAAACCGTGGCGGCAAGCCGGCGCGAATCGGTTGCGCTCGTCGAACCCGTTGCCTACGTCTGGGACGCATGATCCCCTTTCGCACGACGGTCACGGCCAACCGCTCGCCGGTGATGACGATGAGCCTGATCGTCGTCAATATCGCCGTGTTCTTCATCCATCGTGGTCTATCGCCCCGCGAGGCGATGGGATTCCTCTATACCTACGCCTTGGTCCCGGCCATCTATACGCATCCCGGCGTGGCCCGCGACCTGGGGCTCGAACCGACGAACCTGCTGCCGCTGCTCAGCAACACATTCCTGCACGGCGGCTATTTGCACCTGATCGTCAATCTTTGGACGCTCTGGCTCCTGGGATTGCCCGTGGAGGATCGCCTCGGTCCGTGGCGGTTCCTGCTGCTCTATCTGGCGAGTGGACTCGCCGGGAGCGTCCTGCACCTCGCCTTCAACCTGAACTCGGTGGTACCGACTCTCGGTGCGTCGGGCGCCGTCGCGGGCATACTCGGTGCGTTCACGGCGTTCTTCCCCCGAGCCAAGGTCGCCCTGGTGCAGCCGATCTTCTTTCTGCCGCTGGTGTTCCACCTGCCGGCGGTCATCTTCACAGCGCTGTGGTTCGCCTTGCAGCTGGTGCAGGGAGTATTGGCAGCCAACGCCGCCCCGACCGCGGCCGGTATCGCCTGGTGGGCGCACATCGGCGGCTTCGCGGCAGGGCTTGCGATCGTCTGGAAGAAGCGCCGGCCCGAACGGTCGGGCGGCCCCTGGAACCGCTAGCGGGTTCGGAAAGCGCTCTAACCGTTGACGGCGCGTGGGGCTTCCCGCAGGCCCCAGTATTCGGGTGGGATGTCGCGCATCGAGACGATGCCGACCAGTCGTTCGCCCTGCACTACTGGCAGGTGGCGGAACCCCCCGTCGATCATCAGGTGAAGAGCGTCGACGATGGTCGCATCGGCGGCGATGGTCTGCGGCTCGGCGGTCATCACGTCGCCGAGGCGAGTCGCATCCTAGTCGATATCGCCAGCGATGACCCGGTTCATCAGGTCGCGCTCGGTGAAGATGCCGACGAGACGCCCTTTCTCGGTCACCGGCACCGCGCCGATGCGGTGCTGGGCCATAACTTTGGCTGCGGCGCAGACCGTGGTTCCCGGCTGCAGTGTCACGGTGTTCTGGGCACCGATGATGCTGAGAATCGTTCGTTCTTGCATGACTTCCCCCGCCTGATTCCCTCTCCCGGGAAGCGCGGTTCCGCGACACCCGTTCGTTCGGCCACACGCCTAACCGGCCCGTGGCGAAATGTCGAGGTACAATTCGTCGTGTCCGGGTTGCATCCCCTGCAAGGTAGCGTACGAAGAGCCCAGCCGCCGAAAACGTCCTATTGGTCTACTGGGCGAGTTTCTCCGCCTTCTCGCGCAGCGCCTTGGCGCCGGCGGCGGCTTCCTCGGCGGCCTTCTCGGCCATCTTAGCCGCCTCTTTCGACGCGTCGTCGGCCATTTCCTCGGCCTTCTTCGCCGCCGCTTTGGCCTCCTCTTGAGCCCGTTCGGCGATTTGCTCGGCCTCGCGCGCCGCTTGCTCGGCCATCTCCTTGGCCTTCTTGGCAACGTCGTCCATCATCTTACCGGCGCTGCCCATGGCCTTCTCGGCGGCGCCAGCGGCCTTTTCCGACTCCTTCTCGACCTTGGACGCCGAGTCGTCGTCGCCGCAGGCGGCCAGAAGCCCGACCGACATCAAGGCGACAACAAGAAAACGTGCGAAACGCATGACCACTCCTCCATGTCGAATCCTGTCCGCGCGCGGACGCTAGTTGGACGTCTTGTAGGCTGGAACCTGTGGCGACATCAAGGCGGAGACGGGCGCGTGCGAGACGCCGGTCGATCTATTAGGCTGCCTCGGCCTTGACGCCATTGATGACCAGCGCGCCGTCGCCGGCCGTCACGTGGACCGTGTCGCCGTCGTTGATCCGGCCCTCGAGGATCTGGCTGGCGAGTGGGTTTTGCAGGGACCGCTGGATCACTCGCCTCAACGGCCTCGCGCCGTAGACCGGATCATATCCGGCGTTCGCCAGCCAGTCTGTAGCCGCACCGTCGAGATCCAGGTCGATCCGCCGCTCGGACAACAACGCGCGCAGCCGTTCGAGTTGGATGGCGACGATGGCACCCATGTGCTCGGGGAACAGGCGGTGGAAGAGGATGATCTCGTCCAGACGGTTGAGAAATTCGGGCCGGAACGCCGCGCGCACGACCGCCATCACCTCTTCGCGCACCTCGGCGGAATCATGGCCTTCGGCCTGAGAGGCAAGGATTTCGCCGCCGAGGTTGGACGTCAGCACGATGATGGTGTTGGTGAAATCGACGGTACGGCCATGGCCGTCGGTGAGCCGCCCGTCGTCGAAAACCTGCAGGAGCACGTTGAACACATCCGGGTGAGCCTTTTCGACCTCGTCGAACAGGACCACCTGATAGGGCCGCCGGCGCACCGCCTCGGTCAGCGCGCCACCCTCGTCGTAGCCGACGTACCCCGGCGGCGCGCCGATCAATCGCGCTACCGAGTGTTTCTCCATGTATTCGGACATGTCGACACGGATCATCGCGGTCTCGTCGTCGAACAGGAACTCGGCGAGCGCCTTGCAAAGCTCGGTCTTGCCGACCCCGGTGGGCCCGAGGAACAGGAACGTGCCGATGGGCCGGGCCGCGTCCTGCAGTCCGGCGCGGGCCCGTCGCACCGCGTTGGCGATGGCGACCAGCGCCTCGTCCTGACCGACGACGCGACCTCCCAGCACCTCCTCCATCTTGAGGAGCTTCTCTCGCTCGCCTTCGAGCATCTTGTCCACCGGCACCCCGGTCCAACGCGAGACGATGGCGGCGACGTGTTCGGCGGTGACGGCTTCTTCGAGCATGCGGTGCTGTTCGGCTTCCTCGGCGTCCTTGAGCTTCTGTTCGAGTTCGGGGATGCGGGAGTACTGCAGCTCGCCCGCCTTTTCGTAGGCGCCTTCCCGCATGAACCGGTCGACGGCGATCCGCGCCTGTTCCATCTCTTCCTTCAATTTGGTCGCGCCGGCGAGCGCTTCCTTCTCGGATCGCCACTGTCCGGTAAGATCGGTTGAGCGCTGTTCCAGATCGGCGAGTTCGGTTTCAAGGGCGTCGAGCCGGGTTTTCGAGGCGTTGTCGGACTCCTTCTTCAGCGCCTCCCGCTCGATCTTGAGCTGGATGATGCGGCGGTCGAGCTCATCGATCTCCTCGGGCTTGGAATCGACCTCCATGCGAAGACGGCTCGCGGATTCGTCCATCAGGTCGATGGCCTTGTCGGGCAGGAAGCGGTCGGTGATGTAGCGGTTCGAAAGCGTTGCCGCAGCGACGATGGCACCATCGGTGATGCGCACGCCGTGGTGCAGTTCGTACTTTTCCTTGAGGCCGCGCAGGATGGAGATGGAATCTTCGACCGTCGGCTGGGAGACAAATGCCGGCTGGAAACGTCGCGCCAGCGCGGCGTCCTTTTCGACGTGTTTGCGGTATTCGTTCAATGTCGTCGCACCGATGCAATGCAGCTCGCCGCGGGCAAGGGCGGGCTTCAACAGGTTCGACGCGTCCATGGCGCCCTCGGCGGCGCCGGCGCCGACGATGGTGTGCATCTCGTCGATGAACAGCACGACCTCGCCTTCGCAGGCGACGGTTTCGGTGAGCACCGCCTTCAGGCGTTCCTCGAACTCGCCGCGGAACTTAGCACCCGCGACCAGCGCGCCGAGATCGAGGACCATCAGGCGTTTGTCCCTCAGCGTCTCGGGGACGTCGCCGCTGACGATCCGCTGCGCCAATCCCTCGACAATGGCCGTCTTGCCGACGCCAGCTTCACCGATCAGCACCGGGTTGTTCTTGGTCCGGCGCGAGAGCACTTGAACCGTCCGGCGGATCTCCTCGTCCCGGCCGATGACAGGATCGAGCCTGCCTTCGCCGGCGGCGGCCGTGAGGTCGCGGGCGTACTTCTTCAGCGCATCGTAGCTGTCCTCGGCGGTGGCCGACGTCGCGGCGCGACCTTTGCGCACCTCCTCGATGGCGCCGTTCAACGCTTGTGGCGTAACGCCGGCGTCAGCCAGAGTCTTGGCCGACTCGGTGCCGGCGGCCAGCGCCAGCGCGAGCAGGAGCCGCTCGGCGGTGACGAAGCTGTCGCCGGCCTTATCGGCGATCTGCTCGGCCTGTTCGAATAGTTTGGCGGTTTCGGGGGCGAGGTAGATCTGACCGGCGCCCGATCCCTCGACCTTGGGAAGCCTACCAAGCTCGGCCTCCACATTGGCCAAGGCCTTCTTCGGATCGCCGCCGGCAGCCCGGATGAGGTTGGCGGCCAAACCCTCCTTGTCGTCGAGTAGCACCTTGAGGATGTGCAGCGGCGTGAACTGCTGATGGTTCGAACGCAGCGCCAACGTCTGCGCCGACTGGATGAATCCGCGAGACCGCTCTGTATACTTCTCGAATTCCATCGCCCGGAAACCCCTCTCTGACCGGGCCGCGCGCCCCGCACGCGCGCAGACGCAAGACCCCCCAAGTCGTCCGGTTTCTCCATGGAAAATATGGGTGAAAACGGCCGCTGCGCAAGCGGCCCGCGGTTCCCGGCGTCATGTCGAAAGGATCAGATATCGCCGATGGTGATGACGACGTCGCTGCCGTCCTGGGTGATCTGGTACTCCTTGCCGGCCCCCAGGACCGTGTCATCCAAGGTAACGCGGACTTGGTTCGAGCCTGATCCAGCGCTGAACCGCGTGTCACCGCCGACCGTCGTCTGGGAAATGTCGCCGGTATTGAAGTTTTCGAAGATCAGTCGATCGCCTTCGACGAAGTCGAGAGTGGAGTTGTTGTTGCCATCGCCGCCAGCAAATAGAAAGTCATCGTTGCCGCTGCCGCCAATCAGGGTATCGTTGCCGGTCCCACCGATGAGGGTGTCGTTGCCATATCCGCCCGACAGGACGTCGTTGCCGGAACCGCCCTGCAAGGTGTCGTCACCGGCGGCGCCATCCAGGTTGTCGTTGCCGGCCTGACCATAGAGCTGGTCGTCGTATGAGCCGCCGCTGAGCGTATCATTGCCGCCGCCGCGGAACAGCTGGTCCATGCCGTCGCCGCCCGAGAGCAGGTCATGCCCCGCAAGTCCATTGAGCGTGTCGTTGCCGCCGCCGCCGAACAGGGAGTCCTGACCACCAGTTCCAACCAGATTGTCGTCGCCGGGACCGCCGAAAACGGTGGACCCGCCGCCACCGCCCGGAGTGTCGTCGTGGTCGTCGGCATCCGGATCGCTCGAGCTTTTCCCGCCTGGCGGTTTCTTCGTTTGTCCAGGCGGCAAGAAGCCTTCCTCGAAGGGTTTTCCCTGGGGGCCTTTGGCCGCCTGCGCGGCGTTGACGTAGTCGCCGACCGTCACGATGTCGTCGCCGGGACCCGAGGATGCATCCGCATTGCCCGTGCCGCCGCCGGTATCGTCGGCCCCGTCTTCCGCGTCTTCACCGTTCTGGTCCTGGCGCGCAATCGAGCTTCGGCGAGACGCGACGGAAGCGAGGTCTCCGGAGACGGGATCAAAACCCGATCCATAGAGGCTGCCCATGTCACCCGCCGATACGACGGTGGGCGGCGGGGGAGCCTGAAACAAGCTGCTGAGCACGATGGTCTGGAAAATCTGATTGAGCACCTGGACGCCGGCTTCGGTGATGATCACCACCTCACCGATGACGTCGTCCTCTTCCGGCAGCAGGGTCACCGCGTTGTCGGAACCTTCGGCGTCGGCCCGTCCCGCCGCTTTCGTTCCACGGATGCCAATGGTCATGACCGGCGTCTTGATGGACATCGCGTCCGGCGAGGTCTTGGAGATGAGCCCGCTGGCAACGACGAATACGCCCTTGGCGATCGAGATGGTCGCCTCGCCCACCCCGGCGGACGGATCGTAGACCAGTTCGTCCAGGGTCATCTGGCCGTTCTCGCCGAGCGACAGGTTGCTTTCGTCGGCAAACGTGATCGACAAGGCGCTATCCGCGCCGGTCTCAACGCGGTCGCCCTTGAAAACGGGATCGCCTTCGCGAAGGCTCACGAGCGTGCCGCTGGCGCGCACCACGGAAACCTGACCCGTGGCTGTTTCGATGAAGCCTATCGGCTGACCTGATCCTGTTTCGGCCTGTTCGTCCGGTTCCACGGTGCGATCCCCATCGATCTGTAACCGACTGTAACAATAGGCCGATTAGACGCCAGGGGCAGTGACTTCCGTCACAAAAGGGAAATGCGGGCGATGTTCACGAATCGCGAGAAAAGGATGTGCAGATCGCCTTCCGTGGTCGAACTTCGGAGAATGGTCGATAGGCCGTCATCCGGAATCGGCTATGACACCATCCGCCACCAGTGGCGGGCTTCGTCCACGGTCCAGTGCGGGCCGTGGCCGCTGAACAGCACCGTGTCGCCCGGCAGAACATCGAGCAAGTTACCGATGGATTGCCAAAGCTGGCGAGCATCGCCTCCCGGAAAGTCGGTACGTCCGACGCCTTGGTTGAACAGCGTATCGCCGGTAAACGCGAAGCCCTCGAACGCGAACGATACGCCACCCGGCGTGTGGCCGGGGCACGGCACCGTCTTTACGGGCGTTCCGCCAAATGTCAGATCGGGTTCGCCGTCGAAGTAGTCGCAGTCGCGGGGCCCGGCGAGGGAAGTGCCGGTCAGGGCCATCGACCAGTCCGATGCGCGAGCGACAAGCGCCTCTTCTCCGACGTTCACGCGGCAGGGAACGTCAAGGGCGAGCTGGATCCCGTTGACTCCGGCAATGTGGTCGGGATGGGCATGGGTCAGCCAGATGGCTTGCAGGGTACCGCCGGCCGTCTCGACGTAGGTCACAAATCGCGCCGACTCGGCGCCGGGGTCGATGATCACCATCTCGCCGCTGGGTCGATGGCGAACGACATAGCCGTTCTGGAAGTACGGAGCGTTGGAGACAACGGCGGTGATATCGCACGCACCGATGGAAACCAAGGAATCGGGAATGGTCATGGATGGCATACATTCAATTGGCGGATGGGCGCGCTTCGAATACCGCTTTCGAGGACCACTGCAAAGCCCCAAAGGACCCGCCAGGGCCTAGCGATCGGCCAGCCGATAGAACCAAACGCCGTGGCGGTGGTCGTTGTAGCCCATGAAGACGTCATAGTCGGCAATGTACGCCCATTTGCTGTAGACCCGGCTCCGAAAGACATCAGGTACGGCGGGACCCTTGCCATCCTTGTTGTTGTGGGTTTCGACCGACCAGTCGTCTGGATCGATCACGACAATTTCTGGCCCACCTCTCCACAGTGCGAACACCCGCCGTTTGGAATCGTAGGCTAACCCCGCCTGCTTCGCCCACTTCGGAATTGCCAGCCGTTGGCGGACGATAGGTCCGAGTCTGCCATCATCTTGGATGCGCCAGATCTGAATGCCCGCTCTGGTGTCGCTGACGGCGACCAAAAGTCTCCTATCAGGTGCGACGTCCATCGTCGCTTCCGACACGCCGCGCTTGAGACGCCAGCGGTGCGTCCACGTTCCCGATCGGAAACAACCGATGTCTTTTCGCGTGAGGACAAAGATGCAGCCGGTTTCGGGATCAAAGGCCGTTTTGATTTGCACGTGGCTATTGGGAAGAGGTTTGACGCCGCGAAGTTGGTCGTACTGACCCCGGACCGGATCGAATGCCCAGATCGCCTCTGCTCCGCTGTGCATCGCCGTGCAATAGATGACACCACCAAAGATAAAGACCTTGTCTTCAGCCCAGACGATGCCGTCGTAGGTGTGTCGGGGGTTGGGTGTGCCGTCGGTATAGGTCGTTCGGCAGCGGTCGGCCTTTCCATCTCCATCGGTATCGATTCGCACGAGTCCGCGCCCCGGTTTGTTCAGGACCTTCCATTGCAGATTGTGTGCGTCAAAAGCATAGACCTCGTTGCCGCCATATGCGCGGTGCCCCCCACCCGTGAAGTACATGGTGCGGCCGTCGAATGCCGCGCCGTTCCACGCATACAGCACACCTTTCGATCCGAAACCCCAGTACGGCTACGGATTGTCCTTCTCTGTGAGCAATGGGATCGGCGATGTGCCGCAATCAGTCCAAGCCCCCGGCTCAAGGTCGTGCAGACACGCAGCCAATGGTGTGGTCGCGGAAGGACCCCCAACCGCTGTGGCGCCCGAAGCCTGGATTGGTGCTGCCGCAGAGCCTGATGCCGCGACACCGTTACGTGCCACGACGCTGACCAAGATGAGCAGTGCGAGAACGGCGGTGGTTTTCAAAGACGCTTCCCTTCTCCGTTCGTCGCCGTTCCAGCACATCGTATGCGGGCAGTACCGTTCAATGTGAGTCTCTACGTCTCCGGATCAAGGTACAGTCGCCCCACTGGCGAACGGATCGTTACGACCTTCGACCTCGACGTTGACAGGCCGCGCCTGGACGGCAATGCTCAGCCGCCATGCCAACCACTGTTCAGCGAATCTGCCGTTACCCCGTCAAGGGGCTGTCGCCGGAAAACTTGGAACAGACCGAACTGATTCCCGGCGAGGGTCTGCCGGGCGATCGCCGCTACGCCATCGCGCTGTCGACAACGCGATTCGATCCCGCCGCACCTCAACCCCTTCCCAAGACCAGCTTTCTGATGCTGATGCGCAACGAACGGCTCGCAGCGTTGGAAACAGCGTTCGACGTTGAACAATCCGTTCTGACGATCCGGCGAGACGGTAAACAGGTTGCGCGAGGCAATCTGAGCCTGCCGGTCGGAAGGGCAATGATCGGAGATTTCTTTGCCGCTTACTTCAAGGACGAAGTCGCCGGCAAACCCAAGGTCCTCGTAGCGCCTGCCGAGCACATGTTCTCCGACAACGGTGAACGCGGTCTCTCGATCATCAATCTGGCGACCGTGCGCGATCTCGAACGGGTGGTCGGCGAAGATGTCGATCCGGTCCGCTTTCGGGCCAATCTGTACATCGACGGTGCTGAACCGTGGGCCGAGTTCGGTTGGGTTGATCGGGACATCATCCTCGGTGGCGCCCGCCTGCGAGTCACCGCCCGAATCGACCGTTGCGCGGCAACGACCGTTCGGCCCGGCGTCGGCATGCGCGATATCAATGTTCCCCAAGCTTTGAAGCGGGGATTTGGCCACATCGATTGTGGCGTCTACGCCCACACCGTAACGGGGGGTCCGATCACCGTCGGTGACACGGTGACCGTGGCGGACTAACCGATCAGACCGAAGCGGGCTCTGTACCGGTGACGGCCGGTTCCGGTGCTTGCGCCTGCGAGTCCAGCACGGCCCCATCGGTTGGCCGCTCGTCGGCCGGCGTTGCCGGTCGGCGACCACGCTCCGCACCGTTACCTTGTTCGGTGTTCAGCAGCCGGAAATAGTGCTCTGCGTGCTGGAAATAGGCTTCCGCCGAGATTCGATCACCGGCCGAGGTCGCATCCCGCCCCAAGGCAAGATAGCGATCCAGAACCTGCTGCGCGGTTCCCCTGATCTTGACGTCGGGACCATTGCTCTCGAACGTATGACCGCGAACCGAAGGATGCCGCTTGCCGTTTCCGCGGCCCCTACCCCGCCTGGAATTCGTACCGTGCTTCATTGCTCCCCTTCGTCGGGCTGGTGTCTCCTACGCTCTCCGAGCCTTTTCGACAACCCGCGCCGTGCGCGGAGTCCCGCCCGGTTCGGCGACAGCGTGGAGAATTTGCTCGATTGTCGGCGCCCTCTGGCGCGGCATCCGGCGATCCCAGGACCACCCATCTTGGAGAAACTAGACGGGAAACAGTTGGTTTCCAACCGGTTTAATTTTTTCTTTCCGGAATTGGCCGAGGAACCCGCTGACACATCGCGGATTGCCCGAGAGATCGCCATTGATTTCAAGGTGTTGGAAGCCGGCCTTTCGGAGCATCGCAACAACCGACGAGGCTTGGCCGGCGCCGACTTCGAAGATCAACGCACCGTTGGGAACAAGCACCCTCGGCAAATCCGGGGCGATTGCGCGATAGGCACACAAGCCATCATCGCCTCCATCGAGAGCTAATCGCGGCTCGTAGCGGGTTATTTCGGGAGCGAGCTCGGGAATGTCCCCGGCCGCGATGTAGGGAGGGTTGGCGACGACCAGATCGAACCGACCCGCCAAGCCGTTCGACCAATGCCCGCAGACGAATTGCGTCCGTTCCGCAAGTCCCAACATCTTCGCGTTCCGCGTCGCAACCCGAAGTGCGTCCCACGATCGATCGATGCCAAGCCCCGTCGATTCCGGAAGTTCGGACAACAAGGCCATAAGGAGACACCCGCTGCCGGTGCCAAGATCGAGAATCCGCAAGTCCCGTCGACGACGGTCGATTCGCCGAAGTGCCGTTTCGATAATGGTTTCCGAATCCGGTCGGGGGATCAGGGTCTCGCGAGTGACAAAAAACGGTAGGCTCCAGAACTCGCGTTGTCCGGTGAGGTAGGCGAGGGGCTTGCGATTGATCCGTCGGTCGATAAGGCCGTCGAAAACCTCTCGCTGACGTGCCGAAAGGCGGCGCTCGGGATGGCCGACAACCGTCTCGCATCCTGTGCCGAGGACATGGGCGAGGATCAGCCGCGCTTCCAGTCGGGGCGCCGGCACGCCGGCCACCGCGAGGGTATTCCCCGCCCGGTTCATCGCGTCGCGAAGTGTGAACGGTTGTGTCATGCCGAATACGCCAAGCGGCGCGCCTGGTCTTTCGAAGTCAAGGCGTCGACGATTTCGTCGAGTTCCCCAGCGAGCACACGGTCGAGCTTGTGCAGTGTCAGGTTGATGCGGTGGTCGGTGACGCGGCCCTGCGGGAAATTGTAAGTCCTGATCCGCTCGGACCGGTCGCCACTTCCGACCTGGCTGCGCCGGTCTGCCGCGCGCTCGGCGTCTTGGGCGGCACGCTCGGCTTCATAGAGCCGCGCTCGCAGGATCTTCATCGCCTTGGCCTTGTTCTTATGTTGCGATTTTTCGTCCTGCTGGGAGACGACGATGCCGGTCGGAGTGTGGGTGATTCTGACCGCGCTATCCGTCGTATTGACCGACTGCCCGCCCGGACCGCTGGCGCGGAAGACGTCGATCCGGAGGTCCTTTTCTTCGATTGCAATGTCGACGTCTTCGGCCTCCGGCAGCACGGCGACTGTCGCCGCCGACGTGTGAATGCGGCCGCTCGACTCTGTTTCGGGCACCCGTTGCACCCGGTGAACGCCGGACTCAAACTTCAATCGCGCGAACACGTTCCTTCCGGTGATCGACGCGGTTGCCTCCTTGTATCCGCCGATTCCGGTCTCGCTCACGTCCATCAATTCGAACCGCCACCGGTGGGCCTCGGCGTAGCGCTGGTACATACGGAACAGATCGGCGGCAAACAGGGCCGCCTCCTCACCGCCCGTGCCGGCGCGAACCTCGAGGATGGCGTTGCGTTCGTCGGCTTCGTCCTTTGGCAGCAGCAACAGGCTCACGGCATGTTCCAGTTCCGGAACGTCGGCGCTCAACTTGACCAGTTCGTCTTCCGCAAGAGCCCGGACGTCGGCATCGGATTCCGGATCAGCGATCATTGATTCGAGGTCGGCGATTTCTGACCGGGCCGCAGTCAACCGGTTTACCGCCTCCACGACCGGGGTGAGTTCGGCGATTTCCTTCGAAAGGCGGATGAAGTCGTCCGACCCCGCAATCTCCGGATCGGCGAGTGCTTCGCTCAGTTCGTCGTATCGAACGACGACGCGCGCAAGGGACTCATCGAGATTCATTGGTCGTTGCCCGTTTCGGAGTCGTCCGTCGGGAATAGGCGCCCGAGCAAGCGCTCCGCCGCTTCGAGGTCTTCTTCTCCGGAACCGGAACTCGCAAGACCTCGCAAGGCTTCGGACGGCGCGTGAAGCAAACGGTTGATCAGAAGGCGTGTGGCCTTCTCGGCGTCGCCCCCGGCATCTTCCAACGCCTGGAGCCGGGCGGCTTCGAACTGCTGGCGCAGCGCGGTGACCGCGGGGGTGGCCGCCCTTTCGGCCCTGCCGCGAAGGAACTTGTCGAGTTCGTCTTCGATGATGCGGTGCGCTGCGTCGGCTTCGCCCTCGCGGGAGGCGCGCCCTTCCATCGCCACACTCTCGAGGTCGTCCAATCCGTAGAGAAAGGCGCCGTCGAACCGGTCTACCGCTGGCTCGACATCGCCCGGGATTCCGGCATCGACCACGAACATGGGCCGGTTCCGGCGGGCTTTGAGCGCGCCCCCGACCATGTCGGCCGTCAGCACATGGCGCCGGCCGCCGAACGCCGCGACGGGGATATCGGACCGCGCCAGCAGTTCCACGAGGTCTGAGAAGCCGCCGACATGGCAATCGAGCGAACGGGCCACGGCCTCGGCACGAGAGTCCGTTGGATGAACCACGACAACATTCCCCAGTCCCCCAGCGACCAGCGATTCGACGATGGTCTGACCCATGTCTCCGGTTCCAACAAGAAGCGCCGATCGGCCGTCGAGATCGCCGTGGAGCCGCCGCGCAAGCTCGGTGGCAGCCGACGCGATGGAGACCGGCCGTTCGCCGACCCCTGTTTCCGTGCGGACTCGTTTCGCCGTGCTATAGGCTGCTTGCAACACAGCCTCGAGTTCACCTCCGCTCATTCCGACGTCGCGCGAAAGCCGGTGGCTCGCCTTCATCTGACCGAATACGTGGGGTTCGCCGATGACCAGACTGTCGAGGGACGCCGCAACGGTGAAAATGTGGCGCACCGCCTCGGCGCCCGACATGGCGTACAGCTGACCGTCAAGATCGCCGGGAGTCAGTTCCCCATGCGCAGCCATGATCTCGGCGATGCGCCGGCTTGCCGAGGCATGGTCGTCGTCGATCGCCTGCACCTCGACACGATCGCATGTCGACATCACCATCGCCTGGCCTATGCCGGCGTCGCGAAGGCGGGTCAGGAACTCCGCGGCGGCCTCGTCCTCGACGAACAACCGATCGCGCAGCGTCAGCGAGGCGGACCGGTGATTGGCGCCAATGACAAGGGTGTTCGCCGATTCGTCGGCAGCCATAGACATCTGGGGCTTACCCAAACCGCCGGTAGGTAGCCATGCGAAAGTCCGAACGCTAGCGGAATGTGGCCGGGACCGCTACGTCCGAACCGTCGATCGCCGTGTCCTCACGCCTCGGGTAGTGGTCGCGAACGTAGTCTTCGATGATCGACTTGAACCGTTCGGCGATATCGGGGCCGCGAAGTGTCACGACCTTCTGCCCGTCGACGAACACGGGCGCCGCGGGATCCTCGCCCGTTCCCGGCAGACTGATGCCAATGTCGGCGTGCTTGCTTTCGCCGGGTCCATTGACGATGCACCCCATGACCGCGAGACTTAGGTTCTCGACGCCGACGTACTCGCGTCGCCAGGACGGCATCCGCTGGCGGACGTGGTCCTGGATCCGGCCGGCAAGATCCTGAAAAACGGTGCTCGTCGTCCGCCCGCAGCCGGGACAAGCGGTGACCAGCGGTACGAACGAACGCAATCCCATGGTCTGCAGGATTTCCTGGGCGACGACGACCTCCTGAGTGCGGTCACCCCCCGGTTCCGGGGTCAGCGAGACGCGGATGGTATCGCCGATCCCTCGCTGGAGCAGAACGGCAAGCGCCGCTGTCGACGCCACGATCCCCTTCGATCCCATACCCGCCTCGGTCAATCCGAGGTGGAGGGCGTGGTCGCAGCGCGCCGCCAATTGGTCGTACACCCGGATCAGGCTTTGGACGTCGCTGACTTTGCAGGAAAGTATGATTCTATCCCGCCCAAGCCCCAGTTCCTCCGCCCGGGCGGCGCTTTCCAACGCCGAAACGACGAGCGCTTCCTCGGTGATCTCCGCCGCACTCTTGGGGCTGGGAGACGCCGCGTTTTCGTCCATCATTCGGACTACGAGCTCCTGGTCGAGGCTGCCCCAATTAACGCCGATGCGCACCGGGCGGTCGCGTCGGGCGGCGATCTCGATCATCGTCGCGAACTGGCCGTCGCGTTTGTCCCGAAATCCGACGTTCCCGGGATTGATTCGATACTTCGCCAGTGAAGCGGCGCAATCCGGGTTTTCGCTGAGCAGCTTGTGACCGATGTAGTGGAAGTCACCGACGAGCGGAACGTCGATGCCTTCGCGGTCCAGGCGCTCGCGAATTCGCGGAACGGCGCGAGCCGACTCTTCACGATCCACGGTGATCCGCACGAGTTCCGACCCGGCCCGTGCCAGCGCCGCCACCTGCGCGCTGGTCGCATCGATGTCGGCGGTATCGGTGTTCGTCATTGACTGCACGACGATGGGGCTGCCTCCACCGACGGTAACGCCGCCGATCACCACGGCGACACTGGGCCGACGAGTGGTTGGATGGCGTGGCTCGGACATGGTCGTGGGCCTCTGCTGGGAAATCTCGCTGCTGGACGAACCCGCGCGCCGTTTGTGCCGCATCGCTCGGTCCGGGGTCAATGGACGATTGGCCGACCCATCCCCGTCAACGTGGGCAGAGGAATGCCCGCGTGCAAGCGACGGAACGCATCGCTACTCGGAAGCGGCGGACCCCGTTCGTAAACGTTCGACGTCCAGCGCAACGCCCTGCAGCACAATTCCATCGCCACCGATGGACGGAACAATTTCGCCGTCGACAAGGATCTCGAGTGCGCCGGCATTGCCCGTCGAGAGGGTGAGGCCAGGGCGGTCGGGAACGCGATAGACATCGCCCGCCCGCAAAAGACGGGTCACCAACATACGGTTGGCGCCGTCGTCTCGGACCTGAATAAAGCTGTCGATGCGGGCGCGCACGACGATCCGCACCTCGTCCGTATCGCCAAAGACCCGCCCAGCCGAAATCGGGCCGGCTGTACGCGCGGTGACGACTGATCCTTCGTCCGGCGTCGGATCGGTGGCGGCAGCGGCAACCCGGTTTTCGGCCATGGGCGAATCGCCGGCGGTCTGCCCCGGCTCATTGTCGGCTGAGTCCCGT
>Ga0056136_1000077_pt1 | contig 15927 bp, 12 predicted proteins | sample WorMetG1aBELIZE2_FD_71120 | JGI IMG/M metagenome (GOLD analysis project Ga0056136, IMG submission 71120) | Marine gutless worms symbiont microbial communities from Max Planck institute for Marine Microbiology, Germany - Inanidrilus... ...
GCGACCAGGGAATCACGGATCGGCCCTCCGGGGAATCCCCAATATGCGGAAGAAATTGCAAGGTTCGAAGCGGTAAATCACCCCTTCCTTGCAAAACCGAATACTGCAAAAACCCGAAAAGGATTCCCGATCAGGGCCTTAAGCGTTGTTCACGGGGAACGGACGTAGTCGTACTTGCCGGCCTTCCACTCGTAGAACACGTAGCCGGGCGCGGTGACGTCACCCTTGCCGTCAAATCCGATCATTCCGAGCACCGTGTCGAACTTGTTGGCGCGAAGCGACTTGATCATCGCGTCGGTGTCGGTGGTGCCGGCCTTCTCGGCGGCCTGCGCCCAAGCCTGGATGGCACCGTACGTATAGAGCACGTAACCCTCCGGCTCGATGCCCTTGTCGCGGAACCGCTTGACGACCGGGGCCGCGACCGGGTTCTTGCGCGGATCGGGGCTGAAGGTCATCAGCGTGCCCTCGCCGGTCGGACCGGTGATCTTCCAGTACTCGTCGGTGACCAGGGCGTCGCCCGAGATGAGCTGCGGCTTATAGCCCTGCTCGTGGGCCTGACGGATCATCAGGCCGGCTTCGGTGTGATAGCCGCCGACATAGATGACGTCGACGCCGGCGCCTTTCATCTTCGAGACCAGTGCCGTGTAGTCCTTTTCGCCAGCGGTGTAGGCCTCGTACATGGTCTCTTTCATGCCACGGGCCTTGTACTGCTTCAGGGTCTCGTCGGCGAGGCCCTTGCCGTAGGCGGTCTTGTCGTGGATGAAGGCGACCTTCTTGCCCTTGAAGTTGTCGGCCAGGTAGTTGCCGGCAACGGTGCCCTGCTGGTCGTCACGGCCGCAGGTGCGGAAGACGTTGTCGCCGCCCTCTTCGGTGAGCTTCGGGTTGGTCGACGCCGGGGAGATCTGCAGGATGCCCTCCTCGGTATAGACCTGAGATGCCGGGATCGACGAGCCGGAGCAGAAATGGCCGGCCATGAAGACAACGCCTTCGCGGACCACCTTGTTGGCCACCGCCACCGCCTGTTTGGGGTCGCAGGCATCGTCTTCGACCAACAGCTTCAACTTCTGTCCGAGGACGCCGCCGGCCGCGTTGAGGTCGGCCACCGCCATCTCGGCGCCGTTCTTCATCTGCTCACCAAATGTCGCATACTGGCCAGTCATCGGACCAGCCGTCGCAATCATGATGTCGGCCTTCGCGGCGCCGAATCCGAACGCAGCCAACGCAGCCGCCGCCACGAACGCAAGTTTGGGGTGTTTCATGTCGTTACCTACCTCCCTCCGGAGAACTATGGGATGGGCCCGAATACACGCTGAAAGCCCGCGCCGTTATGCCAAGGGCTTCATCACCCTTTGACAAGGTGAACGTAGCCTAACATGCGGAGAGATTGTGACAATACTGTGATTTAGCGACAGGAAATTCGCTGCCGCGGTTCGTAAGCGACGGATTGGAAACGACTGTCAGTGCTTGGACCGCCAACCGAACAAACCGGCACGGTCGTAGAGCCAGGGGTATTGGCTCACCATCCGGCGAGCCCGGTTCAAGCGGTAGGCGAACGCGGCAACAGCCAGCATGATTGCTGTATCGATGGCATAGCCTTCGGCCGACAGCAACGTGTCTTCGAATAAGGCGAACGCAAGGAACCTGTTGGCGCAGCCCAGCAGCAGGAGGTAGACGATCATAAGCCAGAATGGCTGCCACGTATTGGCCACGGCCTGTCCGGTCATATAGGCGGCATACGCGACAAGCAACACGTAGATGATGCCGAAGATCCAGATATGGGACGTGACAGCCTGAATCATCCGTGTCCGCCTTCCAGATAGGCCGCGCGCACCTCGGGGTTCTCCAAGAGCTCGCGGCCCGTCCCGGTCAAATTGATCACGCCATTCACCATCACGTAGCCACGATGGGCAAGGCGAAGGGCATGAAAAGCGTTCTGCTCGACGAGGAACACGGTGACCCTTTGCTTCTCGTTGATCTCTTTGATCACACGGAAAATCTGCTTGACCACCATCGGCGCGAGGCCGAGTGACGGCTCATCGAGCAACAAGAGCCGTGGGCGGCTCATCAGCGCCCGGGCGATCGCCAGCATCTGCTGTTCCCCACCCGAAAGGGTCCCGCCCCGCTGATCACTACGTTCCTTGAGGATCGGGAACAAGTCGAACACCTGATCCAGGTTCTCGCCGAACTTCTGCGGCGGCGCGGTGATCGAGCCCATCTGAAGGTTCTCCATCACCGTCATGCGCGGAAAGATCCGCCGACCTTCGGGGGATTGAGCGATTCCGGAACCGATGATCTGGTGCGTCGGCCGGTGGGTGATGTCTTCGCCGTCGAAGACGATGCTGCCCGAAGACGCCCGCGGATTGCCGCAGATGGTCATCAGCAGTGTCGACTTGCCGGCGCCGTTGGCGCCGATCAGGGTGACGATCTCGCCCTCATCAACGTTTATGTCGACGCCGCGCAGTGCCTGGATGTTGCCATAGAACGTGTTGACGCCGGAGACCGAGAGCATCAGCGGGCCTCCTCATCGCGCGCCAAGTCGCGGGCCACCTCTTCGGGAAGCTCTTCGTCCTCCTCCTCGCCGAGGTAGGCGCGGATCACCGCCGGATCGTTGCGCACGTGGTGGGGCGTGCCGTCGGAGATCTTGCGGCCGTAATCCAGCACGACGATGTGGTCGGAAATCTCCATGACCACGTTCATGTCATGCTCGATCAGCAGCACGCCGATCTTGTGTTCGTCGCGGATGTATAGGAGCAACCGGTTGAGCTCGGCGGACTCGCGGGGATTGAGACCGGCCGCCGGCTCGTCCAGGCACAACAGCACCGGTTCCGTGCACATCGCCCGGGCGATCTCCAGGCGCCGCTGGTCGCCGTACGGCAGGTTGCCGGCATCCCAGTCGGCGCGGTCCGTGAGTCCGGTGCGGTCGAGCCAATAGCGGGCGATATCGACGGCCGCCGCTTCGGCGCGCTTGTATGACGGCGCACCGAACAACCCACTCACCGTGAAACCGGACGCGCGCATGAGCTTGTTGTGCTGAGCGACAATCAGGTTCTCTAGCACCGTCATGGCGCTGAAAAGGCGGATGTTCTGAAAGGTCCGCGCCACGCCCGCCTTCATCGGAATGGTATATCCCTCCATGCGCTCGAGCAGGAAGGGACCCTTGACCGGATGATTGAGCGTCAGCCGCCCGACGGTCGGCTCGTAGAAACCGGTCAAGCAATTGAACACCGTGGTCTTGCCGGCCCCGTTGGGGCCGATGATGGCGGAGATCTCACGGTTGGCGGCGTCGAACGACACATCGTCGATCGCGACGAGACCGCCGAACCGCATGGTCAGGTGTTCGACGCTCAACAGCGGCGCATTTGGGTCCAGTTCTGGCTGGGCGGCGCTCATAGTCGCGCCTCGGCGGTGGACGGTGCTCTGGAAACGTCGTCGCCGCCGCCTTTGTCCGGCATGCGGATCGTCGGCTCCCGGTGCACCAGCAAACCTGCCGGGCGCCAGACCATGATCAGTACCATGGCCGCTCCGAACGCCAGCATGCGGTATTGCTGAAGGTCGCGGAAAAACTCGGGCAGCCCGATCAGGATGATCGCCGCCAGCACGACGCCAATCTGGCTGCCGAAACCACCGAGCACCACGACAGCCAGGATCACCGCGGACTCGATGAAGGTGAAGCTCTCGGGGCTGATGAAGCCTTGGCGCGTGGCGAAGAACGACCCGGCGAATCCGCCGAACATGGCGCCGATGGCAAACGCGGTCAGCTTGGTGTTGCGGGGATTGATACCGAGCGAACGGCACGCGATCTCGTCCTCCCGCAGCGCCTCCCAGGCCCGCCCGACCGGCAGCTTGCGGATGCGCATGGTGAAAACGTTGGTGACCAGGGCTAGCGCCAGAATCAGGTAATAGAGGAAGACGATTCGGTCGACGGGCGAATAGGCGAGACCGAAGACACTGTGAAAGGTATCAACACCCTCCGGCGCGCTTCGAACAATGGGTAGGCCGAAGAAGGATGGCCGCGGAATCCCGGAGATGCCGTCCGGACCGTTGGTGAACTCATACCAGTTCAACAGGATCACCCGGATCATCTCGCCGAAGCCGAGGGTGACAATGGCGAGGTAGTCGCCGCGCAGCCGCAGGACCGGAAAGCCGAGGATGATTCCGGCGGTTGCCGCCATCAACCCCGCGAACGGCAAACAGATCCAGAAACCGAAACCGAATTCCGTGGCCAGCAAGGCATAGCTGTAGGCACCCACGGCGTAGAACGCCACGTAGCCGAGGTCGAGCAGACCGGCAAGGCCGACGACAATGTTCAACCCCCAGCCCAGCATGATGTAGGTCACGACCAGAATGGCGATGTCGAGGAGCCGCCGGTCAACCTTGGGCAAAAATGCCATCTCCGGCGCATAGGTCAGCATCGGGAAGATCACGGCGACAACCAGCAGCACCGGCCCCAGGAATCGGGCCGCCCGCTGCACCTTGGCGCCGAGGGCGTCCATCGCCTCCTCGCGGTCGGCAGCAGTCTTCGCCGATACTCCGGTGTGACGCAGCGCCCACACGGCGCGCAAGGCGAAAACGGTCGCAATGATTGCGAGGATCCAGTTCACCACCTTGTCGCCGAACGGAAGGTAAGCTTCGAAGGCGGCGGCCGCCGCCTCCTCTTCGGCTATCTCAACCGCGATCACAAGGACCAGCATCGCCACCGATACCGGAGCCACGATCGCCAGAGCCGGAAACGGCCGACCCTCCCGCATCAGGATCATCGACAAGCGGCCTAAGAAGGTGATCCCGATGACAATGAACACGCTGGTCCAACGCGCCGCGAGTTCGAGGCCGCCAGGCACATCGCGCGCATGGTAGGCGACGAGGCCGACGCAAAGGGCGAACATCACCAGCGAAATGAACGCGCATTCCTTGAGGACGGCGGGACCGTCGAGCGGGGCGCGCGCTGGCGCTGCGGATGCCTCGGCCACGGTATTAGACCTTCTCGATGTCGGGTTTGCCGAGCAGGCCGGTGGGCCGGAAGATCAGCACCAGGACGAGGATCGAGAACGCCGCCACGTCCTTGTACTCGACGGTGAAATAGCCCGACCAGAAGGCCTCGATCAGGCCGATCAGCAAACCGCCGAGCATGGCGCCCGGAAGCGAGCCGATACCGCCGAGGACGGCGGCGGTGAACGCTTTGAGCCCGGCGAGGAAGCCGATGTAGAAATCGATGACGCCGTAGTTCAGCAGGAAGATCAGGCCGGCCACCGAGGCCAGCGAAGCGCCCATGATAAAGGTCAGCGAAATGGTCTTGTTGACGTCGATGCCGATCAGCGCCGCCATGCCGCGGTCCTGCTCGCAGGCGCGCTGGGCGCGGCCGAGCGCGGTCCGCCCAATGATGAAGGTGAACACCACCATCAGCGCCACCGTCAGAATCCAGATGAACATGTGCAGATAGCTGATGGAAACGATGAAACCGTCGGCCCGTTCCATGATCTGGACGCCGCCGCTGAACAGAGGCCGCAACGGTTTCACCCGCGCACCCTGAAGGAGCTGTACGAGGTTCTGCAGGAAGATGGACATGCCGATCGCGGTGATCAGTGCCGCCAGCCTGGGCGAACCGCGCAACGGTTTGTAGGCCATGCGTTCCAGCGTCCAGCCGAAATTCGACGTCAGGAACATGGTGCCGAGCAGGGTCACAACGAGCGCGAAAGGGATCCAGACATCCGTCGTCAGGCCCAGCAGCGACAACAAACAAATGAACGCGCCAATCATGAAGATTTCGCCGTGGGCGAAATTGATCATGCCGATGATGCCGTAGACCATCGTGTAGCCAATTGCGATCAGCCCGTAGATGGCGCCGAGGGTCAGGCCGTTGATGAGCTGCTGGACGAAATATTCCATGGGCGCGGATCCGTTCTCGGTGGGACGGTCAACAGGAGCCGGATTCGGCGGTGATATAATGTTCGCGGCTCGCAGAACGGCATCCGAGTGGTCGCCCTGTCGCCGTGTGCCCTAGACGCACGATGATGCCGCTCCCCTCTTTTGTCCCGTCCCTGTATCGCTACCCGTCTGCGCGGGCAAGCGTCTGAGTGGTCGCTGCGTCGCCCCGGATACGGAGAAATTTCCGCTTTTTTGATGGGCCGCATGGTGTCGCTTTGCGACACTTCTATGTCAAGGAAAAAAAGGTGCGTGGCGGTGGAACCGACCGCCGAAGAACTCAGTTTTCGCCGCGCGCCGCCTTCTGTTTTTTAGCGATGACGAAGGCGAGCTTGCGGATGGCGAGGCGCTTCAACGTCTCCTCGCCGTAGCTGGGATCGCCGACCATGACGACCTCGGTGTTGCTGGCCGGATCGACCGCGACCACGCGGGCGGAGCGTCCGATGGTCTGGAATTCGAACAGCACCTCGTCGAGGTGCACCCCTTCGGGCAGCTTCACACCCCGGATGGTCGCCAACGGCCCCTCCTCCGCGCCGTCGTGGCGGACGGTTGCTACATGTTGCGGCGATACTGGCCGCCGACCTCGAACAAGGCCTGAGTGATCTGGCCCAGGGACAGCACGCGCACCGCGTCAACCAATGTCGCGAACATATTGCCGCCCGTCGTGGCGGTTTCCTGCAGGCGGCGGGTCATCGCCGGCGCCGCGTCGGCGTTGCGCTCCTGGAACGCCGCAAGGCGGCTGAGCTGGCTCTGCTTTTCTTCTTCGGTGGCGCGCACCAGTTCCGGCGTCGGCAAGGTTTCGCCCTGGGGATTGATGAAGGTGTTGACGCCAACGATCGGGTAGCTGCCGTCATGCTTCTGGCGCTCGTAGTAGAGGGATTCCTCCTGGATCTTGCCGCGCTGATAGCCGGTCTCCATGGCGCCGAGCACGCCGCCGCGCTCGGCGATCCGTTCGAACTCCTGCAGCACCGCCTCTTCGACCAGGTCGGTCAACTCGTCGATGACAAAGGAGCCCTGGTTGGGGTTCTCGTTCTTGGCCAGGCCCCATTCGCGATTGATGATCAGCTGGATCGCCATGGCCCGGCGCACGCTCTCGGCCGTCGGCGTGGTGATCGCCTCGTCGTAGGCGTTGGTGTGCAGGCTGTTGGTGTTGTCATAGATGGCGAGCAGCGCCTGCAGGGTCGTGCGGATATCGTTGAAGCCGTATTCCTGGGCGTGCAGCGACCGGCCCGACGTCTGGGTGTGGTACTTGAGCTTTTGCGAGCGCTCGTTGGCGCCGTACTTGAAGCGCATCGCCGTCGACCAGATGCGCCGGGCGACCCGCCCCATGACGGTGTATTCGGGGTCCATGCCGGCCGAGAAGAAGAATGACAGGTTGGAGCCGAAGTCGTCGATGTGCATGCCGCGGGCAAGGTAGGCTTCGACGTAGGTGAAGCCGTTGGCCAGCGTGAAGGCGAGCTGGCTGATGGGGTTCGCTCCGGCTTCGGCGATGTGGTAGCCCGAGATCGACACCGAATAGAAGTTCCTGACCCGGTTGTGGACGAAGAACTCCTGGATGTCGGCCATCATCCGGAGCGCGAACTCCGTCGAGAAGATGCAGGTGTTCTGTCCCTGGTCCTCCTTGAGGATGTCGGCCTGCACCGTGCCGCGCACGTTCTCCCAGACCCATTCGGCGACCTTCTCGGCCTCTTCGTCGGTGGGCGCGCGGCCGTTCTCGGTCTCGAAGCGGGCAAGCTGCTGGTCGATGGCGGTGTTGAAGAACATCGCCAGGATCGCCGGCGCCGGTCCGTTGATGGTCATCGACACCGAGGTCGTCGGATCGCACAGGTCGAAGCTGTCATAGAGCGCCTTGACGTCGTCCAGGGTGGCGATGGAGACGCCTGAGTTGCCGACCTTGCCGTAGATGTCTGGGCGCGGGTCCGGATCGAATCCGTAGAGCGTGACAGAGTCGAAGGCCGTCGACAGCCGCGTTGCGGGGGCGTCCTTTGACAGGAACTTGAACCGGGCGTTGGTGCGGAACGGATCGCCCTCGCCAGCGAACATTCGCGTGGGGTCCTCGTTCTCGCGCTTGAAGGCGAAGACGCCGGCGGTGTACGGAAAGTCACCGGGAACATTCTCGCTCAACAGCCAGCGGAGCACCTCGCCGTCGTCGCCGTAGCGCGGCAGAGCGACCTTGGGAATGCGCGTCCCCGAGAGGGTCGTCGTGTAGAGCGCTGTGCGGGTCTCTCGGTCACGCATGCGCACAACGTATTCGTCGGCCGAGAGGGTTTCCCGAACCGTCGGCCACATCTCCAGCAGCTTCCGGCACCGGGGATCAAGGGAATCCTCGCGTTCGGCAACCAACCGCTCCAGAGCCTCGGCCGCCGATCCGTCGCCGGCTTCGGCGAGCATGCGGCGGCTCTCACGCAGCTGCTGGCGCTCGCGGGCGATGGCCACCTGCTTGGCCGACTCGGCGTGGTAACCGCGCACCGCCTCTGCGACCTCGGCGAGATAGCGCCGCCTGTCGGCCGGCACGATCCCTGCTCCGGGCTTGGAGCACTTCGCGGTGGCCGGAGGCGTCGCACTTTGCCAGGCGCCGAGCCCGCGGTCGTTGAACTGGCGGACGATCTCCAGATAGAGGCCGCTGATGCCCTCGTCGTTGAACCGCGACGCGATGGAGCCGAACACCGGCATCTCGTCGGGAGCGGCGGAGAAGGCTTCCCGATTTCTCTGGATTTGCTTGGAAACATCGCGCCACGCATCCTCGGCGCCGCGTCGGTCGAACTTGTTGATCGCCACGACATCGGCGAAATCGAGCATGTCGATCTTTTCGAGTTGGCTTGCGGCGCCGAACTCGGGTGTCATCACATAGAGGGACAGATCGACGTGCGGGACGATCCCGGCGTCGCCCTGGCCGATACCTGGCGTCTCGACGATCACCAGGTCGAAGCCGGCCGCCTTGGTGGCGGCAATCATGTCGGGCAACGACCCCGGCACTTCGGCGCCGGCGCCGCGGGTGGCGATCGAGCGCATGTAAACGCCGTCGCCGAAATTCGCGTTCATGCGGATGCGGTCGCCGAGCAGCGCGCCGCCCGTCTTGCGCCGCGACGGATCCACCGCCAGCACGGCGATGCGCGGCTCGTCCGAATACAGCCGAAACCGCCGGATCAGTTCATCCGTAAGAGAGGATTTGCCGGCGCCGCCCGTACCCGTGATGCCGAGCACCGGCACCACGTGACGGCGGTGGGCCATGGCGTGCAACGCCTCGCGCCGGGCTTCGTCAACGGTTCCTGACTGTAAGCCGGTGAGCACCCGGGATAGTACTCGGGCATTGCCGTCGAAGAGACCGTCGAGATCGTCGGGCTGCGCCACCGCGAGGTCGAAATCGGCGGTGCGCACCATATCCTCGATCATCCCCTGCAGACCCATGATGCGTCCGTCCTCGGGGCTGTAGATGCGGGCGACACCGTAGTCGTGCAGCTCGTCCATTTCTTCCGCGACGATGACGCCGCCGCCGCCGCCAAAGACCTTGATCTCTGAGCCGCCGCGCTCGCGCAGCAGATCGATCATGTACTTGAAGAACTCGACATGTCCGCCCTGGTAGGAACTGACGGCGATGCCCTGCACGTCTTCTTGGAGTGCCGCGGTGACCACCTCATCGACAGAGCGGTTGTGGCCGAGATGAATAACCTCGGCACCGGCGCCCTGGAGGATGCGGCGCATGATGTTGATGGAGGCATCGTGGCCGTCGAACAGGCTGGCGGCGGTAACGAAGCGGACCGGGTTGCGCGGCCGATAGCTCTTTCGCGTCGAGCGAGGTTGGTCGGGTGCTTTCGCGGGTGTCTTGGATTTCTGAACGGCGGGTGCGTCGTCTGGCACGGGTAACCTCCACAGGGCGTGTCGCCGCCGCCCGGCCTCTTCCGCGCCGGGCGAGTCCGGCCAATCGGAGATTCTCCCAGGTCCGCAGCGGCAACGCAACAGGACCACCGAACCGGCGGCCTCTAAGTTTCCGTTTACGTAAACGTCAACTTACCCGAACCGGCCCCTCGGGTAAAGAGACTCCGTTGCCCATCGGCAAGCCCCTTGGAAAGTCAGTGGAAAAATTGCCGTACCGCTAGTGGTCCCGGATTTTCCGGACCCAAGTGATCGCCTCATCGGGCGGCATCGGCGGCGCATACAGATATCCCTGTCCTTGCCGGCAACCGAGGGCCCGAAGCCGATCTTGCTGGTCGATGGTTTCGATCCCTTCGGCGACCGTGCCGAGATTCATCGACTCGGCGAGTCCGACGATGCTTCGGACCACCTTTTCGCTGGTTTCCGACTCGAGCACGCTGTCGACGAACGAGCGGTCGATCTTCAGGACACTGAACGGGAACTGGATCAGGTAGCTCAGACTGGAATAGCCGGTTCCGAAGTCGTCCAATGTCAGCCCGACGCCCATCTCGACGAGCCGCGACACCACCATCCGCGCTGTCGAGGAATCGAAGATCAGCGTGCTTTCCGTGACCTCGACCTGGAGCCGTCGGGGGTCCAGGCCGGCTTCCCACATCGCCTGCTCAACGCCGGTTACGATGCCGAAATCTCGGAACTGCCGGCTCGAAAGGTTGACGCTCATGGACAAGGGCACGTTGCCGAGCTCGGCATCAGCCTGCTTGAGGAAAGCTGCGGCGAGACCGAACACGTGCCGGTCGAGGGGGACGATCAGGCCGCTCTTCTCCGCGAGGTCGGCAAAGACCTCGGGCGCCATGATTCCGCGCGCGGGATGGCGCCAACGCACCAGAGCTTCGAAACCGACCGGCATGACGCCGGTCGGGCTGTTTCCGCGCAGCGCGACGACTGGTTGATAGAACGCCTCGAACTGTCCCTCGGCAATGGCATCCTCGACTTCCCGCTCGCGCAGCAAGTCGCCGTAGGCTCCAAGTGCCGCCGTCGGATTGTTCTCCGGAGCGGTCAGCCCCTGACGGAGGGCGGCGGAATCGCCTTCGGCCAAAAGAACCGCCTCGGTGCCGCGGAACCGGCGCATCAGGGTCCGGACGATGCGGGCTATCACCGGATCGGCCTGGTCGAGCCGGTCGAGAAGCTGGTGCCGCTTGATGACCGCCACCTCGGTTTCCTCGGCGGCGATCGCCGTCGCCGACCGGGGGCTGTCGTCGATGATCGCCATCTCGCCGATGACGTCGCCGGGACCGCAGGTCCCGAGCGGCACTTCACCTTCCCGGCCGCGGCGCGAAATACTAACGGCGCCGGATTTGATCAACAGGGCGTCATCACCGGCCTCGCCCTCGCGAAAGATCGTATCGCCCTGGCGGAAGATGATCGTAGACGCGGTTGATGACATGCCGAGCGGTGCGTGGTTGGGGGGAGCCGTCCGCAGCGGGCGCGACTATTCGGTATTTCCGGGCTCGTTTCAAGTGATCACAAGGGATAGCGTCTTTGACCCTCCCGTATAGTCGGCGCCAAGGCTAGCCCTCCGGATCAACACCCGAAGAGGTGGACGGAAAAGCGCTCCCCTGCCCCGGCTACGGCGTGTATGCTCCGCCGCCGCGGGATACTCGGCGCCACCGAGAGCCCCGGAAAAAGGCCCGGAAGCGGGTCACGTTGTCGCGGCAGGGAAGGAGCCGATCAGTGAGCGAGAACACTTTCAAACCAGAAACCGTCGTGCTGCACGGCGCCCATCGCTTCGACCCGGCGACCAATGCCGTTGCGGTGCCGATCTACCAGACCACGTCCTACCAGTTCGAGCACACGCAGCACGCCGAAAACCTGTTCGCGCTCAAGGAACTCGGCAACATCTACACGCGCATCATGAACCCGACCAACGACGTGCTCGAGCGGCGGTTCGCCGAGCTCGAGGGCGGCGTTGCGGCACTGGCGCTGGGATCGGGTCAGGCGGCCTCCACCTTCTGCGTGCTCAACCTGTGCCGTGCCGGCGACAACTTCGTCAGCTCCACCGACCTTTACGGCGGCACCTGGAACCTGTTTGCCAACACGCTCTCGGACCTCGGCGTCGAGGCCCGCTTCGTCGACCCGGCCGACCCGGAGGCTTTCGCCAACGCCACCGACGACCGCACCCGCTGCTACTACGCCGAGACCCTGCCCAACCCGAAGCTCAACGTGTTCCCGATCCGCGAGGTCGCCGAGGTCGGGCGCAAGCTCGGCGTGCCGCTGATCGTCGACGGCGGCAACTTCGACTGGGAAGCCCACGCCGACCGCTTCCCGACCCTTAACGAGCCCGATCTGTTCATCCAGGGATTGGAAACCCTGCCGCTCAGGATGCGCGCCCACAATGAGAACGCCGCCCGCGTCGCCGACTACCTCGCCGCCCATCCCAAGGTCACCCACGTGATCTTCCCCGGGTTTCAGGAGGGCGAGGTGCGCCGGCGCGCCGACGCCTATCTGACGGGCGGCTACGGGGCGCTGGTCGGTTTCGAGCTTGCCGCCGGGCGCGAGGGCGGCCGGCGGTTTATCGATGCGCTCCAGATGGTCCTCCACGTCGCCAACATCGGCGATGCGAGGACGCTCGCCATCCACCCGGCGACGACGACCCACTCGCAGCTCTCGCCCGAGGACCAACTGCGAACCGGCGTCTCCGAGGGCTACGTCCGGCTGTCGGTCGGCATCGAGCACATCGACGACATCCTCGCCGACATCGGCCGGGCACTGGACGCGGTGTAATTGCATGACAGACCGGCCACCCGCGGCCATCGGCCACTATCCGCGCACCCGGATGCGCCGTAACCGGCGGACGCCGTGGTCGCGGCGCCTGGTTGCCGAGACGCGTCTCACCGTCGACGACCTCATCTGGCCGGTGTTCGTCATCGACGGCGAGGGTCACCGCGAGCCAGTTAGCTCGATGCCCGGCGTGGACCGGCTGTCCATCGACCTGCTGGTCGACGCCGTCGGCGAGGCGGCGGCGCTCGGCATCCCCGCCGTCGCCGTCTTTCCCTACGTGGACTCGGGACTCAAGACCACCGACTGCGCCGAGGCGGTCAACCCCGAGAACCTTATCTGCCGGGCCGTGCGCGCCTTAAAGGCGGCGCACCCCGAAGTCGGCGTGATCTGCGACGTTGCGCTCGACCCATTCAACGCCGACGGCCACGATGGGCTGGTGCGCGACGGCGTCGTGCTCAACGACGAGACCGTCGAGATGCTCTGCCGGCAGGCGGTCGTCCAAGCCGAAGCCGGCGGCGACATCGCCGCGCCGTCGGACATGATGGACGGCCGCATCGGCGCCGTCCGCGACGCCCTCGACGGAGCCGGGTTCGCCGACGTACAGGTGCTCAGCTATGCCGCCAAGTACGCTTCGGCGTTCTACGGTCCGTTCCGTGATGCCGTCGGCTCGGCGTCGGCGTTGAAGGGCGACAAGAAGACCTACCAGATGGACCCGGCGAACACCGACGAAGCGCTGCGCGAGGTGGCCATGGACATCGCCGAGGGCGCCGACATGGTGATGGTCAAGCCGGGCATGCCCTATCTCGACATCGTGCGCCGGGTGAAGGACGCCTTCGGCATGCCGACGTTCGTCTATCAGGTCAGCGGCGAGTACGCGATGCTGATGGCCGCGGCCGGCAACGGCTGGCTCGACGGCGACCGCGCGGTCCTGGAGAGTCTTGCCGGGTTCAAGCGCGCCGGCGCCGATGCGATCCTGACTTACGCGGCGGTACAGGCCGCCCGGCTTCTCCAGGAAGGTTGACGCGATCGTTCGCCGTTGCCCTCAGGCGGCGACGTCGATTTTGGAAAACTCGGTGACGTGGTCGGCTTCCGTGCTCATCGCCTGGGCGGGCCGGACGTGGTGATCCTGGACCTCGTCGAGGGTCCAGTCGAAGGTGGCGATGGTATCGGTGACGTCGAGGAGCGGCCGGGACAAGGTATCGCGGACGTCCTGGAAATCGACGAACGACCCTGCACGCCCGTCGAGCACGGCGCGAGAGACAAGCTCGGCGTCGCGGAGCGCATCGGTGATGCCGTGCGCCGTCAGCGGGTCCTTGAAGTACCCGGCGTCACCGACCAGGGCCCAGCCCGGGCCGTGCGGCCGGCGCATGTATCCGACGCCGCCGGAAAAGCCGCGCAGCCGGCCGACCATCCGGGCGTTCTCGAGGTGGTCCCGCAGGGCCGGCGAATTGGCCGCGGCGATTTTCAGGAATCCGCCGTCCAGGTCGCCCTTGAAGATCTCGGCAAAACGATCCTGGTGGACACCGGCGAACACGCATCGATGGCCGTCGTTGGTCGGAATGACGCCGGCGGCAACGTCCTTCTCGAAGTACCAGTGATAACCGTCGCCGGGCATGTTCTCAAAGTAGCCGTAGACATAGCCCGAGGCGCCGGTGCCCTCGACGTAGGTCTCGGCGCCGACGAGCTTGGCGACGAGGGATTGGCGCCCGTCCGCGCCGATGACGATATCGGTATCGACCTCGATGACATCGCCGTTCGAGTCCTTCAGGGTCACACCAATGACCCTGGCGTCCGCGGCAATCCGCAGGTCCACAAGTGAGACTCCGTGACGGACCTCGGCGCCGGACTCCGCCGCCGTGTCGACCAGCACGCGATCGAGCACCGTCCGGCGCGGCGCGCAGAGATGCGTGACCCCGTGTTCCGGCTTGATCGCGACGCGGACCGACTCGGCCCCATAATAGAATGTCGTCTCCTCGATCCTTGGCGTTCCCTCGGCCATGACCCGGTCGAGCACCCCCCACCGGTCGAGCTGCACGACGCCGGCCCGCATCATCGCATGGGTCGAAACGGTGTCGGTCCCATACAGCTGACGATCGACGACAAGCACCTTCGCGCCGGCCCGCGCCAGCAGCATGGCCGTGGACGCACCGGCGCATCGGGCGCCCACGATCACGGCGTCATATCGGGACTGAATCGGCTGTTCTTCGTGCATGATCCGCTCCCTGATCACGCGGCGATTCGATCGAGACTGGCGCACAGGTGCTCCGCGAGATCGCGGGCATCGTCGCCGGCACCGTCGATGAACGACGATTTCCGGCGGCGCAGGAACGGCAACCCCATGACGTATAGGCCCGGGGCGTCGTCGACCACACCACCAGTGTGCCGGATTCTGCCTTTGCGGTCGAGGACCGGCACGTCGAGCCAGGAATAGTCCGGGCGAAATCCGGTTGCCCAGATCACCGTCTTGATGCAGCCATCGGTCAAATCCTGTGCGAGCGGCGGATCGGCATCGACCCGCGTCGGCTCGAATCGGTGCGGTGCCTCGAACTCGCTGTCGCGGCCGTTCGCCGAGACCCACTCGTCGATGCTGTCCAGCAATCGGTTCATCTTCAGATCGGCCAGCGCGCACTGATTGTTCAGCGAGCCCGAGAACTGCGCCCGCCCGTCGCGGATGCCGGCCAGCCGGCCGACGATCGCCACGCCTTCGTCGCGAAGCACGTTGAGGTCCAGCATCGCCCGTTCCCGGGTGCCGACGAGCTGAAGGGACGGCAGCCGCCGGGCCCGCCGCACGTCTTCGACCTCGTCGTAGGGCAGGTCCATCATGCCGGTGACGTCCATCCACCACTTGATGTCGCGACCGCGGTAGACCCTCGGTACGCGGACGTGGTCACCGACCGACAGCATCGTCGGCCGGCCCGAGGCCTGGACCTCCTGGGCAAGCTGGATCCCCGTCGCCGATGCGCCGATGACCATCACGCCGCCGTCCTCGAGCAGATCCGGGTTCCGGTAATCCTTCGGCGTCAGGCTCCGGATGCCTGCGGGCAAGACGTCTGCGACGCTCGGCACGGTCGCCAGGGCAAAGGCGCCATTGGCAAGGACGACCGTCTGGCAACGCCAGTCGCCATGGTCCGTTGCGACAACGTATCCGTCGTCCGCCCGCCGCACCGACGTCACGGTGGTGCGGGTCTCGATGGGCGCGCTGATGGTTTCGGCATACCCCTGCAGGAAGCCGACCACAGCCGGCATGTCCATGTAGCCGTCGGGGTCGTCGCCCGCATAGGCGTAGCCGGGAAGACGGCTCTGCCAGTTCGGCGTCAGCAGCCTGAGCGAGTCCCAGCGCTCCGTGCGCCAGGTGTT
>Ga0056136_1000089_pt1 | contig 14630 bp, 13 predicted proteins | sample WorMetG1aBELIZE2_FD_71120 | JGI IMG/M metagenome (GOLD analysis project Ga0056136, IMG submission 71120) | Marine gutless worms symbiont microbial communities from Max Planck institute for Marine Microbiology, Germany - Inanidrilus... ...
GTCCTTGCGGTAGCCGACGACCAGAGAGAGTTCATCGAAGCCCAATGCGGTCAGGGTTTCCAGGTGGCGCCGGAGCAGCGACTTGCCGCCGAATTCCAAGAGCGCTTTCGGCGGCCGGTCGTGATCGTCGCCAAACAGTCGCCGGCCGACCCCGGCCGCCAGCATGATCGCCCTCATTCGCCCCTGCTCCTCGCATCGGCAGGCGACTAGAAGACGTTTTTTTCATCGATGTTTCAACACGCCGTCATCAGCGCGTCATGAAACGCGACCAGCGGAAACTCTCGGGACGGCGCGCAACGCGTGTCCACACCGGAAGCAGGTCCTCGGCCAGAACGTCATGCCACGATGGATGGTTCCGCTCGATGTCAACGCGGGCCGCCTGCGCCATGGCAATCCGGCGTCCGTCATCGGCGAACAGATCGGCAATCGCGTCGGCCCAGATTTCGGGGGACTCCGAGTCCATCACCACGCCGTCCACTCGCGGCGTGCGGACGTGAACAGCACCGCCACCGGGACCGCCCGCAACGATAACGGGGGTGCCGCTGGCCTTGGCTTCGAGAACGACGTTCGGCGTGATCTCGATCCTGGACGGAAACACGAAGACATCTGCCGACGCGTAGATCCGTGCCAGATTGACCTGCCCCAGCGCCCCGGGGCACACCGCCTTCGCCCCCAAGAGATCGCGAATTGCGCCGCGCTGGTCGCCGTTGCCGGCAAATATCACCGCGAGATCATGCCCGCGATCCAACAGGTGGCGGGCAGCCAGGGCTACGGTCATCGCCCGCTTGCCCGAATCGACGCGGCCAGCGAAGGCAATCAACGGCACGTCGGTCCTAACTCCGAACGCCGCGGCAAGGCCATCGCGGTCGCGCTTGATCGGGTGGAAGGCCATCTTGTCGATGCCCCGGCGGAGGACCGAGTGGTTTATCCGGTCGACATCGTTCGCCGATGCCGGTGCATTCTGCCCGGAGACGAACACCCAACGGCTGCGCCGCAAGTGGCGGGCGGTGGCGCGATCCATCGCCCGTCCCAACCGGTCGGGCAGCCGATACCGGTCGAGCAGCAGACGGGCAAGCCGCCCGGAACCGACGAGACGGGATATGGGCTCGCGCGCATACGCTCGGGCGAACGCGGCGGCGTCCATATGCATCGATGTCACCAAGGGCCGCCCGGTGAGCCAGCTGTAGAAACGAGCGGTCCGCGCATAGGCGAACAAACCGTCGGTCGTGTGGATGACGTCATAGTGCCCCAGCCAGCGCAGCAGCCCTGGATGCAGCGGTGCGAGATCGGTGGCATCCGGAGCCCCGTTCGCGCCGACCAGCCGCGCCGTGCTCAACACCGGCGGCAACGCGACGAACCGCACGTGGGGCGCGAGATCCGTGAAGCAAGGCCGCCGGCCCTGGACATGGATTGTCAGGTCGAGGTCGTCGGGGAAATCGCGGGCGGCTTCGGCGAAACGGTCCCAGCATTTGACGTGGCCGCCGGCACCGGCGTGCCGTTCCAGATCGACGAGGATGCCGACACGAACCGGTCCATATCCGCGAACGAGCGGCTTGGATGACAGGACTGGGGTCGGCCGGGCCGACCGCCGGGATGCGGTGTCGAGATACACGAACGGACGAATTCGGCCTCGTATGGCGCCAATGCGCACCCATTCGGGACGCTAGCAGCGGCCGGGGGGCGGGCAAGAGAAGGTTTGATGTCAGCCCGACGCGCCGCCGAGATAGCCGTTGTCGCGGAACCAGGCGACGGCATCGGCGAGCGCCTCGCCCGAAGGCCGAGGCGCATAGCCCAGGTCCTTCCGGGCCTTGTCGCTGGAGAAGTACATCCGTTTTCGCGCCATGCGGATGCCGTCGAGGGTAACGAACGGCTCGCCCCCGGCGATCCGGGCCCAGGATTCGGCAAACCAGGCCACTGGCACGATCAGATCGTGCGGCAGGCGCATGGCGGGCGGCCGCCGGCCGGTGAGGCGGGCGATCTCGGCGAGGATATCGGCAAGCGCCATGTCCTCACCGCCGAGAATGTAGCGCTCGCCGATCGTGCCTTTCTCAAAGGCCAGCCGGTGCCCCTCCGCCACGTCGTCGACGTGCACGACGTTGAGGCCGGTATCGACGAACGCCGGCATCCGGCCTGCCGCCGCCTCGACGATCATCCGGCCGGTCGGCGTCGGCTTCACGTCGCCCGGACCGATGGGCGTCGACGGATTGACGATGACTACCGGGGCTCCGGCCTCGGCAATGAGCTGCTTCACGGCTTCCTCGGCGCGGAATTTCGACTGCTTGTAGGGCCCGATCATGTCGCCGAAGCCGACCGGCGAGTCTTCGTTCGCCGGTGTTCCGTCCTTGTGGATGCCGAGCACCGCGACGCTGCTGGTGTAGACGATTCGCCGCACACCCGCGTCCATGCCCGCGCGAATCACCGCCCGGCTGCCGTCCACATTGGCGGCAAACATCGGCGCCGGGTCGGGCGCCCACAGGCGGTAGTCGGCGGCGACGTGAAAGACGCCGTCGCAGCCGTCAACGGCGGTGGAGAGCGACCGGCGATCGGTCAGATCGCCCTCGACGACCTCGACATCGAGACCATCGATGTTGCGCCGGTCGCTTACCGCGCGCACGAGAACGCGGACTCGCCGGCCACGGGCGAGCAGGAAGCGCGCCACCGCCGCGCCGACGAATCCCGTTGCTCCGGTGACCAGATCAGTCATCGATTGACCCCGCCGAGATGAGCGAAAACGGATACTATCGGATGGATGGTCGATTAAGGATTTATCGGCCCTTTTCCTTTCGTCATATCCACCGTATGTTCCGTCGAGGACGCTTGACCTCGGTTTTCGACAGGTTTGCGTATCTTGTCAGCACACACTTATGAGCCTTTGCGCGTCGTCCTGGCGAACCCGCGCGGTTTTTGCGCCGGGGTCGAACGCGCCATCAAGATCGTCGAACGCGCCCTGGAGCGATTCGGCCCGCCCGTCTACGTGCGCCACGAGATTGTCCACAACAAGCGTGTGGTCGAAACCTTGCGCGCCAAGGGCGCCGTCTTTGTCGAGGAACTCGAGGACATCCCCGATGGTGCCGTCACCGTGTTCAGCGCCCATGGGGTCGCCGAGGACGTGGAGTCGGAGGCCGGGCGGCGCGACCTGCCGGTCATCGACGCCACCTGCCCGCTGGTCTCCAAAGTCCACAAGGAAGGCCAGAACCACGCCAACAAGAGCCGCGAGGTCATCCTGATCGGCCACGAAGGACACCCCGAGGTCGAGGGCACGCGCGGGCGTATCCCGGGCGGCGTGCACCTCGTGTCGACGGCCGAGGATGTGCCCAATGTCCGCGTCGCCGATCCCGACCGCGTCGCCTACGTCACCCAGACGACCCTCAGCGTCGACGACACGCGCGACATCATCGATGCGCTGAAGAAGCGCTTCCCGAGGATCGTAGGCCCCGACGTCAAGGACATCTGCTATGCCACCCAAAACCGCCAGCAGGCGGTGCGCGACCTCGCCCATCAGGTCGACGTGCTGCTCGTCGTCGGTGCGCGCAACAGCTCCAACTCGAATAGGCTGCGCGAGATCGGCACCGAGTTCGGCGTGCCCAGCTATCTGATCGACGACGCCACCGCCTTGCAGGACGATTGGCTCGACGGCGCCCGAACGATCGGCGTGACGGCCGGGGCTTCGGCGCCCAAGGAACTGGTGCGCGAAGTCATCGATCGGCTCGGCAAGGTCCGCGACGTAACGGTTGACGAGTGGGACGGCGTCGCCGAGCACATGCAATTCAAGCTGTCCCGCGAGCTTGCCAACGTCGGCGCGGCGCGCGCCTGAGGGAACGGATCGGCATGGCTATTCCACTCATCCAGAAGGTTCGCATCGGCGGCTACATTCTGGGGCGCAAGCTGCGCGGCGTGCAGCGCTATCCGCTGGTGCTGATGCTGGAGCCGTTGTTCCGCTGCAACCTGGCCTGCCCCGGATGCGGCAAGATCGATTACGAAGACTCGATCCTCAACAAGCGGCTGAGCGTCTCTGAATGCCTGGGCGCGGTTGACGAGTGCGGCGCGCCGGTGGTGTCCATCCCCGGCGGCGAACCGCTGCTGCACAAGGAGATCGTCGAGATCGTCGAGGGCATCATCGCCCGGCGCAAGTTCGTCTATCTCTGCACCAATGCGCTGTTGCTGGAAAAGCGCCTCGACCGGTTCACCCCGAGCCCCTATCTCACCTTTTCCGTCCATCTCGACGGCCTCGAGGAGCACCACGACCGCGCCGTCGACCAGCCCGGCACCTTCAAGCGCGCGATCTCGGCGATCCGCGCCGCCCGTGCCCGCGGCTTCCGCGTCAACGTCAACTGCACTCTGTTCGACCAGATGGACGCCGACGAAGTCGCGGCGTTCTTCGATTTCTGCACCACCGAGCTGGATGTCGAAGGGATCACGGTGTCGCCGGGCTACGCCTACGAACGGGCGCCCGACCAGGAGCACTTCCTCAACCGGTCGCGGACCAAACAGCTCTTCCGCGACGTGTTCATGCGGCAAGGCGATGCCCAGTGGCGGTTCACCCAGTCGCCGCTGTTCATGGACTTCCTCGCCGGCAACCAGGAGTACCGCTGCACGCCGTGGGGCAACCCGACGCGCAACGTGTTCGGCTGGCAGCGGCCCTGCTATCTGCTCGGCGAGGGCTATGCCCGCACCTTTGCCGAGTTGATGGAAGAGACCGACTGGGACAGCTACGGCACCGGCAATTACGAAAAGTGCGCCGACTGCATGGTCCATTGCGGTTACGAGGCGACGGCGGTCAACGACACCTTCGCCCATCCGCTGAAGGCGCTGGCGGTCGCCCGAACGGGCCCTCGGTCGGATGGCCCCATGGCGCCCGATATCCCGCTCGACAACCAGCGTCCCGCCGAGTTCGTCTTCGAAGGCCTGGTCGAGCGGCTCTCAGAGCAGACAGAAGTGCTCCCCGGCGAGCGCAGCGACGCGGCGTAGGGACGCCAGCGCCGTCCCCGTATCGGTCGCCAGCCGGAACAGCGTCGGCGTCTCCCAGGGCCGCCGCGCCCATCCCGAAAACACCGCCGTGAACATCGGCCGGCCGTCGTCGCCGATGGTGTTGGCAATCCATTCGGGGATGGACCGGCTTTGCGGATCGGCGACGGCGCGAACCGCCAGGAACGGCACGCCGGCTTCGGCGGCGACTTCGGCCACCGAATGGGTTTCCATGTCGACGCCGGCGGCGCCTGTCGCCTGATACAACGCGTCCTTTTCGGCCGCCGACAACAGCGCCCGATCGCTCCCCGCGATCGCCGCCGCGACGATGTCGGGTTCGCCGGCACTCTTGGCGACGAGTCTGTCACGCCATTCGGCATCGCCATCCCATCGGCGCCCGCCGGAGCCGAATACGGAGGCGGCGGCAATCACGGTCCCGGGTTCGATCGCCGGATCGAGGCCGCCGGCGACGCCGAAGCTGAGCAGCGCAGAGCATCCTTCGCCGACGAGCGCCCGCGCGTGGACGGCGGCTCGGGCCGGTGACGCGCCGGCGCACCGCACTGTCAACGCGCCGCCCTTCGCGGCCGGCTTCAAGCACTTGGATTCACTGGCCAGACCGGTGATGACGCCGAGGCGGATCACTCACAACCCGAATGCGGACGCCTTGGCGTTGCCGTGGCTGAGGTTGCGGAACCGCGACAGCGCCCACAGCGGGAAGAAGGCGCTGTATCCGTGATAGCGAAGATAGAACACGCGCGGGAAGCCGACGGCGTTGAAGTACGACTCGTGCCAGACACCCTCGTCGCGCGGCGCCGAAACCAGGTAGTCGATACCCGCATGGACGGCATCGCTCTCGACTTCGCCAGCCGCCATCAGCCCAAGCACTGCCCATGCCGTCTGTGAGGGCGTGCTCGCCTTGACCTCGTCTCGCCGCTCCGGCCAGTACGTTGCGCAATCCTCGCCCCAGCCGCCGTCGTCGCGCTGGCGCGAGACCAGCCAGTCGACGGCCTTGCGGATATAGGGTGCGTTCATATCCTCGCCGACGGCGTTGAGCGCGCACAGCACCGACCACGTGCCGTAGATGTAGTTGATGCCCCACCGCCCGAACCAGGAACCATCGGCTTCTTGTTCGGCCTTGAGGTAGTCGAGCGCCCGCACGACCGCCGGGTGGCTCCGGTCGTATCCGTCCTGGGCCAGCATGCCGAGACAGCGCGCGGTGACATCCGCGGTCGGCGGATCGAGCAGCGCCCCGTGGTCGGCGAACGGAATGTGCTGGAGGAAGTCGTGGTCGTTGTCGGCGTCGAAGGCGCCCCAGCCGCCGTTCTCGGACTGCATGCCGAGGATCCATTCGATGCCGCGCTCGATCGCTTCGTCGGCCTCCGGATCATCGGCGCGCTGCAATCCCATGACCACGACCGCCGTGTCATCGACATCGGGATAGTAATCGTTCCAGTACTGGAAGGCCCAGCCGCCCGGCCGCACGCCGGGACGGACCTCGGCCCAATCGCCGGCAACGTCGAGGACTTGACGGCCGCGCAGCCAGTCACAGGCCTTCTCGACCACCGGATCGGAAATCTCATAGCCGGCTTCGAGCATTGCGTGGAGCGCGAGACCCGTATCCCACACCGGCGACAGGCAAGGCTGGCAGTATCCCTCGCCGTTATGGAAGACGAGGAGCTTTTCGATGGCACCCCTAGCGGTGACCACATCCGGATGATCGCGGGGGTAGCCGAGCGCATCGTAGGCCATGACCGCGTTGGCCATCGCCGGAAAGATGCCGCCCAGGCCATCTTCACCGTTGAGCCGTTCCTTGACGAAGGCCATCGCCCGGTCGATGGCCTTGCGCTCGAGGAAGCGGGGAAACAGTGGCTCGCACGCACGGGCGACGCGGTCGACCTTGAGCATCACCTCGCCCAGCCAGTGCCCGGTGGGATTGGTGAAATAGTCCGTCTCCATCTCGGGCGGCACGACGAACAGCTCGCGGACGTCGACCCCGCGGGGATTGCGTGCCTTCGGCTTCAGCGCGGCGAGCACGAACAGCGGCACCATCACGGTCCGCGACCAGTAGGACACCTTGTCGATGTGGAACGGCGCCCACCGCGGCAGCAGAACGGCCTCGACGCGCGTCACCGGCACCGCCGGCCACGGTACCTGACCGAACAGCGCCAGGGCGATGCGGGTGAACACGTTGCAGTGCGCCGCGCCGCCATGTGACAGCACCGCCTCGCGGGCGCGGCGCATGTGCGGGGCGTTAGTGTCGTCGCCGACCAGCTTCAGCGCGAAGTAGGCCTTGACCGTGGCGCTGACGTCGACGTCGCCTCCGGGGAACAGCGGCCAGCCGCCGTGCTCGCCCTGGATCCGACGCAGGTAGTTGGCCAGCTTTCCCTCGACGGTATCGTCGATGTCGCCCAGGAAATGGTTGAGCAGGATGTATTCCGCCGGGATCGTCGCATCCGCTTCGAGCTCGAACACCCAATGCCCGTCATCGCTCTGCCGGCGCGCGAGCCACGTCGACGCCTCGGCAATGACGGCATCAAGCGCACCGTTGCCCAGCGGCTCGGCGGTCGAGAAACTCGTCTCAGGCGAGATCCTGCCCGCCTCGCGATCCTGCGGTCCGGAGCGCCCCAAAACGCCCCCCTTTTCGTTTCGGTCTATGTTACGTTACGCGCGATCCGCGTTTGTTGCTTCGAATCAACACCTTTTGTCAAGTGTTCGCTGCACGTGCGAAGATTGCGTCGGCCGCCGAATGCCCGGAACGAATGCTCCCTTCAATGGTCGCCGGAAGCCCCGTGTCGGTCCAATCGCCGGCGAGGAACAGATTGTTCCAAGCCGTCTGCGTCCCCGGCCTGCGGGCGATCTCGGCCGGCGTCTGAGCGAACGTCGCCCGCTTCTCGGTCAAAATCCTGTGAGCCGGCAAGTCCGCGCGCCCGAGACCGAGCACCAATGATACATCGCGCCACATCTCGCCGGCGATGACCTCATTGGAGACGTCGACAAGGGAATCGGCGGCACTGACGGTCGTGGAGACGATGTCGCCCCGGACGAACAGCCATTGGACTACGCCGCCGACGACACCGAGGAAGTAGACGTGCTTGCTGGTCTGCGGCAGGCGGAAGTGGCCGTTGATGATCGCTCGGCTCTCGGCCGGCGCATCGAGGCCCGGGACTAGCGTAGTGGCGGCGGCCGGCGGCACCGCCAGAATCGTGCTGTCTTCCGGGGCCAATGGGAGGTGGTTTCCGCCGCCGAAATCGAGTCCGACGATCCGGTCGCCTTCGGTTTCGATGGCGCGCAGGCGGCGGTTGAATTTGACCTCGGCGGAGTCTACGAGGGTGCGAAGGGCTGGATCGACTAGGGCTTCGCTGAGGCCATCACGGGCGATCCGCGGCCGGCAATGGGCTTCACCGCGACCGAAGGTTTCGCGCACCACCGGCCACAGCAGCGACGCAGCCCCCTCTTCGCCCGAGGTGTTGAGGGCGGCGACGGCGAGCGGCTCCCAGAACCGCTGATACAGCAAACCCGGGCCGCCCAGACACTGGATCACCGTCGCGCCGTTCGACGCATTGACCAGGCGAAGCGCGCGCAGGTACTCGGATATCCGGGTTCCCGGAACCCGACGGTGCGGCAACAACACCCACCATGGAATCGGCCCCGCCCCCGGCCGCACAGTCCATCGGCTGCCCGTCGTCGCATCGACGAAACCGAACTCGGCCCGATCGGGCCCGATCAGCGCGTCGGTGGCGCCGATGGCATCGAGATAGTCGTGGGTCGCCCGATTTCCGCTCAGCAGCAAATGGTTGCCGTTGTCGATCCGCCGATCGAGGGTGGCATCGTGGAACGACCGGCACCGTCCACCGGCCTGCCCCGCCGCCTCGTGAACGGCGACGCGGTGTCCCGCGCCGGCGAGGGACACGGCAGCGGACAGGCCGGAAAGCCCGGCACCGACGATGTGGACAGTTCTCGACACCTAGAAGATCCCGTGACGCAAGGCGATCCACAGCTTCTGCCAGCGCGGCACCGAGACCCGCGCGCCCCGCGTCCGCCAGCCTCGATCCACAAGCCGCCCCAGGATCCGCCGGTAGACCTCCTTCATGACGATGGCCGGTCGGACCTGGTTGCGGTCGCATCGGGAAAGCAGTTGCTCGGCTTCTTCGAATCGCTGGCAAGCCAGGGCGGCAATGCGACGGCACACCGTGTCCACGCCAGGCTGCGTCAGGATGAAGGCGGTTCCGCCGTGAACGGCGACGTCCGAATCCTCAAGCAGGGACAGCGGCAGATACAGCCGGTCCCGCTCGGCGTCTTCGTCGAGGTCGCGGAGGATGTTGGTGAGTTGAAGCGCCTGCCCCAGATTTTGGGCGAGCTCGATACCGGTCGCGTCGTCGAGGCCGAACAGCCGGTTGCAGAGCCGGCCGACAGCGCAAGCCACCCGGTCGCAGTAAAGTTCCAGTTCGGCCATGTCGGCGATGCGCACCCGATCGGCGGCATCCATGATCATGCCGTCGATGATCGCCTCCAAGTCCTGGCGCGCAAGACCGAACGCCCGCGCCGGACCGGCCAGGGCACGGGTTACGGAGTGCCCCGGGCGACCATCGAACAGGTCGGCGATCTCGGTGCGCCAGCGCTCCAGTCGGTGCCGCTTCGACTCGGCGTCGCCGCCCTCGTCGGCAATGTCATCGACTTCGCGGCAAAAGGCATAGATGGCGAACATCGCACGGCGTTTGTCGCCGGGAAGAAGCCGCATGGCCCAGAAGAACGACGTGCCGGACCGCCGGACGACGTCATCGACGTAGCCGTCCGGATCGTCTCGCGGGAGAGCTTCGGCGGTTGCGCTCATCGCCGGCATGGTTACACCACGTCCTCGCCCGCGTCACCCGCCGCCGTGGGCGCGGGCGCATAGGTTCGGCCTTTCCAAGCCCCGCCGCGTCCGAGGTGATGGCGTCGTGCCGAATCGACGGTCATTGCCGTATAGAGCAGCGCCGCGACGGGAAGCGCCGCTGCCCACGCCATCGGCTGGCCGTAGAGGCGCAGGGTCGGGACGAACAGCCCCATCATGACGATCCAGGCCAGCCCGCCCGTGACGAGATTGGTTGCGTCACCGGCAACGGCACCGAAACCGGCCGCCAATGGCGGCACGAGATAGAGGATCGTCATGCCGACAACCGTCCCCACTAGGTTGGCCGGTCGATGGTCGAGCTGCGTATACGCCGTCCGAGCCACCATCCGCCACACCTCGGACAGGTGCTCGTAGGTGCGTAGACTCACCGACGCGGTGGTCAATCCCAGCCAAATGGCTCCCCGGCGTTTCAGCAAGGCGGCCAGCGCGCAGTCGTCGATCAAGCGGTCGCGGACGGCGGATACGCCCCCTGCCCTCTCCAGGGCGGCGCGCCGGACCAGCACGCAGCCTCCCGCGGCGGCCGCCTCGGACCGGCGCGGGTCGTTGACGCGGGGAAACGGATAAAGCTTCTGAAAGAAAAACACGAAGGGGGGGATCAGCAGCCGTTCTCAGAAACTTCGGCACCGAAGGAGCACCATCAGCGAGACGAGGTCCCGCCCTTCGGCTTCCGCCTTCGCGATCAGCGCGGCAACAATGCCGGGCCCGTGTTCTATGTCCGCGTCCGTGAGCAGCAGATAGCGCGCGCCGGGCCACCGACGCGCTGCCTCGGCGACACCCTGTTTCACCGCCCAGAGCTTGCCGGTCCATCCTGGGGCGAGAGGAAGCCCGTCGATCACGACGACGTCGGGGTCGCCTTCGCCCGCGGCCCGCGCCAGCGACCCGGTGCCATCGCTACTACCGTCGTCGACAACGACGATGCCAACCCGTCCGATGGCGTCCTGGGCGCGGAGCGAGGCGATCGTCCGGGCGATGGTCGCGGCCTCGTTGCGCGCCGGAATGACGGCGACGACACCCGGCGTCTCATCGACCTTCGGCGTTTCGGACGTCAGACGGTGATCGGCGCGCCAGAAGCCGCCACGGCCAAACAGCAGCGCGATCCAGGCGGCAAGCGACACAGCCGCCAGCACCGCCAGGGCCATTCCGATCATCGGCATTCAAACCAACGCCGCCATGGCACCGCGGGCGCAGCAGATGAGATATCCGGCTTTGGAAAGCACGATCCGTCCGGCGAGGGGATCGCCTCTGCGAAGCCGCCGGCAGAGCGTCCAGGCGATGTCGAGGATGGCGCCGGATTCCATCGCCAGCCGCCGGCTGGAGAGTCCGGATGGCAGCGGCGTGGCGTCCCGCAACAGCGCTTCGGTGGCGTCGAGGGTCCGGTCGATGACGGTGCGCAGCGGCCGGCCGGTGATGGTCCCGTCGAGGTCCTCGACGCGCGCGCCCGCCTCCTCCATCCAGTCCATCGGCAGGTAGACCCGGTCGAGGCTGCGGTAGTCGTCCTGGCAGTCCTGCAGGTGGTTGATCACCTGCAGCGCCATGCAGAGCGCGTCCGCGGGTCCGTAGCCGTGACGGGACCCTCCATGCAGGTCGAGCAGGTAGCGGCCGACCGGTGCCGCCGACAGGCGGCAGTAACCCATCAGGTCGTCCCAGTCCCGGTAGCGGAGCTTGGTCGCGTCCTGCTTGAACGCCGCGACAAGCTCGACGCAGTGATCGGCGACGACGCCGGTTTCGGCGAGGCTTTGGCGCATGGCCGTACCCTTGGCGAAGGCCGGCGACGTGTCTCCGCGGCCGCGCACGGCCTTCTCGAAACCGTCGAGCCGCCGGACCTTTTCGTCGGGCGACAGGGCCGGATTGTCGGCGATGTCGTCGATCGCCCGGGCGAAGGCGTAGAACACGGCGATGTGGGGCCGGAGTCGGGCGGGAAGCAGCCACGAGCCGACAGGAAAGTTCTCGTAGGCCGCGTCCTTGCCCGACGGCGTTTCGATGGCGGTCGCACTGGTGGAAGTCATGTCGCGCCCAAGCCGGACGCCCGTCAGGCGTTCCCGTCGAGGCGGCGGCGCAGCTCGTCGATCAGGCTGGAGACTCTGCCACCGTTGCGCCGGATCACGGAGCCGAACTCGGAGCGCTGCGTCTGGCCCATGCTGACGCCCTCGACGATGACATCGACGATCTTCATGTCGCCCTTGTGAATCCGCACCCGCCAGGCCACCTCGATCGGTTCGCCGCCGGTCGGCCGCGAGATCTCCGAGAACGCGAGGGCGTCCTTGCTCTCGTCGCTGAACAGCGTCTTCGTCACCGAGAGCTGTTCGCCGGAATACTGGGTGAACCGGTCGACATAGGTGAAGACGATCAGGTCCTCGAACAGCTTCAGGTACTCGTCGCGCTCGGCGTTCGTCGCCCGGCGCCAACGCCGGCCAAGCACCCAGCGGCCGATGGTGTCCACGGCGAAGTGGTCGGTAAGCAGCGAGCGGAACCGGGTAATCCGCTCGTCACGCGACATGTCCTCGACCGTCAGCGCGGCGATCGCCTTGTCGGCCAGCCCCTCGATGAAACGGCGAGCGTCGTCGGCCGGATCCCCCGACCGCGCCGTAACCGGACCCGCAACAACCAAAGCAACAACGACTGCCAAGGCCGCCGCTATGCGAACGCGCCTAACCATTGCTCGAACCGATGTCCTCCGCATCGCCGCCTTCGCGGCGCTCGAATTCCGCGGGCCGCCCGGTCTCACAATGCTGGCGAACATCGTGAAGACTGCGCCACCATGTGTAGGCACGAGCCGCGGAAACGACCCTTCAATGCCGCAACGCCCCTATCCGGGTCAAGAACCTCTGGCAAGCCAAAGGTGGAGCGCCCAGAATGAAGTGGGGAGTCCGCCTCCATGGACAATACCACAGATCAGACCGGCCGGCCCGACGACATTCACCGCCAGGCGGTCCAGACCCTGTTCGCCCTCCTCGATTCCATTTGCGAGGGAGCGATGACCGTCGATCGCGATGCCCGCATCGTGTGGATGAACGAGAAGTACGCGGCGCTTCTCGGACTCGATGACGTGGAAGCCGCCGTCGGCCGCGAGGTCGAGGAGGTCATCCCCAACAGCCTGATGCGGCAGGTCGTGCAGGAGGGGCGGCCGATCCTGCTGGACATCATGGAGTTCGGCGAACGGTCCTTCGTGGTCACCCGGCTGCCGCTGCGCGACGACTCTGGGGCGGTCAGCGGGGCTGTCGGGTTCGTCCTCTACGACAGGCCGGACTACCTGAAGCCACTGGTCTCGAAGTTCGCGACCCTGCAGTCGGAACTCGCCCGCGCCCACAAGGAACTCGCCAGGCATAGGCGGGCCAAGTACAGATTCTCGCAGTTCGTCGGCAGCAGTCCGGCAGCCGCCGAAGTGAACCGGCAGGCCCGCCGCGCGGCCGGCCTCGATGCGACGGTCATCCTGTTCGGCGAAACCGGCACCGGCAAGGAACTCCTCGCCCATGCGATCCACGCTGCCTCGGCCCGGGCCGACAAGCCTTTCGTCAGCGTCAATGTCGCGGCGATACCGGAGACTCTGCTTGAGGCCGAATTCTTCGGGGTCGCTCCCCGCGCCTACACCGGTGCGGATTCCAAGGGCCGGCCGGGCAAGCTGGCAATCGCCGACGGCGGCACGCTGTTCCTCGACGAGGTCGGCGACATGCCATTGTCGCTGCAGGTCAAGCTGCTTCGAGCGCTGCAGGAGAAAGAGATCGAAGCGGTTGGGTCCAATGACGTCCGCAGGATCGACGTCCGGGTGATTGCGGCGACCAGCCACGATCTGGAGCGACGCGTGGCCGAAGGTGCTTTTCGCGCCGATCTGTTCTACCGGCTCAACGTATCCCGATCTCGATCCCGCCGCTGCGCGAACGGCTGTCGGATCTTCCCATGCTGGCCGAGGTCATGCTCGAACAGATCGCCGTTTCCGCGGGCGTCGTTCCGTGCGAGCTTGCGCCGCAGGCCCTCGACGTGCTCGCCGCGCATCCTTGGCCGGGCAATGTGCGTGAACTGCGCAACGTGCTGGAGCGCGTTTCGGCATTGAGCGATGGCGCGCGTTTGACCGCGTCCGATGTTGCGAACGTGCTTCCTGGCGGTGGCGCCGGCAAGGGCGCCGCCCTGCCCAACGTCGCAACTATCCGGCCCCTCGGCGAGGCGACGGCCGACGCCGAGCGCAGCGCCATCCGGGCCGCGCTCCACGTCTCGGGCGGCAACAAGTCCGAGGCGGCGAAGCTGCTCGGCATCTCCCGCGCGAAGCTGTATGACAAGATCGGGCGGCTCGGCGAAGTGTCTTGAATTTCGACATCTGTATAGAATTCTAGACACAGAACTAAAATGATGATTTGACTCCGGGCACATGGCCGTTGTCAAATTGGTCTTACCAAATAGCGCCCCGACCAAAGGTCGAGGTGCCCACCGTGCACAAAGAACACGGGACCGAAAAACGGGAGGCTCGCTTGCGCCAGCAACAGCCGTTGCACATCCGCCATTCTCGCTCCGTATCTGCGCCGGGTGCGCCTGCGCCCCCGCGCCGACGCCGAGCCATACGAACGCAAGCCAACCTCCCCGGGACGGGTGCTCCGCGCCTGAACCACTTGCCGGTGCCACCGCCCGTGGCGGTGGCAGTCGCGGTTTGGGGATCTCGGAACAGAGTTATTATCGCTGGCGCAAGGAATATGGTGGCCTCCGCGTTGATCAGGCCAAGCGTCTGAAGGAGCTGGAGAAGGAGAACGGTCGTCTCCGCAAAGCGGTCTCCGATCTAACGCTCGAT
>Ga0056136_1000096_pt1 | contig 14132 bp, 11 predicted proteins | sample WorMetG1aBELIZE2_FD_71120 | JGI IMG/M metagenome (GOLD analysis project Ga0056136, IMG submission 71120) | Marine gutless worms symbiont microbial communities from Max Planck institute for Marine Microbiology, Germany - Inanidrilus... ...
CTTGATGGACTCGGCTGGGCAGCCGGCCGGTATGTTGATCGACATCTGGCGTCTGTGGTCACAGAAGACCGGTCGGAGTATCAAGTTCCGGGCGAGCGGCTGGGCCGACACCCTCTACGCTTTGCGCACCGGCGAGGCCGACCTGCATTCGGGCCTGTTCCGCAGTACCCAGCGTGCGAAATGGATCGGGTTCTCGAAACCGATCTACGAGGTGGTCAGGAGCTTCTACCACCGTGTCGGCGAGCGATGAAGGTGACGAAAGTCCATTCCAATTGGCCGGAGAAGGGCCAGCGCCGCCGCAAGTGGATGGCCCCGGCGGCCGCCGCCAAGCGGGTCCAGGAAAAGGGCCTGCGCAAGATTCTCTTGGCATTCTTCGACGACACCGCCGAGGCCGCCTGACCGAAGCGCCTGTTCCGCTGAAGTGGCGGAGCAGCATGTCGCCGCTGGCTATGCCCAGGCTGGCCAGGTGATCGGAATGCCGAAGGCGGCGAACTTCACGAAGCTGAGCGGATAGCCGGCGCGGTCCCCCAATCCGACGAACACGGCGTTCGCCGCGGCGCTGATCCACGAGCCGCTGCCGCCGATGGCTCAGGCCGCATCGATGCGATGCGGCGGTTGTCACTTTCCCCCTGACGAAACGAGGAACTCTCCATGCCTGAACGCTACCGGCTGAGGAAGCCCATCGGCCCCAATCACGTCGTCGAGCCCGGTGATGTCGTCCGCACCAAGTCCGCGCTCGCCGGTTTGGGGTTCTTCGAACCGCCCGACGAAGGCATCACGCCCTGGCCGGACAGGCCGATGATCGACGCCGTGACCGACTTCCAGCGGGCATACGGCCTCAAACCCGACGGCGTGATCAACCGGGGCGGCCCGACCGAAGAGGCGATCAACGCGGCGTTGGCTGCCGCGTCGGACTTCGGCGACATCCCCGGAATGGAGACGATACGGCGGCGGATCGGCGTCGAGGCCCTCGACCCCACTTTCGGCGGCCGCCTGCCGACCGAGGTCGACGCGGGCATCGATGTCGGCCCGCCCTTCGCTCCGCCGCCCTCCCAATGGCCCGGCGTCGACAGCATCGCCGCCCGCGGCGGTGCGAGCGAAGGGTCGAATGCGGCACTGGCCGCCGGTGGCGGACATCTGGGCATGATCCCGGGCATGGAAGGCGTCGAACTGGCGCCAAGCAGACATCGGCCTCCGCAGGTCCCCGTCGATATCGAAACCGGACCGCTGCTCACGCCCCCCGATTTCGCCCCCGAGGGCGGATGGCCGCGTGCGATCCGAAAAGCCTGGGAACCGGTCGAGGAGGCCCTGCGCCAAACGGTCGGCGCACCGAGCCGGAATCGGGAGTGGGAAGGGATTGTCGTGGTCGAAAATCCGTTCGCGAACTGGCTGATCCAGGATCCCGCCCCGCTCGTGCTGAGACCGGAGGTCGCCCAGCTGATCGTCGACATGGGCCGGATTTCGGACCGGGACGAGGGATTTTCGCCAAAGGAGGAACGCAGCCTTCATGTCAGGGCGGCGAGGCTCTTCAGGGGCAGCCCAAAAATCATGGAGGAATTCACCAGGCGTATCGGCGACCTCCGCCACGACCCGCTCACCGGGGGCCAATTCGATCCTGTTGTGGACCGGGTCGGAGATGCGGAGGCGGCAGGACCGGTCGCGTGACGCGGCCTTCACCGGCTGGATGACTTCCGGACCGCCGCGACCTGCCCGCCAACCCGGACAAGCTGGAAAGTAACGGGCCATACGGTCCTCGATTTCGCGGTGCTCCGAAACGGCGGAGGCCTGCGGGCAGCACCTATTGCGGCGAACACTGCCTGCGGTTCGACGCCTTCGAATCCTGGCGGCAAAGGCGGCTAGTTCTCGGGCAAGAGCCCGTCTGGGACGACGGGATAGGGCCGGACCGGGGTCGTCGAGTCCGGCCGCCCGCACAGGTGCGCCGGGGCACCATAGATGTTGAAAATCCACGCGAGCGGCAACGCCCATCGCGCAGTCAGATCGTAGGCCTCCTCGGTTGGGAAGTAGGACGGTAGCTGCCCCCGTATGTCGTCGCGGGCGCGCTTCCGGACGCGCGCGGCGACCGATCGCGGAAGGGCCTTGCTCAAGGTGTCGCGTTCGGCGATCGCGGCCTCATGAGCGGCGCCCGCGGCCCGCACGAACCAGTAGAACGCCTCCACCTTGTCCTTGGCGACGCCGTTGCCGTCCAGGTATAGCCTGCCGAGCTGATACTCCGCCTCCGACAGCGGTCCCCGAAGCTCCATCGACCGGCGGAACCAAAAGGCCGCCTTGGCCCCGTCTCGCGGGACACCTTCGCCGGCCAGGTACATGTGGGCGAGCAGCATCTGGGACTGGTCGTATCCCTGCTCGGCGGCCTTGCGATGCAGTTCGGCGGCGCGCTGCGGCGAAACCTCGACGCCATGCTCACCCAGCCGGTAGAGCTCGGCCATGTTGTATTGGGCCTGCGGAAAGCCTCCTTCGGCGCTACGGGCGGCGAATTGCACCGCCGCGTCCATGTCGCGGGGCACGCCTTCGCCCTGCGACAGCAACCAGGCCAACGCCCACTGCGCGTCGGGCAGGCCCTCCTCGGCGGCCCGGCGGTACCAGAGGGCGGCAACTTCCTTGGCGGGTGTCCCGAACGGTGCGTCGGATATCCCGAGAGCCCCTGGCTGATCGCGTATGAACCCGATGATGTAAGCGGCCTCGACCGATCCAGAGGTGGCCGCTTGGACGAAGTGGTTGAGCGCCGATTCGACGTCTTTAACCACGCCCTCGCCGCGCAGGCGCATGGTGCCGAGGTCGATCAGCGCAGGGATGTGGCCGTATTTGGCGGCGAACCCGTACCAATGCACGGCGTCCCGAAGATCTTCCGCGACCGTGGCAGCGCGGTCGTAGAAGCACCCCAGCCGGTAGGCGGCCTCGGCGTGGCCGGCCTTGGCGCGGGCGACCAGCGCCGGGTCCGGCTCTCCGCCGGCGGCGGATGACGGCAAGCCGGAGCCGACGGCCAAGGCGAGGATCAGGACGGCGAGGCCGAAACGGAGCATGGCGGATCACCCGTGGCTGGTTCGTGGTGATACGCGGTCATTCAACCATATGGAGCAACCTAGGAAAAGAACGAAATGGAAACGCGCGGGACGATGCCGTATTACGGTGGCCACCGCTCAGCTGAAGTGGCGGAGCAGCATGTAGCCGCTGGCGATGCCGAGGCTGACCAGGGTGATGGGGATACCGAAGGCGGCGAACCGCACGAAACTGAGCGGATAGCCGGTGCGGTCGCCGAGGCCGACGACCATGACGTTGGCGGCGGCGCCGATCAGCGAGCCGTTGCCGCCCAGGCAGGCGCCAAGCGCCAATGACCACCACACGGGTTCGAGCGCCTCGGGCCCGCCGATCGCCGTCTCCATGCTCTCGACCAGCGGGATCATCGTGGCGACGAAGGGGATGTTGTCGACCACCGCCGAGACGATGCCGGCCACCCACAGCGTGGTGATCGCCGTGACCGCCGGATCACCAGCCGTCAGCTCCATCAGTTCGGCGCCGAGCAGGGTGAGAAGCCCGGCGTGCTCGACGCCGCCGACGATGATGAACAGGCCCATGAAGAAGAACAGCGCCCCCCATTCGACTTCGCCGAAGGCATCCCGCAGCCGCGTCGCCTGACCGCCGCGGCCTTCACCGAGGCCGGTGACGAAGAGCAGCACGGCGGCGCCGAACATCGCCGTTGTCCCTGGGCGGATGTGGTAGTGCTCGCCGACGATGAAGCCGGCGATGACCAGGGCGAGGACGGTCAATGACTGTTTCAACAGTCGCATGTCGGTGATGCTGTCGGCCTCGACGAAGCTCATCACCCGCGCCCGCAGCTCCGGCGTGGTGGTCAGCGAACGGCCCCAGATCAGCCGCAGCGCCACCGTCAGGAGCGCCAGGATGACGACGACCACCGGGCCCAGGTGATAGAGGAAGTCGGTGAAGGTCAGACCGGTCGCCGAGCCGATCAGGATGTTGGGCGGATCGCCGATGAGCGTCGCCGTGCCGCCGATGTTCGAGGCCAGGATCTGGGAGATCAGGAACGGGTGGGGGGACACCTGCAGCTTGTCGACGATCAGCAGGGCCACGGGAACGACCAGCAGCACTGTCGTCAGGTTGTCGAGGAAGGCCGAGAACACCGCCGTCACCAGCGACAGCACGACAAGGATGCCGACCGGATCGGCTTTGACCCGCTTCGCCGCAAAGATCGCGACGAACTCGAACAGCCCGGAGCGCTTGGTCACCGAGACGATGATCATCATGCCGGTCAACAGCGCGATCGTGTTGAAGTCGATGCCGGCGATGGCCTGCTCCTGACGCACGATGCCGGCGAGGATGACCAGCCCGCCGCCGATCAGCGCGACGACGGTTCGGTGATAGCGTTCGCTCAGCAGGATCGCGTAGGTGGCGATCAGGATGGCGGCGGACAGCCACATCGGGTCCAGCCCGAAGATGACGGTGGCGTGGGGTGCGGCGTGGTCGCTCATTGGCCGCTCTCCCCGAGCCAATGCATCACCGAAAAGAACGAGATGGCGCCGACCAGGCGGCCTTCGTCGGTGACCACGGGCACGACGTACTGCTTGTTGCTGAGCATGAACATGGCGTCGACCAGGGGAGTATCGGGGCGGACGACCTGGGCGGATCGGTCGACCAGCTCGCCGATGGGACGGTCGCGCAGGGCCTCGAGGCGTTCGCGCAGCTCGGCGCGGCTCTCGCGCAGATAGCTGGCGCGGGTGACGCCGCGGACCATCGTGAGCATTTTCGGCAGCATCAGATGCGCCAGCCGATCGCCGCTCAGCAGGCCGACAAATTTCTCGTCGCGATCGACAACCGGCACCAGCCCCATGTGGGTTTCGGTCATGAAGTCGATGGCGGTTCCCGCGGGGTCTTCCGCGTACAGGCGGGTTTCGATCTCCCGCATCACCGTTTGGCAATCCATGGCTGGGTCCCTCTTTTCGCCGTTCCGCGTCCCGGGACACGCGCTGACCCAGGCGCCGAGAGCATAACTGCCAGGCGAAAAATACATAGCATAATTCGACCTGCAAGTGATGGAGGTCACTGCGCCGGTGTGGCGGAAACTGTAGGATTCTTCGTCCAGTTGCCAGTTCAACTCAGGCAATGGAGGCGTTCAGATGTCGGACTATTCTGACCGGACGCCCCTCGGCCACCCCGTCGGCCAGGTCGAGACTACAAAGGGCGTCGTCGCGGCGATCCGCGCCGACGGCACCCGCGTCATCCTCGAGGTCGGCGATCCGGTCTTCCAAGGGGACGTCCTCGAAACCGGTTCATACGGCGCTGTCGGCTTGGTGATGGTCGACGGCACTCTGTTCTCGATGGCCGAAGACGGCCACATGCTTCTCGATGAAATGGTCTATGACGCCGGCTCCGGTGACGGCGCGTTCGCGCTGTCGGTGGTCAAGGGCGTGTTTACTTTCGTCTCCGGCGAAATCGCCAAGGCCGACCCCGAGGCGATGACCGTCTCGACGCCGGTCGGCACCATCGGAATCCGTGGCACCCAGGGCGGCATCGACCTCGCCGACGGCGAGACCCTGACCGTCGTCCTGATGCCCGAAGCCGACGGCACCATCGGCGAGATCGTGTTGACGATTGGCGGTGCGGCCTACGTGCTCAACCAGGCCGACTTTGCGGTCACCGCCAGCCGGCTCACCGGCGAGGTGATGGAGCCGTACCAAATGACCGCCGAGCAAATCATCGGCGTGTTTTCCAAGGCGGTCGCGGTCAGCCCCGGTTCGCACGGCGGCGTCAACACCTATGGCGTCGAACCCGGCGCCGACGCCGGCGAAGCGGATGAAGCGGACGCCGACGAAGCACTGGACGAACTCACCGAGTTCGAGACCGCGGCCGGCGAAGACGAACCGGACGTGGCGATCCAGGTCGTCTACGGCGACGTCGACTACACTCTGGCCGACGACACCTTGACCGTTGGCGACCTGACCTTCGAGGTCGAGCCGGTCGACGGCGGCGACACGGAGCCGCAGGAAAGCGGCGCCGACGTCGGCGGTGACGAAGGCAACGAAGACGATCCCGTCGACGGGCCGCTCGCGGGCGATCCGCCCGATGAGGACCCCGGCGACACGCCGGACGAGGAGCCCGGCGACGATCCGGGCGACGGACCCGGCGGGCCCGGCCCGGGCGGTGACGAGGATCCCGGCGAGAACCCCGGCGAAGATCCCGGCGAAGACCCCGGTGAGAATCCGGACGATCCGGACGATCCGGACTGTGACACCGAGATCATCGGTACCTCCGGCGATGACGTGCTGCGCGGTACGTCTGGCGATGACGGCCTGTTCGGCCTGAGGGGCGACGACCGTCTGCTGGGCCGCGCGGGCGACGATGTCCTCGTCGGCGGAAAGGGTGATGACGAACTGCGCGGCCAGGCCGGGGACGATGTCCTCGACGGCGGCAAAGGCGATGACGAACTCGTCGGCGGCCGCGGAGATGACGATCTGGACGGCGGCAAGGGTGACGATGTCCTCGTCGGCGCCAAGGGTGATGATGTCCTCGACGGCGGCAAGGGCGATGACCAGCTCGACGGCGGCCACGGCCAAGACGAACTGGACGGCGGCCGCGGCTTTGACGTGCTTGTTGGCGGCAAAGGCGACGACGTCCTCGAAGGCGGCCGTGGCGACGACCTGCTCACCGGCGGCCGTGGCGGAGACATCTTCCTCTTTGCCAAGCGCGACGGCGAGGACACCATCACCGACTTCGACGTCGGCGACGAGATCGTCCTCGCAGGGTTTGCCGAGGGATCGATGATCGCCATCGAACGGGACGGGGATCAGACGACGATCACCGGCCGCCACCTCGACATCACGCTCGAGGACCAGGCGGATGTCCCGGGCTACACGGTCACCGAGGCCGGAAACGAACTCGTCATCGCGGTGTCCGCCGAACCCTGATCGGCGGTCATCGCGGTGGCGGCAGGGGCGGCGGCTTTCGGGCCGCCGCCTTCGCTTTGGGGGGCGTATTGCAGTTCGCAACGCTCAGCCCGCGAGGAGGTCGGCGACGGCGACCGACCAGTCGGGATCGGTGTGCTTCTGCCAGTAGGCATCGATCAACCGGGCGGTAACCGGCCCCATCTCGCCACTGCCGACGGGCGCGCCATCGATCCGGGTGATCGGCATGATGCCGCCGGCGGTGGAGGTGGCGAACATCTCGTCGGCGGCGCGGGCCTCATCGGCCGAGATGGCGCGTTCGTCGACGGGGACGCCCAGCTCCTCGGCGATCTCGATGGCCGAGCGGCGGGTGATGCCTTCGAGGACGCCTCGGTGTGGCGTCGCGATCCGCCCGTCCTTGACGACGAAGACGTTGAAGCCGGGTCCCTCGGTGAGATGGCCAGATGCATCCTGCAGCACGACGCTGCCCGCACCCCGGCCGTAGGCGTCGTAGAGGCCCATCACGAAGTCCAGCCAGTGATAGTTCTTCACCCGCGGGTCCACGGACTCGGGCGGGATGCGATGGATTTCGGAAATGGCGACCGAGAGGCCCTCCTGCCGCTGCTCCGGCCGTAGGATCCAGCCGAAGGGAATGGCGAAGCAGATGAGCTGGTTCTCGGCGTCGCGGGGATCGCGGGAGAACGTCGGCGAGACACCTCGGGTGAGGATCATCTCCACATAGGCGTCCTCGTGGCCCGAGCGGGCGGCGCATTCGGCGAGGATGCGGGCGAGCCCGTACTGGTCGACGGGAAGCGTGAGGTGGATGCGCGCTGCAGAGGCCCGGAACCGCTCGATGTGGGCATCCAGGCGGAAGAACCGTCCCTTCCAGGTGTGGACCACGTCGTAGGTCGCGTCCGAGTGCAGGAAACCCCAGTCGAGGACTGAGATCTTCGCGTCCTCCATGGGCACGAAGCGGCCTTCGATGTAGGCAATTCCGGGTGGCGCGGGCACGGACTTTCCTCCACGTTCGGACGGCGGCGTCAGCGTAGGCTCAACGGCGGGGCGATGGCGAGCGGGAACGGACAGCTGATCGTTCGTCGCTGGCCGGCCTAGCCCCGGCGTTCTGCACATCCTCTCCGGTTCACGGAACACGAATCGACGCCTTCGCCGCAGCCCGGTCCTTACTTTCGGGCCGCTCGTCGTGGCGTCCTGCCCCCATTAGAGAAGGACCCTTCCATGCCTGAGACCTTCCAACTCAAGAAGCCCATCGGCCCCAACCATGTCGTCGATCCCGGCGACACCGTCCGTACCAAGGCCGCGCTTGCGGGTCTGGGGTTCCTCGAGCCGCCCGAAGAGGGCATCACGCCCTGGCCGGACAGGCCGATGATCGACGCTGTGACCGACTTCCAGCGGGCAAACGGCCTCAAACCCGACGGCGTGATCAATCGCGGTGGCCCGACCGAAGAGGCGATCAACGTGGCATTGGCCACAGGCTCGGACGTAGGCGTCATCCCCGGCATGGAGCCGACAAAACCGAAGATCGGCGTCGAGGCCTTCGATCCGGCACTGGGCGGGAGGGGGTATACGCATGTCGATGCGAGCATCGAAACCGGACCGCTCTTCCGGATTCCAAACCCCGAAGGACGCAGGGTCGACGGCGCGGCTAGGCGGGGCCGCCTCTCCGAACAGGCGCACGCCACACTGGCCGCCGGCGGCGGACACCTTGGCATACCGCCAGGAATGGAGCCGACAAAACCGAGGGTCGGCGTCGAACCGGCATTGGGCGGGAGGGAGCATACGCATGTCGATGCGGGCATCGAAACCGGACCGCTCTTCCGGATTCCGGATGAACCCCCGAAAGCCGGCGCCGATGCAAAAGAACCTTCATGGGAGGACCGCTTTCGCAAACGTCTCAATCGCAACTTCAAGGACCTGTTTGAATGGTCTGGCAACACGAAGGGAAAGGTCGTCATCGACAGGCCCGAGGGCGGTTGGCTGTTGGGCTGGCTATTTGACGACCCGAAGCCGCTGATCCTGGCGCCGGAGGCCGCCCGCCTGATCGTCGACATGGGTGAGTACTCCGACCGGGACCAGGGCCTATCGCTTGAGGAGGAACGCGAGCTTCATCGCAGGGCGAGCACGGTTCTCAAAGGCAACCGCACAGCCTTCTTGGAATTCCACAAGCGGATCGGCGACCTCCGCGACGGCCCGATATCCGACTCCGAATTCGACAGCCTTATGAGGGTCGCGTCCGAGGAATGGTTTTGGCAAGACGGATCGTTTAACTCGGGCATCCAAAGCGGGATGCTTCTCGAGTGGGGACGGTGACGGCGGTTCCGCATTCGAGCACCGACGTCGTCCGCTCACTCTTCAGGCAGCACGTGGTCCGGGACAACGGGATAGGAGCGGACCGGAGTCGGCGGGCCCGATCGCCCGCACAGGCGCGACGGGGAGTCGTAGATGTCGAGACTCCAAGCCAATGGATATGCCCAGCCGGCCGCCAGGGTGTAATCATCCTTGGTCGGGGCCCTGTGTCGAGGAGAGCCGCGGATGTCGGCACGTGCGCGCCTTTCGATGCGTGTCGCGACCGCCTGCGGAAGGGCGGCACCAAGGGCATCGCGCTCGGCGATCGCCGGCTGGTAGTAGGCGTGCGCGGCGCGCGCGAACCAGTAGAACGCCCTCTCCTCGTCCTTCGGGACGCCGTCGCCGGTCTGGTACAGCTTGCCGAGCCCGTACTCTGCCTCGACCCACGGATGCCGCCCGTCGGCCACCCGGCGGAACCATCGTGCCGCCTCGGCGCCGTCCCGCGGGAGTCCCTCGCCGTCCACGAGCATCCACGCGAGCGCCATGCGGGACGGCGTGTAGCCTCGCTCGGCGGCCTTGCGGCGCAGTTCGGCGGCACGGCGCGGATCGCGCTCGATGCCGCCCTGACCCGACCGATAGCGTTCCGCCGCTATCGACTGCGCCATCGGGAACCCCTTCTCGGCGGCGCGGGTAATCAAGTCCCAGGCCTCGTCCATATCGCGGGGTACCGCGGCGCCTTGGGTGAGCAGCCGGGCCAAAGCCCACTGCGCGTCGGGAAGACCCTCGTCGGCGGCTTTGCGGTACCAGTGGGCGGCTTGCTTCACCCCATGGAGCCAATCCGGTGAATCGTCGTCTCTTCGGCCGGCCTTTCTCTCGAACATGAAACCGACGATGTAGGCTGCTTCCACCGATCCGACGAATGCTGCCGTGGTGAAGTGTTCGAACGCCGCTAGCCGGTCATACCGCACGCCCACGCCAATATCGCGCATGCTGCCGAGGTCGATGAGCGCCGCGACATGATCGTCCTTGGCGGCGATGCCGTACCAATGGGCGGCGTTCACGACATCCTCTGCGACCGTGGCGGTGCGGTCGTAGAAGCACCCCACTTTGTAGGCGGCGTCGGCGTCACCGGCCCTGGCGCGGGCGACCAGCGCCGGGTCCGGCTCGCCGGTGGCGGCGGGTAACGATTCCCCGCCGACGGCGGCGGCCAAGGCGAGGATCAGGACGGCGAGGCAGAAACGAGGCATGGCGGCTCGCCCTTGGTTGGTTCGTGCCCGAACACTGTCATTCAACCATACGGCGCAATGCGGGAAAAGAACGAAATGGAAACCCGCGTTGCGCGATGCCGTATTCCGATGGCGCGGCGCTCACACGCTCCGAGAGGACTCCCCCATGCCGGAAACCTTCCAGCTCAAAAAGCCCATCGGCCCCAACCATGTCGTCGATCCCGACGATGTCGTCCGCATCAAGACGGCGCTCGTCGACCTTGGCTTCCTCGAGGTTCCGGAAGAGGGCGTCACGCCGTGGCCGGGCCGGCCAACGATCCATGCCGTTGCCGACTTTCAGCGGGAGAAGGGGCTCCCGGTCGATGGCGTGGTCAAACCCGGCGGCCCGACCCAACGAGCGATCAATCAAAGCCTGGCGGCTCGCCGCAACGTGCAGGGACCTTCGAATGGCGGAACCCGGGCGACGCGGACCGGCGGGGACACATCCGGGCCGATGACCCCGGCCCGCTGGGCCGAAATCGATAAGCGGCTTGAGAAGGGTGCCCGACAGATTACCGCGCCGATCATGAAGGAGGTGGCAAAGGACCCCAATCTCTGGTTCGACCCCAAACATGGCGCGCAGCCCATTCAAACCATGCCTAGACTGGGGAACGCAGAACTGCGCGCCGGCCCGCCGAGCGGGGTCCGCGACTGGATCGCCGACACCATTCATCCCGGCTTGGTGCGCTCGGAACTGGGCGACATCGGCGTGGCGGACTTCGTGCCGGTGGTCGAGGTCGGGACGGCCGTCGAAGACATCCGGCAGATGCGCGCCCGCGAGCGGGCCGGGTTCCCGGTCGGGGTCGGCGAAAAGATCGGCACCTACGCCGGGGTGCCGCTGTCCGTTTTCGGGCTCGGGACCCTCGGCAAGAGCGGCAAGGTTTTCGATGACGTCTTGGTTGGCTTGTCGCGGCGACTTCGTCAACCGTACATGAAGAGGGAGCCGGTCTCCCAGGGCGACGTCGACGCCTATCTGGATGCGGTGAGCGGAATGTTCGGCCACGTCAGCCAGACGACGCCCGTCCGCGACTTCGGCGAGCCGGTGCGGCCGTCCTCGCTGGAAGAGAACATGAACCTGGGAGAGGATGCACTCACCAACCTCCTCGCGGATCCCACCGACGAACTGCGATACGCCATGTACCGCGATGACGTCGGCGACATCGCCTTCAACTGGGGCGAGCCGGCAATCCGGCGAGGGATTTCAAGGGCGGCAGCGGGTTCTCGCACATCATCGCCAAGCGCGCCGCCGAGGGATATGGCGGCGTAGCCGCAGCGGGACAGGTGATTGAGACCATCGCCAAGGGACGGCTTACCGAGTTCCAGGAAGCCGGAATTGGAAGGCGGGGCGTGATAGATCACGACGGTTTCCGTGCCGTTTTGTCGCTGTTCGACAACGGCAAACGCAAGACCTGGGTGCTAACGGGCTTCGAGGAATGGCCGGAAGGTATTGGTGGCCCGTGATCCGAGACAACGGCGTTCAACTCAATACAGGAGAAGTTGCGGCGCCAAGGTGGCGGCTGCCTGAGAAGGTGAACAGAATGGGGGAAGCGGGTCCGGTGAATCCGGCCGGCTCCCTTCCTACACCGGACCTACGCACGACATCCTCTCGGTATTGCGATGCCGTGGGAGCGGACCCAATAGCTATTCTAGCACGCGGCGGTTGCGGCCGGAAGTTGATCGCCGAGGAGGCTATGCGGTTCGAAGGATTACGGGAGAGAAGAGGGTCCGGTGAATCCGGCCGGCTTAATTCCTGCGCCGGACCTACGCGCGACGCCCTCTCGAGTCCTGCGGCGCCGTGGGAGCGGACCCGATCACGATTATAACACGCGCGGGTTGCGACCGGAAATTGGTCGCTCCAATCGGGCGGCGATGTCGCCGGCGATGCGGGCGCGAATCCGCGACCTCACGGACCACCCGTATCGCCGGCAACGACTTCGGTTCGGCGTCTTCGGCGACTGTGAGGCCGCACGCGCTCTGATCATGGAGGATGGCGGCCGATGACGTGCGGCAAGGCGGACGCCTACGGAATCAGCACCGTCGCGCCCAAGGTGGTGCCGCTTTCGATCGCCTGGTGGGCCTTCACCCCGTCCTTCAGCGGGTATTCGTAGTTGATGTTGGCGTCCAGGATGCCGTCGCCGATGGCCTGGAACAGGTCGCGCGCCGTCCATTCCAGGTCGGCCCGCTTGGCCACGTAGTGCATGATCGCCGGGCGGGTGATGAACAGCGAGCCGCGCCGGCCCAGGTCCTGGACGATGTCGATGGGATCGGGCGGCCCGGAGACGTGGCCGTAGGCGGCGCAGACGCCCATCGGCCGGAGACTGTCCAGCGATGCCTGCAGGGTGTCCTTGCCGATGGCCTCGTAGACCACCGCCGCGCCCTCGCCGTCGGTGACCTCGCGGACCTTGGCGACGAAGTCCTCCTTGGCGCGGACGACGGGGTGATCGCAGCCGGCGGCTCGGGCGGCCTCGGCCTTCTCCTCGGTGCTGACCGTGCCGACGACGGTGGCGCCGAGGGCCTTTCCCCACTGGCAGAGGATCAGCCCCATGCCGCCGGCGGCGGCGTGGACGAGGATGGTGTCGCCCGGCTGAACGGCGTAGGTGCGGAACAGGAGGTAGTGCGCCGTCATACCCTTCATCAACAGCGCCGCGACCTGGCGGTCGTCGAGCCCCTCGGGCAGATGCAGCAGCTTGTCGGCGGGATAGGTGCGCGTTTCCGAATAGCTTCCCAGCGGCGGGATGCCGTATGCGGCGCGGTCGCCCGCTTTGAACTCGGTGACGCCCTCGCCGACATCCTCGACAACGCCGACGCCCTCGAAACCGATGACCACCGGCGGGGCCGGCACAGGCCAGGGATGAGAGACGCCGCCACGGTGGTAGGTGTCGGCGAAGTTGACGCCGACGGCGGTGTGGCGGAGCAGCACCTCGCCCGGGCCCGGATCGGCCACCGGCCAGTCTTCCCACTGCATGACCTCGGGCGGGCCGAGCTCGTGGATCACCTGTGCCTTCGACATGCAGCCGTCCTCCCCTTGGTTCTTGTCGGCCTATCCCGCCACGCTTTCATGCGCCGCGCAAGTCCGGCCGCCGACCGGTCGAAGAGGCGGATAAATCGCCGTCATTTCCGGTGCCCGGGTTGAGCTGGGTGATCGGAACAACGAAGGCGGCGAACCGCGGGAAGCCGAGTGGATGGACGGCGAAATCCCGTGGACCGATGGCCGTGAGGATTTCCGCGGCAATCGTTCCCAAACGCGACCTGATAGCACAAGGACTCCCCCATGCGTGCATTGTTCCGGCTGAAGAAGCCCATTGGCCCCAATCACGTCGTCGATCCCGGCGACACCGTCCGCACCAAGTCCGTACTTGCGGGAATGGGATTCTTCGAACCGCCCGAAGAGGGCATTACCCCGTGGCCGGACATCCCGATGGTCGACGCTGTCGCCGCCTTTCAGCGGGAGAACGGGCTCAAGGTCGATGGCGTGATCCGTCCGGGCGGCGAGACCGAACAGGCGATCAACGACAACCTGGCCGTTGGCGGGCGCCGCGGCGCCCCCGGCATCGCGCCGGTGGGGCGGGGACTCAGAGCCGAGGCCCTCGACGACGACGGGCGGCGCGTCGCTGGCGAGCGGGGAGACCTCCGCGGTCGCGACTCCGGC
>Ga0056136_1000099_pt1 | contig 14014 bp, 11 predicted proteins | sample WorMetG1aBELIZE2_FD_71120 | JGI IMG/M metagenome (GOLD analysis project Ga0056136, IMG submission 71120) | Marine gutless worms symbiont microbial communities from Max Planck institute for Marine Microbiology, Germany - Inanidrilus... ...
GCGCTGTCAGAGAGGAGCTCGACCGCGAATACGAGGCCCAAAACGGTCTCCATGCGAAGACCTCAGCGCCCGCACCCCAGAATAAATTATCCAGCACCGCCCGGACTTGACCAGTTCCAGTATGGCCTTTTCCTTCGCCCAGTCCGGGACATGCGCGATGTGGAGCGCGTTGGCGCAGGAGAAACCGACGGTCGACACAACCTCGAACCCAAGGTCTTCGAACATCCTTTTGGCGTTCTCATTTCCGAGTTTGTCGAAGGGGCTTATCAGGCCAATCCGCTTGGCGTTGAACTTGCCGAGTGCGGCCGAAATCGCGTCGTGCCACGTCGCCCAGGACAGGTTCGAACGGGCTTCGACGTCGGCCATGGCCGCTTTGATGCCGTCGATGCCGGCGATGATGTGCTCCAGGCTCATGCCCATGATCAGGTATTCGGGCTGTGCCAAAAGGGCCTGGTCGATCGCCGACTGAAGCCCGCCCAAGAACTGGCGTTTGTACTCCAGGAGATCCGCCTCGGTTTCCAGTTTCGGCACGGGCGTCATGACGTTTGTCGTGTGAACGCCGACACCGTCGAGCCCGTTTGGTCCGGGGTTGTTGAAGATGATGCTCCAAAGCTCATGCTCCATGCTGGTATTGGTCGCGGGGATCAGGAGCCCGAACTTCCGACGGTGGCTGCGCACATCCGGGTAGCCTTGCCCATTGCCGATCTCGCCAAACCCATCCGCCTTGGCGCCATCTTGAATGACGCCCGGGGGCGCCAGCGACGGCATCGGGGCGGCGTTCACGTCCGGCAGGGTGATCGTTTGACCGGAAAGTGATCCGGTGATTGCTCTCGGCATGGTCTGCATCTGTACCTCCACGGCTTGATCGGGGAGCTGCGCCAGCTCTCCTGGGATGCCGTCCAGAGGTAACCTTTGCGGCGGCCCGCGATAATCCGCTAGTTTGTGTATTGTTTCTTTACTCTCGGTGAATAATCATGGACCGGTTCACGGCTATGAAGGTCTTCAAGCGGGTGGTGGACCTCAGGGGCTTCTCGGCCGCGGCGCGGGACCTCGGCCTTTCCAATGCGGCGGTCAGCAAGAACGTCTCGGAACTCGAAGCGCACCTGGGCGTCAGATTGCTAACGCGGACGACCCGACGCCTGAGCGTCACCGAGGCCGGGCAAACCTATCACCGACGGTGCGTCGCCGTTCTCGAAGAGATCGACGAGGCGGATCGGGAGGTCGGTCAGTTCGGTTCGAAGCCGCGGGGCGTCCTGAGGATCACCGCGCCGATGTCATTCGGTCTGCTGCACTTGTCCTCGGCGATTCCGGCGTTCCTGCATCGATATCCGGACATTGCCGTGGATCTGGTGATGAACGATCGGTACGTGGATCTCGTCGAGGAGGGGTTCGATGTCGCCCTGAGAGTCGGGGGGGCGCTCCCCGATTCCAGCCTCATTGTTCGCCGGGTCGCGGCGATCCATCGCGTGGTGTGCGGCGCACCCGACTATGTGGACCGATACGGCGCCCCCGAGACGCCGGAAGACCTGACGGATCACCAATGTCTCATCTACAGCTTGTCCAGCTCTCCACGCGAATGGCGCTTCACCGGCCCCGCCGGAGATCGGGTGGTCACCGTCGGTGGTCGATTCACCGCAAACAGCAGTATTTCGCTGCGGGAGGCATTGATCGCGGGACTCGGCCTGACGCTGATTCCGACGTTTGTTGTTGGAGAGGATCTCAAGGAAGGACGGCTTGTTTCCGTGCTGACCGAGTGGGCTCCCGAGCCCCAAGCGGCCTATGCCGTGTACGTCCACCGTCAATATGTCTCGGCGAAGGTCCGGTGTTTTGTCGATTTTCTTGTCGAGCAGTTTGGATCGCAGCCGGACTGGGATCGGTGACACATCTCGATTCAATTTGCTTCTGATGACGTCACGGATTGTCGAGGCGCTTCTGCCGATACGAACCTAAAGGCGTTGCACGTCGGCTTCGGGTCGCTTTCGGCGGTTGGCGCCGAGGTCGTCGAGAGTCCGGTTTCGGTTGCAGCACCGTTTGCTATGCGCGGCGGCGGATCAGACGCGAACGGCAGGTCGCGGCGGGTGTCCTCCGCGCGGCTTCGCGCAGGAAGCGCCACCCTACGTCCCCCCGAAAAGCGCCTCGGTCTCCTCCTGGCCCAGCTCGAAGTAACGCTTCTGGGCAGTCGAGTCCTTGAGCGAGATGGTCATGCTTTCGAGCTGCGCCGGGCGGAGGATGTGCAGCGGCTTTCGGTGGTAGGTCTTGCCGTCGAGGGTGACCTTCTTCTTCTTCATCGCCTCGAGCATGCGATTGATGAGGATCGCCTGGTCGAAAATCTTGACGTTGGGCAGGCTGAGCTGCAGGTCGCTGACCAAAAGGTGCATGTCGATGCTGTTCAGCGGCAGGGTGAACATGGAGGTCTTGTAGATCTTCTCGAGCTCGCCCTGATAGTCGTAGTCGGTGAAGTCGCAGGCGATGATCTCGTCGACCTCAGGGTCGGCGAACAGGGTCCGCATGGGCGTGTTGTCCATGTAGCCGCCCTCGACGTAGAGGTCGTCGCCGATCTCCTGGGCCTTGAAGTAGGGGATCGTCGTGATGCCAGCGAGGAAGGCGTCCATGAACGCCTCCAGCCCGGCGTCGTCCACCGTCGCCAGCATCTCATTGACCGAGAAGGAGTGCGTCTGGCGCTCCCGCAGGTTGGTCGCCAGGATGTCCCAGCGGGTGGCCTCCAGGTTGCGGGCCAGCACGGCGCGGCGGTCCGGATTGTCGAGCTGCAGCGCCTTGCGGCAGCGGTTCTTGTCGACGGTGAACAGGTGCGAGCCAGCGGGCATCAGGGTCGGCTGCAGCCCTAGGAAGTTCTTGAACACGTGGAAGATGTCCTTGACGCCGAGCCGGAAGGTGCGGCCGAGGGTCGGCGGCAGGTCCTCGGTCTCGGCGTCCCAGATCATCGTGTCGAGCACGATGTTGTTGCCCGAGCTGGTCGAGGTGACGTGGACCACCGGGATGCCCTGCTTGCGCATCCACACCAAGGCGCCAGCGGTATAGAAGCTGCGGTAGCCGCCGCCGGACGCGACAAATCCGTAACGGGTCATCGGCCGATCCCCCCTCGGTCATGATTGTGCATTGCACCATAGCGGGCTTCGGGCGTCGCCGCCATCGCCGTTTCGCGGGCTTGGAGTTCCGGTCCTCAGGCCGCACACTGCCGTTGGCGCCATCTGGACCGAATGCATTGCCGATTTCCGTGGATTGACGATGTTCAATACCCAAACGCGGAACGGCAAAACCACACGACATGGTTCGACACGGCGCTAACGCGCCGGCTCAGCATGGGGTAACGCACAAAATACATACGATTTCCTCATCCTGAGCAGCGGCGGAGCCGCGTGTCGAAGGATGTCGGGATGAGTACCCCACTGTGCAATTTGGTCTATGTCCCCCGAAGCGGATTGGCGAAAAGATGACCCATGCAAAGAAAGACCAGATCCGGGCGTTGTTGAAAAGCATCGAGACCGGCGATCCCGGACCGATCGCCGTGGTCAACGAGGAGAAATACATTCAGCACAACCCGCAGACCCACGAAGGGAGCGAGGGATTGGCGGCCCTGTTCCAACGGCTGTCGAAGACGTCGCCCCGGGTGAACATCGTCAGGGCCTTCGAGGATGGCGATTTCGTCTTCGCACACACCGAGTACGATTTCGCCAGCCGCAAAATCGGCTTCGAGGTGTTCCGGTTCGAGGGCGGCCGGGCGGTGGAGCACTGGGACGATATTCAGGAACGGCAGGGACCCAACCGGGCGGGCCGCAGCATGGTGGACGGGCCGACAGAGGCTGCCGATCACGACCTGAAGGAAAACAACCGCGCCTTCGTGCGGTCCTTTGTCGAAACCGTGCTTGTCGATGTGCAACTCAACCGGCTGACGGACTTTGTCGATGCCGACGCCTTCGCCGAACACAATCCGCGAGGCGCGGACGGCGTGGCCGCGCTGCGGTCCGCGTTGGCGGCCTCGGACGACGGCCGCCGGCAGGTCGCCTATCGGCGGCTCCATCGCGTTCTGGCCGAGGGCAATTTCGTCCTCAGCGTCAGCGAGGGCGACTTCGGCGGGGTCCATTCCGCCTTCTATGATCTGTTTCGGGTCGCCGGGGGAAAGGTGGTCGAGCATTGGGACACCACCGAGAAGATCGCCCCCCGGAGCGAGTGGAAGAACGACAACGGCAAGTTCTGAGGCCCGAGCCAGGGGCCTACTCGTCTCCACACGACCTCCGCGCGAGCATGACGCATACCGCCTGTCCAATGAACCGAACGTGCGGCCGGTTCACGCCAAGCCGGTTTTGCTCAGTCGCCGCGCTGGGTTGACCGGCGAGCCGACGGGCGGGCTCACCGGTGGAAAAGATACACTCTGAAACAATTTCGCCGATTGTAGACATCAGACAGAAACATCCGCCCGGTAAGACCGGCGCCCAGCGAACGTTGTTTTGGTGGGGCGGCGGCGATGACGGCGGCAGAGGCCATACGGCTGATCGGCACCGTGCTGAGAGGCGTGGCGCGCCAGTATGGGTTCCGGCCGGGAAAGCGCGTCGAGTCGGTCGCCGTTCGGCCGCCCGCCCACCGCTGACCGCGGGATCGGGCGGGTCGGGAGAAACCGCGAGGCAGCGGCGAGATCTGATGTCTACCGGGTTGCGCCGTCGGCGTGCAGCTTCAGGGCGGCGTAGATGGCCTTGTGCACCGGTGTCGGCACGCCCTCGCGGCGGCCGTGGTCGACGATGGTCCCCGACAACCAAGAAAGCTCCAGGCGATTGCCATGTTCGAGATCGTACAGCATCGAAGAGGTGAACTCGGCGTCGAGGTTGTCGAAAGTCGCCATGTGACGGTCGACGGCGTCGCCGGGCAGCGCGACACAGCAGGCGCGAGCCACGGCAACGGCCTCGTCGACGGCGGCGCGGAAGAACGCCCGGGTGTCGTCGTCGGCGCGGATCCGGCCCACCGGCATGCGCAGCAGCGTGGTGACGCCGCTGAGCGCCGCAAGAAAGGTGAACTTGGACCAGATCTCGCCGGTGATGTTGCCGCTGACCAGGATATCGATGCCGGCGCCTTCGCAGGCGGTGCGGAAGGCGTCCGTGCGGGCGCTCGGTTGGCCGTCCAGTTCGCCGATGATCAGCCGCGCGATGGTGCCGACGTGGTCGATCACGCCGGGCGCCCCGATGGTCGAGAGGATGTAGGTGACGCCGCCATAGACCCGCTCGGCGCCGGCGACGGTGAGGTCGCGGGCCGCGCTGATCCCATTCTGGAACGAAACGATCGACGTGTCGGGACCGAGCATCACCTGGCACGCTGGCAGGACCGCCTCGGTGTCGTAGAGCTTCACCGCGACGACGATCAGGTCCACGGGTCCGATAGACGCCGGATCGTCCGTCGCCTGAACGGGCTTGAGGTGGATGTCGCCGAGGGCGCTGTTCACCACGAGCCCGTCGTTGATCATGGCGTCGAGATGCGCCCCGCGGGCGACGAAGTGGACCTCTTCGCCCGCAGCGGCCAGACGCGCGCCGAAGTAGCCCCCCACTCCGCCGGCGCCGAGCACCGCGATCTTCATGCCCCCTACCTCGTTATCGTTGTCCCGCGTACGCCATTGCGGACATTTCCCTCTCCTTTATGGCCCGGGACTCGGCGGTTCGTCCACCGTCTCGCGTATTTTGCAGATCAGATGGCGGAATAAATATGTTGATTCGATATATGCCAGATTGCTATATATCAGATGGATATATATCGCTTCGAAATACAAGGCCGGACTCCGACCGGCCCGGTGAGGACACGGACATGGATTCGAAAACCTTGTGTCTGGGCGTGCTGATGCTCGGCGACGCCAGCGGCTACGAGATCAAGAAGCACTTCGAGGAGGGTCCGTTCTCCTACTTCCACGCCGCCGGCTTCGGGTCCATCTATCCGGCGCTGAACGCGCTGAACGAGGAGGGACAGGTCACCTACACGGCGTTCGCCCAGGACGGCAAGCCCGACAAGAAGGTCTACGCCATCACCGAGACAGGCCGCACGGCCTTCCGCCGCGCGCTGCATAAGTCGCCGGCCCCCGACGTCTACCGCTCGGAGACGGTGTTCATGCTGTTCTTCGCCGATCTCCTGGATGACGAGCATCTCCGCCGGGTGTTCGAGGGCCACGTCGAGGAATACCGGAACCGGATCGAACGGATGACCGAAAAGGACCTGTCCGAGTGCACGGACGGCCAGCGATTCGTCCACGGCTTAGGCCTCGCCGTATACAAGGCCGTGGTCGACCACATGGAAAGCCACCGCGACATGTTGCTCGCCGCCGCCGACGCCTCGGCCGAAGCCGCGGAATAGCGGGACCGACAGGACAATGACAATGAAACGCTCGTACGTTACCGCCGCCGCCATCGCGATCGCCGTTGCCGCATGGCTGGGCTCCGGCCTGATTTTCGACGGCGACGGCAATACCCCTGAACCGGGATCGCCCGCGCCGCGGACGGACAGCGCCGCCGACGCGCTCGCCCAGGTGCAGGTGCGGACGGTGGTGGCCGAGGAACACGTCCGCGCGCTGGCGATGTTCGCTCGCACCGAGGCCGTCCGCATGGTCGAACTCAAGGCCGAGACCAGCGCCCGCGTCGTCGAGCAGGCGGTGCGTGAGGGCGACTGGGTCGAGAAGGGCGATCTGGTCATCCGGCTGGCCATGGACGACCGCGCCGAGAAGCTGGACGAGGCCAAGGCGCTCGTCGCCCAGCGCGAGATCGCCTACGAGGCGGCGCTGAAACTGGCGAAGAAGAAGTTCCGCTCCAAGGTCACGCTGGCCGAGGAGAAGGCGCTGTTGGAATCCGCACGCGCGCAGCTGGCGGCGAGCCGCCTCGATATCGCGCGGACGCAAATCCGTGCGCCCTACCGGGGCATTGTCGACGCATTCGTCGCCGAGGTGGGGGATTTGGTCGACGTCAACGGCCCCGTCGCCCAGCTCGTCGATCTCGACCCGATCCTCGTCGTCGCCCAGGTGACCGAGCGGGATTCCGTGCACGTCCAGCCCGGCACCGAGGCCGACGTGCGCTTCGCTATCGGCGAGACTGCGCGCGGCGTCGTCCGGCATGTCTCGCGCATGGGCGAGGCGGCGACGCGGACCTTCCGCGTCGAGGTGGAGATCGCCAACTCCGACGGCGCCATCCCCGAAGGCATCACCGCCCAGCTTCGCTTCCCTCTCGAAACGCGGATGGCGCATCGGCTTTCGCCGGCGGTGCTGACTCTGGACGACGCCGGCAAGGTCGGCGTCAAGATGGTCGATGACGACGGTCGGGTGCGGTTCGTCCCCGTGGCGCTGATCGACGACACCTCGGAAGGGATCTGGTTGGCCGGCCTTCCGACCGAGGTCCGAGTGATCGTCGTCGGTCAGGAATTCGTCCGTGAGGGCCAGCAGGTGGTGCCGGTGCCCGAACTGCGCGCGCCGGGCGCCGGGGCGGGTGGCCAGGGAGCCTCCTAATGCCGTTGATCGACACTGCAATCCGCCGTTCGCGGACGGTGCTGGCGACTCTGGTGCTGGTTCTGATCACCGGCAGCTTCGCCTACGTCAGCATCCCGAAGGAGGCGGAACCGGACATCAATATCCCGATCATCTACGTCTCGATGCATCACGACGGCATCTCGCCCGAGGATGCCGAGCGTCTGCTGATCCGGCCAATGGAGATCGAACTCCGCACCATCGAGGACGTCAAGGAGATGCGCTCCAAGGGGTACGAGAGCGGCGCCTACGTGTTGCTAGAGTTCGAGGCCGGCTTCGACGCCGATCAGGCGCTGATCGACGTCCGCGACAAGGTCGACCAGGCCAAACCGGAACTGCCCGACGAAACCGACGAGCCGACCGTCAACGAGGTCAACTTCAGCCTGTTCCCGGTGGTCGTCGTGACGCTGTCAGGGGATGTCCCGGAGCGCACGCTGCTCAGGCTGGCCCGCGACCTGCGCGACGAAATCGAAGGCGTCACGAGCGTGCTCAAGGCCGAGATCGCCGGCGACCGCGAGGAACTTGTCGAAGTGCTGATCGACCCGGTGCGGGTGGAGAGCTACGGCCTGTCGCCACAGGACGCCATCGACATCGTGCGGAGTTCCAACCTGTTGATCGCCGCCGGCGCCCAGGACACCGGCAAGGGGCGGTTCTCGGTCAAGGTACCGGGCCTGTTCGAGACCACCCGCGACATCATGACCCTGCCGGTGCGGGTCGACGGCGACGCCGTCGTCGTGCTCTCCGACATCGCCGAGGTGCGCCGCGGCTTCAAGGACCCGGACGGCTTCGCCCGAGTCAACGGCCAGCGGGCGCTGGTGCTCGAGGTGTCGAAGCGCACCGGCGAGAACCTGATCGAGACCGTCGATGCGGTACGCGCCGTGGTCGCCGAGGAACAGGCGGCCTGGCCCGAGGGTCTGCGCGATGCGGTGAAGGTGTCCTTCGCCCAGGACAAGTCCGACGAAATCCGTAACCGTCTCAACGACCTGCAGAACAGCGTGCTGTTCGCCGTTCTCCTGGTGATGATCGTCGTCGTCGCCGCGCTGGGCACCCGTGCCGCGGGCCTCGTCGGTGTCGCTATCCCGGGATCCTTCCTCACCGGCATTCTGGTGCTGACGGCGCTGGGCCTGACCATCAACATCGTTGTGCTGTTCGCGCTCATTCTCGCCGTCGGCATGTTGGTCGACGGCGCCATCGTCGTCACCGAGATCGCCGACCGCAAGATGACCGAGGGTGAGCCTCGCAAGGTCGCCTATGCCCTGGCGGCGAAACGGATGGCTTGGCCGATCATCGCCTCGACGGCGACCACGTTGGCGGCGTTCCTGCCGCTGGCCTTCTGGCCGGGCGTGGTCGGCGAGTTCATGAAGTTCCTGCCGATCACCGTGCTTGCGGTGCTGTCGGCGTCGCTGTTGATGGCGCTGGTATTCGTGCCGACGCTGGGCGCCTTCGTCGGCAAGCCCGGCGCCGCCGATCCCGAGACCATGCGCCACCTGGCCGGCGGAGAGACCGGACCGCTCGACGACATCCGCGGCTTCACCGGGGCCTATCTTCGCGTGCTGTCGGCGGCGCTCCGCCATCCCGCGAAGGTGCTGTTCGCCGCTGCGTTCCTGCTGGTCGCCATCTGGGGTGGCTACGCCATGTTCGGCAAGGGCGTCGAATTCTTCCCCGACGTCGAGCCGGAAATCGCCAAGCTGCAGGTCCGCGCTCGCGGCAACCTCTCAGTCTACGAGCAGGACGCGATCATGCGCCAGGTCGAAAGCCGCATCCTCGACATGAAGGAGTTCGAGACCGTCTACACCCGCACCGGCACGGCGGAGCAGGGCGAGGAGGCCGAGGACATCATCGGCACCGTGACCCTGGAGTTTATCGACTGGGAGGAGCGGCGGCCGGCGTCGGAGATCCTCGCCGATGTGGAACGGCGCACCGCCAACATCGCCGGCGTGTTCGTCGACCCGCGCGAACAGGAGGCCGGCCCACCCATCGGCAAGCCGATCCAGATCGAGCTGTCGTCACGGTTCCCGGAACTGCTGGAACCCGCCGTCGAGACCGTGCTCGGCGGCCTCAAGGGGCTCGACGGCCTGATCAACATCGAGGACAGCCGGCCGCTGCCCGGCATCGACTGGGAGCTGAAGATCGACCGCGCACAGGCGGCCAAGTTCGGCGTCAGCGTCGACACGCTGGGCCGCGCCGTACAGATGGTCACGACCGGCATCAAGGTCGGCGAGTACCGGCCCGACGACACCGACGAGGAGATCGACATCCGGGTGCGCTATCCCGTCGCCTATCGAACCATCGAGGAGTTGGACCGCATCCGCATCAACACCGACGTCGGCCTGGTGCCCATCGGCAACTTCGTCGAGCGCGAGGCCCAGCCCAAGGTCGGCTCGGTCAACCGCACCGACTCGCGCCGTGTGATGACGGTCAAGGCCGACGTGCTGGAGGGCGTGCTGCCCGACCAGAAGGTCACCGAGATCCAGGCGTGGATGGCCGGTGCCGGGCTGGATTCGCGGGTCAACGTGAAGTTCAAGGGCGAGGACGAAGAGCAGAAGAAGGCCGAGGCGTTCCTCGGCAAGGCCTTCGGTGTGGCGCTGTTCCTGATGGCCATCATCCTGGTCACCCAGTTCAACAGCTTCTATTCGGCGTTCCTGATCCTGTCCGCGGTGGTGATGTCCACGATCGGCGTGTTCATCGGTCTTTTGATCACCAGCCAGCCGTTCGGCATCGTCATGGGCGGCATCGGCGTCATCGCGCTGGCCGGTATCGTCGTCAACAACAACATCGTGCTGATCGACACCTACGACCGGCTGGCGAAAACCACCAAGACGCCGCTGGAGGCGATTCTGCGCACCGGCGCCCAGCGTCTGCGCCCGGTGATGCTGACCACCATCACCACCATGCTCGGGCTGCTGCCGTTGGTGTTCCAGGTGAACATCGACTTCCTCTCCCGCCACGCCACGGTCGGCGCGCCGTCGACCCAGTGGTGGACGCAGCTTGCCACCGCCATCGTCTTCGGCCTCGGCTTCGCCACCGTGCTGACCCTCGTCGTCACGCCGTCCGCGCTGATGGTTCGCGCCAACCTCCATGCCTGGCGCCAGGCCCGCCGCGCCCGCAAGCTCGAAGTCGTCAAGCACCCCGAACCCGTCAAGGCGGCGGAGTAGGGCGGGCTGGAACGGGCGGTCTAGGCGCCGTTCTCATCGACGAAGTCGGACACCAGGCGCGCGACCTCTTCGGGGGCGTCCTCGGGGCTGTAATGCCCGGCGCCGGGCAGCCGGTGGACGCGGCCGTCGGGGAAGGCCTGATGGAACAGCGGCAGGAAATGCTCGGCCTGCAGCGTCCGGTCCACCTCGCCCCAGATGGCCAGTGCCGGCTTTTTCGCGAGCGCTGCCTGAGTCGTCTCGTCGGGCGTCTTGAACGCGTGCGTGCCGGTCGCGAAGCCCTTGGCTCAGCCGATGGCGCCGGCGGCCTCGGCCGGCGTCGGAAACGGAGCGCGGTAAGCCTCTAGCCACGTGTCGTCGACGATCTCGTTGCGCTCGAACCCGTTCAGCTTGAGTGTCGAGAGGATGGTGTAGTCGAGCTGGCCGAGGACTTGCTCCAGAGTGCCTTCCGCTTCGGCCTTGAGAATCCATTGAAACCAGGGCGCGGTGGCGGTGTTGGCCACGAGGCGTTCGACCAGATCCGGCTGGCCGGCCGGCGTCGGACCGTTGACCGAGACAACGCGCTTGATCAGGTCGGGATGACGGATCGCCAGACCCATGCCGGCCGGGCCCCCGAAGTCGTGCATGACCAGCGTCAGATCCTGCAGGCCTAGGGAGAGCACGAAGTACTCGAGGTTGGCGATGTGATCCTGGAGCCAATAGGTCCGATGCCGCGGCGTCGCGCTCTTGCCGAACCCCATGTGGTCGACGGCGATGACGCGATGGTCGGCGGCCCAAACGGGGATTTGCCGCCGGAACAGGTAGCTCCAGGTCGGCTCGCCGTGAAGCAGCAGCAGCGTCTCGGGGCCGGACCCTTCATCGACGTAGTGCATCGGAAAACCCGGAGCGTCGGTGTAGCGCGCGCGGAACGGCCACGTTCCGTCGAAGGTCTGGTCGTCGGTCACGGCAGCCATGATCAATCTCCTTTTCGTTGCGGCTCAACCCGCCGGCCCGAAGGACTCGGTGTGGATGTGCTCGGCCGGCACGCCGCGCCGCTCCAGCTCCGTCTGCACGTTGGCCATGAATCGCGTCGGGCCGCAGAGGAAGTACTGGGCCTCGGGGTCGACGACGAGGCGGTCCAGCAGCACGCCGTCGATGCGGCCCTCGCTGTCGAAGTCCTTGCCGATCTCGTCCTCGGGGCGCGGTTGGCTGTAGGCCGTGTGCAGGCGGATGCCGGCGTGCCGCGCGGCCAGGTTCCGGACCTCGTTTGCCAGCGCGTGGTGCGCGCCGTCGCGCGCGCCATGGACGAAGACGACCGGGCGTGCTCCGTCCCCGGCGGCCAGCGCGTGGAGCATGCTGACCATCGGGGTCACGCCGACGCCGGCGCTGACGAGCGCGATCGGACAGGCCTCGCAGGACAGAACGAAGTCGCCCGACGGTCGGCGCGCGTTGATGAACTCGCCGGGTTCGACGTGATCGTGCAGGAAGCGCGATGCCAGCCCGTGCGGCTCGCGTTTGACGCTGATCCGGTATCGGTAGTCGTTCGGTGACCCCGAGAGCGAGTAGGTGCGGCGCACCGGCTCCGTCCGTCCCGGAATCGCGAGCTCGATCGGCAGATGCTGGCCGGCCTCGAACCCGGGCAGCGGTCCGCCGTCCCGCGCCTCGAACACGAACGAGGTCACGTCCTCGGTCTCGCGGACCTTCTCGACCAGCCGCAGGGTCCGCACCGAATCGGCGTCCGCATCCCACCGCAGCGGCAGGGCCGCCGGCAGTTCGACGACCTCCTCGATGTCGAACGTCACTAGGCGGCGGGCAACGGGGACGCGCGCCACGGCACCCGAGTCCCAGTCGATCGCCGCCCGCCCGGTCAACTGCAGCAGGCTGCCGGTCTCGAAATCGACGAACAGGAAGCCGGCCCGCGGGTCCAAAACCAGGTTGCCGATGGTGTTGAAGTGGTTGTTGCCGGCGTAGTCGGGGAACACCAGCCGCGTCTCGCCCACAACCGTGACGAAGCCCGGATCGCCCCACCGGTGGGAGGCATCCATGCCGTAGGCCGGGTCCTCGGCCTCGTCCCGGTACCCCGACGCAATGAAGAAGGTGTCGGCCGAGGCGACCCACGCGGTCTGCGACGGCGTGAGCCGCGTGCCCCTCGTCGGCGCACCTGCCGACACGTCGCCGACGTAGCGCCATTCGCGCTCGCGGATGTATTGCGGGCAGTTCCCGAATGTCTGGTCCACAGTGCAGACGATCGCACCGGTCTCGGTTCTTCCGACGCGACCGTTGACGCGGTTGCGCCGCCGCGTCGCCAGCTCGATGCCGAGGATGCCGATGTCCGCCCCGGGCACGAAGGCGCGCTCCAGGGCGTCGCCCGAAACGGGCTTGGTGTCGATCACCAGCGACACGGGATCGGGCGACGTCACGAAACCCTCCCGGTCCGCGAGCATGGTCGCCCACGGCCGTCCCCGTTCGTCGCGGGCGGCGACGACGAGGAACGGCATCGCCGTGTGGAACGCCCGGTGTTCCTCGGGCAGAAAGGGCCGCACGACCTTGCGCGCCCAGTCCTCGATCTCGCGGACGCCAAGGCGATCCTGCACCTGGTGCTCGCCGAGGTGGAAGGGGGAGTCGGACTCGATAACCGGTTTGTCCATGGTTGCCTCCTCGACCGAAGGGGCGGTGCGCCACCGCGGCGCACCGCCGCGTCGGGACTCAAGCTGCCTTCGCCTTGGCCAGATCGACCTTGGGGAAGTCGATCTCGGTTTCGGCGACGTGATTGACGTAGTTGGTGAAGATGTTCGCCACCACATGTGCGACGATCTCGGCGATGGCGCCGTCGTCGTGGCCGGCGGCACGGACCGCCGCGATGTCGTTGTCGCTGACGAAGCCTCGCTTTTCGACCACGGCGCGGGCGAAGACCAGCGCCGCGTCGAGGGCGGGATCTGAGGAGTGACCGTCGAGGCGGCGATCGATCTCGACGTCGTCCACCTTCAGGCTTTTCGACAGCGCCGTGTGTGCCGACGCGCAGTACTCGCACGCATTGGCGCCGGCGACCGCAAGGGCGAAGGCCTCGCGGGTCTTGGCGTCGAAGTGGCCACCGGCCAACGCCTCGTTGATGCCGAAGTAGGCCTTCAGCGCGGCGGGGGCGTTGGCGATGGTGCGGATGATGTTCGGCGTCATGCCGAGCTTCTTCTGCACGCCTTCGAGCAGCACCTTGGCTTCGCCGCTGGCGGTCGCGGGGTCTACGGGGGTCAGTCGGGGCATGGTTCTTTGTATGGACGCCTCCCTGGACGCAAGGTCTGATTTGGGTGTGACGGTCAGGGGCAGATTGCAGTTTTGTATCCGGCCTTTGGTGCGGGGCTTTGTGCCCGCTGGCCCTGATGGGATC
>Ga0056136_1000112_pt1 | contig 13374 bp, 10 predicted proteins | sample WorMetG1aBELIZE2_FD_71120 | JGI IMG/M metagenome (GOLD analysis project Ga0056136, IMG submission 71120) | Marine gutless worms symbiont microbial communities from Max Planck institute for Marine Microbiology, Germany - Inanidrilus... ...
CAGAACAACCGCAAGGTCGGCCGCAACGACCCCTGTCCCTGCGGATCGGGCAAGAAGTTCAAGAAGTGCTGCCTCAATTGATCGCGACCCATCAAGGTGGGGAAGGCCGGACGCTTACCCAAACGGGGAAGACGTGTCGCTTTTCTCCGATACAGCAATGGCGCTGCGCATCGCGGTGAGGGACATGCGCGGGCGCGCGCGGAGCTTGTGGCTGCTGGCGGCGGGCGTTTTCATCGGGACCGCGGCCGTGGCACTGGTGGGGGCAGTGTCACAAAGCCTTATCGACGGCGCACGCCGGGGTGCGCTGGAGACCGTCGGCGGCGACTTGAGTCTACGCTTGTCTCATCGTCCCCCGAGTGATGCCGAACTCGCCGTTATTGGTCGTGAAGGCGATATCAGTGTCGCCACCGAACTACGCCCGGTAGCACGTGCACTCGGAACGGACAACGAGCAAGGCGCATCGGCGCTCGTCGAGCTCAAGGGCGTCGACCGGTGCCGCCGGCAACGGAACCTGACTGCGAAACGCCGCTACCGATCAATATCACCGTGACGCTGCGGGTGACCGACAACAACGATCCGGCGCAGTTCGACACCGATACCGTCAACATCGTCGTCGCCGTGCCGCCACATCCGCCGGTCGCCGACGCCGGCGGTCCATACACCTGCACCGAGGACATCCCGTGCGCCCTCGATGGCTCGGGCTCATTCGACATCGACCCGACCGACTCGATCACCTCCTACGCCTGGGACCTCGACAACGACGGCGAATACGACGACGCCACCGGCGCGACGCCGTCGATCATCTTCCCCGATCCCACCGGCGTGCCGCTGAACATCGGCCTCGAGGTGTTCGACGACGCCGTCTTGAACGACGTTGACGAGGACGGCGTCCAGGATCCGGAAGAGCGGCTGAGCGACACCGACTTCACCACCGTCACCGTGCTGCCGAACAACCCGCCGGTGTCGGCGCATGGCGGCCCGTACACGGTGGACGAGGGCTCGCCCCTCACCCTCGACGGCAGCGGCTCCAGCGATCCGGACGGCAATCCCATCGTCTCCTGGGACTGGGATCTCGACGACGACGGTGCGTTCGACGACGCTTCTGGCGAGACGCTGTCGCACACCTTCGTCCAGGACGGCCTCTACCCGATCGCGCTGCGGGTCAGCGACTCGGCGCTCACCGACGACTCCTCGACCACGGTGACGGTCAACAACGTGCTGCCGACCGTCCAAGCCGGCGACGACCAGACCATCACCGAGGGCGACACCCTCAGCCTCGATCCTGCGTCGTTCACCGACCCAGGTCTCGAGGATGCTCACACCGCGACCATCGATTGGGGCGACGGCTCGTCGGTCGAAGCGGGCACGGTCACCGAGACGATCGGCACCGGCACCGTCTCCGGCAGCCACGTCTATGTCGAGGACGGCACGTACACGGTCACCGTCAGCGTCACCGATGACGATGGCACGGCCAGCGACACGTTCACCGTCACCGTTCTCAACGCGGCACCGATCATCGTCCTTGCCGAGGATCGCACCAGCAACGAGGGCGACACCGTCTCCATCAACGATCCGGTGAAGTTCACCGATCCGGGTGTCGAGGATACCCACACCGCCACCTTCGACTGGGGCGACGGCTCACCGGTCGAAGCGGTTGATCCAATCGACATCACGGAACCAGTGCCGCCTGAACCCGGTCTGGTCGTCGGCAGCCACGTCTACGTCGATGACGCCGACTATTCGGCCCGCGTAACGGTCACCGACGACGAGGGCGACTCCGGGTTCGCCGACTTCGCCGCCACCGTCAACAACCTTGCCCCGGTGATCGAGGCCGGCGCCGACCAGACCGTGGACGAGGGCGACAGCGTCAGCCTCGATCCGGCGACCTTCACCGACGCCGGCGTCGCCGACACCCACACCGCAGAAATCGATTGGGGCGACGGTACGCCGGTCGTTGCCGGGTCGCTGACCCAGGGCGCCGGATCGGGTTCGGTCGATGGCAGCCATGTCTACGCCGACAACGGCGTCTACACGGTGACGGTGACGGTCACCGACGACGACGCCGGCGTGGGAAGCGACACGTTCACGGTCACCGTCAACAACGTCAATCCCACCGTCGAGGCCGGCGGCGACCAGTCCATCGTTGAAGGCGGCTCCATCAGCCTCGATCCGGCGACGTTTACCGATCCGGGCACGGCCGATATCCATACTGCCACGATCGATTGGGGCGACGGTTCGCCGCTCGAGGCGGGATCGTTGACCGAGGGCGCCGGGTCGGGATCGGTTGCCGGCAGCCATGCCTACGGCGCCGAGGGCATCTTCACGGTCACCGTGTCCGTCACCGACGATGACGGCGGCGTCGGCACCGACACGTTCACCGTCAACGTCTCCGATGCCGGCGGCCCGTCGGTCGACGCCGGTCCCGACGTGATCATTGACGAAGGCCAGAGCGTCAGCCTGCCGCCGTCGACCTTCGTGCCGGCGATCGGAACCGACACCCACACCGCCAGCATCAACTGGGGCGACGGCACCATCGAACCGGGCACCGTCGATGACGCCGCCGATACGGTGAGCGGTAGCCATACCTATCCGCAGGACGGCTCGTTCTCGGTCGGCGTCACCGTCACCAACCAGGACGACACCTCGGGCGCGGACAGCTTCAACGTCACCGTCAACAACGTCGCGCCGGTGGTCGAAGCTGGCGCCGATCAGGCGGCCGATGTGGGCGCGACGGTCAGCCTCGATCCCGCGACCTTCACCGACCCGGGTACTGAGGACATCCACACCGCGACAATCGATTGGGGTGATGGTTCGCCTCTGGAGCCTGGCGCGGTGACCGAGGCGAGCGGCAGCGGCACGGTTGCCAGCAGCCACGTCTACACCGATCCGGGCACCTACACCGTCACGGTCGACGTCGCCGACGACGATACCTCGACGGCGGATACGTTCACCGTCGTCGTGTCCTCAACGGGCGCGCCGCCTGAGGTCATCAGCGACCTGGCGGCCGTGGCGAAGAGCGGCAAGATCGATCTGGTGTGGACGCCGGCCGACGGCGCGGCAACCTACAACGTCTACCGGTCGGAAAACCCCGGCGGTCCGTACGACCAGATCTCGACGGGCTGGACCTGCACCTACTGTGCCTACGCCGACTTCGGGCTGACCAACGGCGTGACCTACTACTACGTGGTCTCCGGGGTGAACGGCACCGGCGAATCGCCGCCGTCAAACGAGGCATCGGGCACACCGAACGAGGTGGAGATCCAACCGCGCTGATCCATCTTGTTGGCCAAAATCTATAGGCTTGATGCGGGCGCCCGTTTTCCGGGCGCCCAATCGTTTGATCCACCGGCTGCCTTCCTCGATATCCGTTGCGGGTTCTTGCCGCCGGCCCACGGGTCCACCAGAATGGCCTTCACCTCGGCCGCTGCGCGCCGACGAACTCAGCCGAACTCGACGAGGAGCATCATGACCAAAGCCATTCGCATTCACGAACATGGTGGACCCGAGGTGTTGAAATACGAAGATGTCGAGGTTGGCGTACCGGGGCCGGGTCAAGCACGTGTTCGACAAACGGCGATAGGGCTCAACTATATCGACGTCTATCATCGGACCGGCCTCTATCCTCCGGGTCCCTTGCCGGCCATCGTCGGCCTCGAGGCGGCGGGGATCGTTGAGGAGGTGGGCGATGGTGTCGCCGAATTTCGATCTGGCGACCGCGTCGCCTACGCCAACCCGCCGATCGGCGCCTACGCGGAAGAACGGCTGATGCCGGCCGACCGTCTGGTCGGCGTCCCCGAGGGAATCGACGACCGACAGGCGGCGGCGATGATGCTCAAGGGCATGACCGCGCAGTACCTGCTGCGCCGGACATACCGGGTGCAGGCGGGCGATGCCATCCTGGTGCACGCGGCGGCAGGGGGTGTTGGGCTGATCGCCTGCCAGTGGGCGAAGCACCTGGGCGCGACGGTGATCGGTACGGTCGGCTCCGACGACAAGGCGGCGCTGGCATCGGCCAACGGCTGCGACCATCCCATCGTCTACACGCGCGAAAACTTCACCGACCGGGTGCGCGAGATCACCGGCGGTGAGGGCGTTGCCGTGGTCTACGATTCCATCGGCAAGGATACGTTCGAGGGCTCCCTCGATTGCCTACGGCCGATCGGGATGATGGTCAGCTATGGCAATGCCTCGGGTCCGGTGCCAGCGTTCGAGCCGGGCATGCTCGCCGCCAAGGGCTCGCTGTTCTTCACCCGGCCGTCGCTGATGACCTATACGGCGAAACGCGACGACATGGTCGCCGGCGCCAAAGAACTGTTCGGCGTGGTGAAGGGCGGCCACGTGAGCCTCACCGTCAACCAGACCTACCCGCTGGCCGACGCGGCGCAGGCCCACGCCGATCTCGAGGCCCGCAAGACCACCGGTTCGACCTTGCTCATTCCATGATCCCTGCGGGTTCGTGCAACGCGGCTCAGATCGAGCGAATCAGTCCTCCGTCGACACGCATCACGTGGCCCGTGACGTAGCCGGCCGGCGCGCTGGCGAGAAACGTGGCGACGGCGGCGAATTCCTCGACCGTGCCGTACCGCCCCATGGGGATGATCGCCCACGACTGCCGGCGCGCCTCCTCGACCTCGATGCCGAGGCGCTTGGCGTTGGCGGCGTCGATGCGGTCGGCGCGCTCGGTCCAGATGCGCCCGGGGGCGAGCACGTTGACCGTTACGCCATCCGGGGCGACCTCGGCGGAAAGCGTCTTCATGTAGGCAACCAGCGACGCGCGCAGCGTATTGGAGATGCCGAGGGTTGGAATCGGCTGTACGACGCCCGACGATGCCACAGTCAAAATCCTTCCCCAGCGGCGTTCGCGCATGCCGGTGACCAGAATTCCGGTGATGCGGACGACCCCGAGCACCATCGCTTCGAACTGCTCCGGCCACACGTTGGTGTCCACACCCAAAGCCCCCGATGGTGGCGGGCCGCCGCCATTGTTGACCAGGATGTCGATATCGCTGCCGTCGGCGAGGTCTTCGCCAAGGCTCTCGACGGCAGCGAGGTCGGCAAAATCCACGTCGCGAACTTCGGCCGCGACACCGAACCGCGTGTTCAGGTCGTCGGCGAGTGCTTCGAGACGAGTACGATCGCGCGCTGCGAGAACCAGGTTGCATCCTTCGGCGGCCAGCGCGCGTGCGATGCCTGCACCGATCCCCTGCGAAGCTCCGAGAACCAACGCCCGCTTGTCCTTGAGTCCGAGGTCCATGAACGATCCTGCCGTTTCAGGTTTCCGGGACCGCCATTATCTGCGTGCAGAAGCGGATTTCGCAATGTTCCCTCTGCGGTCATCAGGGCCACGAGGTTCAACCGGGGCGCTTGAAAATCCGTGACGTTCGTGCGTCCACTGTGCTACTTCGGAGAAGGTCGCCGACCGCACCGGGGAACCCGCCGGCAATGACTGACATCATGCGCGCGCTTCGGGACGAGCACGCCAATATTGTCCGGTTGCTTGATGCATTGGAACGCCAACTCGAGCTGTTCGATCGTGCGGGCCGGCCGGACTACGATATCGTCCGAGGCATTGCCGACTACTTCCTGAGCTTCCCCGACCTCTACCACCATCCCAAGGAAGATCTGCTGTTCCGAAAGCTCCAGGCGCGGGATCCCGAAACGGCGAGACGATTCGGTGACCTCCAGGCCGAACACGAGCAGCTGGCGGCGCGGACACGCGAATTCGCCGCAGCCGTCCGGGATGTTCTCGAAGAAGCGGAGGTTCCCCGGGAGGCGTTCGACCGGTGGACACGGGATTTCATCGATTTTCAGCGTCAGCACCTGAAAAAGGAAGAACAGGTTTTCTTTCCGGCCGCGGAGCTGTCGCTAACGGATGACGACTGGGCGGAACTTATAGGCCGAATGACGGACTGGGATGACCCGCTGTTCGGCGCCGAGGTTGGCAAGCGCTACGAAGTGCTCCGCAGTAACATCCTGAGTTGGGAACGCGAAGCGGGCCGGCGCTAGGACATTTCCCGACCGAGAGCCTCGCCATTCGAGCCGAACAGGTGGGATGCCTTTGCGTCGATTTCGAGGCCGATCTGCTCGCCGATGTGCGCCGCCATCCCCGCCGAAGTCTGAACGATCACAGTCGCCGCGTTCTCGACAGCAAGGTGGATCAAGGTTGCGTTGCCCAGATGCTCGACGGCGAGCACCGTTCCAGCGAGCGCACCGCTACCGCTGGCCACGCAGGTGATGTGTTCCGGTCTTACGCCCAAGGTCAGTTGGCCCGCGGCGTCGCCTTGAATCGGCACCGCCAGCCGACCACCGCCCGGCAGGACAACGGTGACGCTGTCGGCGCCGCGTCCGATCGCTTCGGCCTCAATGAAGTTCATCCGGGGTGAGCCGATGAAACCAGCAACGAACATGTTGCGCGGCCGTTCGTAGAGCTCGAGCGGCGGTCCGACCTGCTCGACCGCGCCTTCGTTGAGCACAACGATACGTTCGGCCAGCGTCATCGCCTCGACCTGGTCGTGGGTGACGTAGATCATCGTCGCTGCGATCTCGCGGTGCAGGCGGGCGATCTCGACGCGCATCTGCACGCGCAGCGCGGCGTCCAGGTTGGACAGCGGCTCGTCGAACAGGAACACACCAGGCTCGCGGACGATGGCGCGACCGATGGCGACGCGCTGGCGCTGGCCGCCGGAAAGCTCGCGCGGCTTCCGGTCGAGCAGGGGTTCTATCTGCAAAGTGCGGGCGGCCTCGGCGACGCGCGCGGCGATACCGTCGCGACCGTATCGCGCAAGCTTGAGCCCGAAGGCCATGTTGTCGCGCACGGTCATGTGCGGATAGAGCGCATAGGATTGGAACACCATGGCGATTCCGCGCGCCGCGGGCGGCCGGTCGTTGACGCGCTCGCCGTCGAAAATGATGTCACCTGCGGTCGGATCCTCGAGGCCAGCAACGAGACGGAGCAGGGTTGACTTGCCGCAGCCCGATGGTCCGACGAAGACACACAGCTCGCCGTCGGCGATATCCAGCGACACATCTCGAATGACAAGGGCCTCGCCGAATCGCTTCTCGACACCGGAAAGCGAAACATCAGTCATCTGGCGATCCGAACCAAGCGCTCGCCGGGGGAAGGCTGAGGACGCCGTCGGCCACGCTGCCACCGCGAAACCCGTGACCGTCCAGGGGCGTCCAAGAGGTTCCACAAGGAAGCGGCACGGCGGCGTCCTCACCGGTGGGGTTGAACACGCATATCATCGTTTCGGCATTGGACGTGCGGATAAACACCAACACCTCTTTCGAAGCGTCGACGAACTCCAGCCCGCCTTCGACGAGTGCCGGATGCTTCTTGCGCCAGGCGAGAAACCGCCGGGTGGCGTTGAGGGTCGAGCCGGGATGGGCGACTTGGATGTCGACGGCGCGGCGCCGATGCTCTTCGCCGATCGGCAGCCAGGGCTCGGCGGCCGAGAATTCGGCGAAGATACCGGAAGAGGACCAAGGCATTGGCGTCCGGCAGCCGTCGCGCCCCTTGTATTCCGGCCAGAACGGGCGCCCGGCCGGATCTTGCAGGCGTTCGTAGGGAACGTCCGCCTCCGGCAGTCCGAGCTCATCTCCCTGGTAGGGGCAGATTGTCCCGCGCAGTGACAGCAGCATGGCGTTGACCACTTTGGCCACGCTTGCCGGCGCTTCGGGCCCGCCCCAGCGGGTTGCCGCCCGGACAACGTCATGGTTGCTCAGCGACCAGCACGGCCACCCGTCGCCGATCGCCGCTTCCATGCGGCCGACAACGTCGCGGACCCGAGCTGCCGTCGGTTCGCCACGCAGCAGATTGAAGGTGTAAGCCATGTGCAGCCGCCGGCCGCGTAGGTACTCCGCCGCGGTGGCGATGGAATCGTCGGAGGCGACCTCGCCGATGGTCGTTGTCTCCGGATAATCGTCCATCAGTGCCCGAAACCGCTCCAAACGCGTCGTAATCTCCGGCCGCGTCTGGCTGTAGACGTGCGCCTGCATGGCGAAGGGGTTGACGTTGTCGACGCTGTCTTCGGGGTCGAACGGCTCTCCCGCCGGCGGATTGTCGCGAAGCTCGGCATCGCAGACGCAGGCGTTGATGGCGTCCAGCCGGAATCCGTCGACGCCAAGTTCCAGCCAGAACCGCATTTCATCGAGGATGGCCGCCAGCAGCCCTGGCGCACGATAGTTCAGCGCCGGCTGCTCAGCGAGGAAGGTGTGGAAATAGTACTGCTGGCGGCGCGGCTCCCAAGTCCAAGCTGGGCCACCGAACACGGACGGCCAATTGTTCGGGGGCGTGCCATCGATGCTTGGATCGGACCAAACATACCAGTCTGTATAGAAATTGTCGCGGCTTTCGCGGCTCATCCGGAACCAGGGATGCTGGTCTGACGTGTGGCTGGGTACGAAGTCCAGCAGCACGCGGACGTCCTCGACGCTTCCGAACACCGGATCAACGGCGCGGTAGTCGGCAACGTCGTAGCCGAAGTCCTTCATCGGCGAGGCGAAGATCGGCGACAGCCAAACCGCATCGACGCCGAGACCGGCGAGGTAGTCGAGCTTTCCGATGATGCCGGCGAGATCGCCGATGCCGTCTTCATTGCTATCGGCAAAGCTGCGCGGATAGATCTGGTAGATCACCGCCCCCCGCCACCACTCGCACCCGTTCACTCCGGCTTACCCCTTGACCGCGCCGGCGGTGAGACCGGCGACGATGCGGCGTTGGAACACCAGGACCAGCGCGATCAGCGGCACGGTGACGACCACCGAGGCAGCCATGATGTTGCCCCACGGCAGCTCGTGCTGGCTGGCGCCGGAAATCAGCGCGATGGCGACGGGCACTGTACGCATGTCGTTGGTGAGAGTGAAGGTCAGCGCAAACAGGAACTCGTTCCAGGCGGCAATGAACGCCAGAAGCCCGGTCGCCGCCAGTGCCGGCCCCATCAGCGGCAGGAAAACTCGCACGACGATGACCAGTGGCGAAGCACCATCGACGATGGCCGCCTCTTCCAGTTCGCGCGGCAGTTCGCGCATGAACGCACTGAGCACCCAGACGGTGAAGGGAAGGGTGAAGATCATGTAGCCGATCATCAGACCAAAAAGATCATTGTAGAGGCCAAGCGCCCGGATCAACTCGAACAGACCCGACAGAACCGCCACTTGCGGAAACATGGAAACGCCGAGGATGGTCATCAGTAGCATCCGCCGGCCACGAAAACGGATGCGTCCCAAGGCGTAGGCAGCGCCGACGGACAGGGCCAGGGAGACGGCGACGGTCGCCACCGCGACGGCCACGGAATTAGCGATGTTGCGGCCGAACGGCTGCTCGCGAAAGACGGCCGCGTAATTGTCCCAGACGGGTGCCAACGGGAAGAGATCGACCCGGAACAGCGCCGTCCCCGATTTCAACGAAGTGACGATTGCGTAATAGAATGGCGCCACCGCAACGGTGATGATCACCGCGACGAGCGCGAAAAACAGAACACGGCGCATCATGCGTTTCATCCCGTCGGTTCCGTTCCCAGGTCGAGGCGGGCAGCCATCACCGTCAGCACGGTCAGCGCGGCGATGATGACGAACAGCAGCGTCGAAGCGGCCGAACCCAAGCCGACGTCCTGGAAATCGACGAGCTGTTGGCGGGCAAACACCGACATCGACATCGTCGCCTCGCTGTTGCTGGTCAGAACGTAGATCAGGTCGAAGATGCGCATGGCATCGAGGGCCCGGAAGATCACCGCCACAATCAGCGCCGGGCGGATCAGCGGCAGGGTTACGCGGAAGAAGACGACGATCGGATTGACTCCGTCGACGCGCGCTGATTCGTAGCATTCTTCGGGCAGCATCTGCAGGGCGGCGAGGACCAGCAGCGCGACGAACGGCGTCGTTTTCCAGACATCGACGGCAATGACTGCCCACATGGCGAGGTCCGGTTCGGCGGTCCAGGCCACCGGTTGGGCAATGATGCCCAGCGCCAGCAGCACATGATTGATCACGCCGAACTGATCGTGGAGCATCCACCCCCACATTTTCGCCGACACCACGGTCGGGATCGCCCAAGGGATCAGCACCGCCGCCCGCGTCAGTCCGCGCCCCGGGAAATGAGTGTGCAGAACCAGCGCGATGACCGTTCCGAGCACGGTCTCCATCACCACAGAAGTGCCCGTGAACCACAGCGTGTTGCCAACGGCGCGCCACCAGACCGGATCCTCGAACAGGAACGCGAAGTTATCCATTCCGACGTAGCGCGCGCCGCCCGGATCGCCGAGTTGCGCGTCGGTGAAGCCCAGCCAGATGGTCCGCGCCAGCGGCCAAGCGGCGACCGCGGCGAGCACGGCAATCATCGGCGCGAGGAACAGCCACGCCGAACGACGGCGCGCGCGGGCCAGTCGCGACTCGTGTTCGGCGGGCGAAACGGCCGCTACCATCGGCCACCGCGGCTGGTGCGGTGAAGTTTGGTGGCCAGCCGGGCAAGATTCTCGGCCGCGGTACCTTTGCCGGCGAGGGTCGCGTGAACGGCATTCCAGAAGTCGCTGCTGACGCGGTTGTAGCGTCCACCAGTGACCTTGGACGGACGGGCGACGGCGTTGGCGAACGTCGGGCGCAATTGGCCAAAGAACGGATTGGCGGCAAGGACATCCGCGTCGGAGTAGAGAACCGCGATTGTCGGATTGAACGAGCCGGCGATGGCACGCCGCTTCTGTTCCGCCGACCCGGTGAGGTAGCGTACGAGGTCGATAGCCGCTTCCGTGTTGCGCGAATACGCCGACACTGCGAGCTGCTGACCGCCGAGGGTGCCGGTATGTTTCCCGCCGGTCCCGCCGCGCGGCAACGGGGAGACACCGACCTTGCCGCGGATCGGGCTGTCCGGACCCTGAGCCAGTGCCCACGCGTAGGGCCAGTTGCGCATGAACACGGCGTTGCCTGACTGGAACACGCCGCGCGCCTCTTCTTCCTGATAGTTCAACACCCCGGGGGGGCTGATGGTGCCGATCCAGGAGGCGGCGCGCGTTAGCGCGGCCGCCGCCATAGGATTGTCGATGGTCACCGTGCCGTCGTCGGCGACGATGGCGCCGCCGCCGAAGGAACCGATCCATTCCAGCGCGTTGCAGGTCAGGCCTTCGTAGGCCCGGCCCTGCCAGACGAAACCCCACATCTTGTCGTTGCCCGCCGTGCGCTCGGCGGCCTGGACACGTTCGGCGGTCTCGGCGAGCTCGTCCCACGTTTCCGGCACCGGGGCGCCGTGCTTCTCCAGGAGGTCGGCGCGGTAATAGAGCAGGCCGGCGTCGGTAAACCACGGAATGGCAACCAACCGTCCACCGACGGTGTTGGCGGCGACGATCGGCGGAAAATGAGCAGCAACGACGTCCGCCGCGACACGGTCCGACAGGTCGACGAAATGCCGGCCCAGCAGCCCCGGCCAGATGATGTCGATCTGGAAGACATCGATATCGTCGGCACCGGCGGCAAGAAGCTGCTGATAGAGGGCAAGCCGTTCCGTCGCCGACGCCGGCGTTGAGACGACCTTCACCGTGTTGCCGGTCTCCGCCGCCCATGCCTCCGCGCCCTCACGGCACAGCGTCAGTTCCTGGCCAACCGCGCCACACGAAATGGCGATTTCGGCGGTCCGGGCGACGGTGGCCCAGAGCGTCACCAAGGCGACAACGGCGATCATCCGGAACAGGTTCATCGGCCCCTCCCCCGGGCGACACATCTTCCGCCGCCAGCTTAGGCGAAACGAGGGACCGGGTTAACCCGCGCTGACGCGCCCGATGAACGGATTGCAATCCGTTGTCACGGGGGTTCAACACGGCGAAAGGGTGCTCTATGGCGGAACTTCAGTCGACTCGGAGGAACGTGGCGAACGCATAACATTCCATCCCTGCGCGGCGGTTCCTGCCGGCTGGTCTTGGTGTCGTGCGAATCCTCGCCGACCGCCTCGGCTTCGCCATCAGCGAGATCGCCGCGTTACAACGCTAGGATCGTTCAGTCGTTCTGAAACGCCGACAGCAGCCGCGACACCGCCAGGGTCGGTGTGAGGTGGCCCTCGGCCACATCCCGCTCGACGCTCTTGAGCTGCTGCTTGACCTGCGGATGGCCCTTCAGCCGGGTCATCAGCCGATCCTCGAGCATCTGCCACATCCAGTGGACCTGCTGGAAGCGGCGCTTGGCCGGAAGCTCTCCCGTCCCGGTCAGCGTTTCGCGGTGCTCGCAGAGCTTCTCCCACAGGGCGTCGAGGCCCATGTTCTTGAGCCCGCTGCACATCAGCACCGGCGGCTGCCAGTTGGCGCTCGTCGGCGTCATGATCTTCAACGCGTTGCGATAGTGCACCGCGGCCTGTCGGGCTTTGAGATCGTTTTCGCCGTCGCACTTGTTGACGGCGATCATATCGGCGATCTCCAACACACCCTTCTTGATGCCCTGTAATTCGTCGCCGGCGCCCGGCAGCATCAGCACCAGGAAAAAATCGGTCATGTCGGCGACGGCCACCTCCGACTGGCCGGCGCCGACGGTCTCGACGAGGATGACGTCGAAGCCGGCGGCCTCGCAGACGATCATCGTCTCGCGTGTCGTTCGCGTGACGCCACCGAGGGTCCCCGAAGACGGCGACGGGCGGATGAAGGCATTGGGGTCGGCGGACAGGTCGGCCATGCGGGTCTTGTCGCCGAGGATGCTGCCCCCCGAGACGGTGCTCGTCGGATCGACGGCGAGCACCGCGACCTTGTGGCCGTCACGGGTCAGGTTGCAGCCGAAGGTTTCGATGAACGTGCTTTTGCCGACGCCCGGGACGCCGGTGATGCCGACCCGGTGCGCCTGTCCGCTGTGCGGAAGGAGGCGCAGCAGGATTTCCTGGGCCAGCTCCTGGTGTGCCGGGTTGCGGCTCTCGACCATGGTGATGGTGCGGCCGAGCATCGCCCGGTTGCCCGAAAGCACGCCCTCGACGTAATCCTCCAAAGTGAGCGCCGCCCGCGCTTGCGCGCGGACGGCTGCTTGACGGATGGCCATAGGGTCTAGGCTGCCTCGCTCGCGTAGCCGAGCGTCGAGTTGAGCTTGGCGATCAGGCCCATCGCTGCGTCGCCGATCACCGTCCCCGGTCCGAACACCGCCTGGGCGCCCATCTGGTAGAGGGTGTCGTAATCGTCGGGCGGGATGACGCCGCCGACGACGACAAGGATGTCCTCGCGGCCCAGTTCCTTGAGGTTGGCGATGAGTTGCGGCACCAGGGTCAGATGCCCGGCGGCCAGCGAGCTGACGCCGACCACATGGACGTCGTTCTCGACCGCCTGGCGGGCGACCTCTTCGGGCGTCTGGAACAGCGGCCCGATGTCGACGTCGAAGCCCAGGTCGGCGAACGCGCTGGCAATCACCTTCTGGCCCCGG
>Ga0056136_1000118_pt1 | contig 12951 bp, 9 predicted proteins | sample WorMetG1aBELIZE2_FD_71120 | JGI IMG/M metagenome (GOLD analysis project Ga0056136, IMG submission 71120) | Marine gutless worms symbiont microbial communities from Max Planck institute for Marine Microbiology, Germany - Inanidrilus... ...
GCGTTCATCAAGATCGAAAAATCCAAGTTGACCCTTCATTCCACTCTCCCGGGACCGATTCCGTCAGTGAATCAGAAACCGGCGACAAAGGGGAGGTTTTTCGAGGTGTCCGATCGCAGAAACCGCCGTTTTTCGCCGAAAAGCGCGGAAAAAACGAGTTCTCCACAGGCGTTCAGGGACTCGACGCCGTGTCAGGGGGTTCGGCGGCCGGACGCGGCCGACCGCCAACCCTTTCAAAGCCGGCTAAATGGCGAATCGCTCAGTGGGTGATGACGCCGCCGACGTCGTCCTCGTCGGTCTTTGCCGCAGCGATCGACGCCGATTCGACCTCGGCCTCATCCCACTCGATCGGCGTCGGTTCGGTGACCAGCGCTTCCTTCAGCACCTCGTCCACCGTCGCGACAGTGATGATTCGCAAGCCCCGCTTCACGTTTTCCGGGATGTCCGGAAGATCGCGTTCATTCTCCTTCGGCACCAAGACCGTCTTGAGGGCGCCGCGATGGGCCGCGAGCAGCTTCTCCTTGAGCCCGCCGATGGGCAGAACCCGGCCCTGGAGCGTCACCTCGCCGGTCATCGCCACGTCCTTGCGGACCTCGATCCCGGTGAGCACCGAAACGATGGACGTGACCATCGCCACGCCGGCCGACGGGCCGTCCTTGGGCGTCGCGCCTTCCGGCACGTGGACGTGGATGTCCTTCTTGGTGAACAGGGTCGGGGCGATGCCGAAATCGACCGAGCGGGACTGCACATAGGACTTCGCCGCCTGAATCGACTCCTGCATGACGTCGCCGAGCTTGCCGGTGATGGTCATGCGGCCCTTGCCGGGAACCATGACCGCCTCGATGGACAGCAACTCACCACCAACCTCCGTCCACGCCAGACCGGTGGTGACGCCGACAAGGTCCTCCTTCTCGGCTTCGCCGAAACGAAATCGCTTGACGCCGGCGAACTTGCCGAGGTTGCGGCGGCTAAGGGCGATCTTCTTGTGATCACCCATCATGATGTCCTTGATCGCCTTGCGGGTCAGGTTGGCGATTTCGCGCTCCAGGTTCCGCACCCCGGCTTCGCGGGTGTAGTAGCGGATGACGTCACGCAGCGCCGAATCCGAGATCGTCCACTCGTCTTCCTTCAAGCCGTGCGCTTCGATCTGCTTGGGGATCAGGTGGCGCTTGGCGATCTCGACCTTTTCGTCCTCGGTGTAGCCGGAGATGCGGATGATCTCCATGCGGTCCAAGAGCGCCGGCGGCATGTTCATGGTGTTGGCGGTGGTCACGAACAGCACGTCCGAGAGGTCGTAGTCGATCTCCAGGTAGTGGTCGTTGAAGGTGTTGTTCTGCTCGGGGTCGAGCACCTCCAGCAGGGCCGAGGCCGGATCGCCGCGCCAGTCGTGCCCCATCTTGTCGACCTCGTCGAGCAGGAACAGCGGATTCGACGACTTGGCCTTCTTCATCCCTTGGATGACCTTTCCGGGCATCGAGCCGATGTAGGTGCGCCGGTGGCCACGGATCTCGGCCTCGTCGCGCACCCCGCCCAACGACATGCGGACGAAGTTGCGTCCCGTCGCCCGAGCGATGGACTTGCCGAGCGAGGTCTTGCCGACACCCGGCGGGCCGACCAAGCAGAGGATCGGTCCACGGATGCGGTTGGTGCGCTGCTGAACGGCGAGATACTCGAGAATCCGCTCCTTGACCTTCTTCAGGCCGTAGTGATCGGCGTCGAGAATCTCCTGGGCGTGGCGAATGTCCTTCTTGACCCGGGTGCACTTCTTCCACGGGATGCCGAGCATCCAGTCCAGGTAGTTGCGGACCACCGTGGCTTCGGCCGACATCGGACTCATCGAGCGAAGCTTCTTCAGCTCGGCCATGGCCTTTTCGCGGGCTTCCTTGCTGAGCGCGGTCTTCTTGATCCGCTCTTCCAGCTCCGCCGCCTCGTCGCGGCCGTCCTCGCCCTCGCCCAGCTCCTTCTGGATCGCCTTGAGCTGTTCATTCAGGTAGTACTCGCGCTGCGTCTTCTCCATCTGGCGCTTGACGCGATTGCGGATCTTCTTCTCGACCTGCAGGACGCCGATCTCGGACTCCATGTGCGAGTAGACCCGCTCCAGGCGTTCGGCAACGGCCTCGATCTCCAGGAGTTCCTGTTTCTCCGAAATCTTCAGCGCCAGGTGCGACGCCACCGTATCGGCGAGCTTGCCCGGATCCTCGATCTGGTTGATCGAGACCAGTACTTCGGGCGGGATCTTCTTGTTGAGCTTGATGTACTGCTCGAACTGGCTCACCACCGAACGCCCCATGGCCTCCAGTTCCTGGGCCTCGCCAACCTCCTCGTCGACGGAGACGGCTTCGGCCTCGAAGAACTCGTCGCGATCGGTGAACCGGGTGATGCGCGCGCGCTGACCGCCTTCGACCAGAACCTTGGCGGTCCCATCGGGCAGCTTGAGCAGCTGCAGAACCGTCGACACGGTGCCGACGACGTAGATGTCCTCCTGGCCCGGGTCGTCCTGGGCGGCATTCTTCTGCGCCACGAGGAGAATCTGCTTGTCGTCCTTCATCACGTCCTCGAGCGCCCGCACGGACTTTTCGCGGCCGACGAACAGCGGCACGATCATGTGCGGAAACACGACGATGTCGCGCAGGGGCAGGACGGGAAAGACGTTGGTCTGGCTGCTCACAGTTGTGTCGCCTTTCGGTCAGTCGGAAAAAACGCCGGCATCCCGCTGGGGATCGCGCTTCCAGGAATGCCCTAAAGGTGGCTCGCTAACGCCCCCCGGTCAAGGGCAGGCGGGTCCGGCGAGTCAGGCGGAGTTGCCGACGTCGTCGCGGCGGTCGGAGTAGATGTAAAGGGGCTTGGCGTGTTCTTCCGCCACTTCGCGGTTGATCACCACCTCCTCGACGCCCTCGAGGCTGGGCAGCTCGTACATGGTATCGAGGAGAATGTTCTCCATGATCGACCGCAGGCCGCGGGCCCCAGTCTTCCGGTCGACCGCGCGCCGGGCGATGCTTTCCATCGCGCCATCGGTAAACGCCAGCCGCGTCTCCTCCATCTCAAACATGCGCTGATATTGCTTGACCAGCGCGTTCTTCGGCTTGGTGAGGATCTCGACCAGAGCGCCTTCGCCGAGGTCGTCGAGGGTGGCGAGGACCGGAAGCCGGCCAACGAATTCGGGAATTAGGCCGAACTTCAACAAATCCTCGGGCTCGACGTCGCGCAGCACCTCGCCGGCCTGCCGCTCGTCGGGAGAGCGCACGTCGGCGCCGAAGCCGATGGACGTGCCCTTGCCCCGCGCCGAGATGATCTTGTCCAGGCCCGAGAAGGCGCCGCCGCAGATGAACAGGATGTTGGTCGTGTCGACCTGCAGGAACTCCTGCTGCGGATGCTTGCGGCCGCCCTGCGGCGGCACGCTGGCAATGGTGCCTTCCATGATCTTCAGCAACGCCTGCTGCACGCCCTCGCCCGAGACGTCGCGGGTGATCGAGGGGTTGTCGGACTTGCGTGAAATCTTGTCGACTTCGTCGATGTAGACGATGCCGCGCTGCGCGCGCTCGACGTCGTAGTCGGCGGACTGCAGAAGCTTGAGGATGATGTTCTCGACGTCCTCGCCGACGTAGCCGGCCTCGGTCAGCGTCGTCGCATCGGCCATGGTCAACGGCACGTCGAGGATGCGCGCCAGGGTCTGCGCCAACAGCGTCTTGCCGCAGCCGGTCGGGCCGATCAGCAGGATGTTGGACTTCGCCAGCTCGACATCGTTGCTCTTGGCGCCATGGTTCAGACGCTTGTAATGGTTGTGGACGGCCACCGAGAGGACGCGCTTGGCGCGATCCTGGCCGATCACGTAATCGTCTAGAATGGCACAGATTTCCCGCGGCGTCGGCACCCCTTCGCCGGACTTCACGAGGCTCGTCTTGTGCTCCTCGCGGATGATGTCCATGCACAGTTCGACGCACTCGTCGCAGATGAACACCGTCGGCCCCGCGATGAGCTTGCGGACCTCGTGCTGGCTCTTACCGCAAAACGAGCAGTAGAGCGTATTCTTGGAATCGCCGCCCGGGGTCTTGCTCATGACCTCTCACACCTGGGTCGCCGTCGACCGAACTATTAAGCCATCAGGCGTCCGCCCGCACAATCCCCAAAAAGGGTAATGCGCCGCGATTGCAGTTGGAATCCGCCGTATACCCTGGCGGACTCCCCTGCTCAGCCGCCAGCCGGGCACCTGCGGACTCAGGCGTCGTCCTTGCCGTCTTCCGTCTTCGGCCGGTTGACGACAACATCGTCGACGAGGCCGAAATCCTTGGCCTCGGTCGGGCTCATAAAGCGGTCACGCTCGACCGCGGCCTCGATCACATCCAGCGCCTGGCCGGTGTGTTTGACGTAGATCTGGTTGAGCCGGTCGCGCAGCGCAAGGATCTCGCGGGCGTGGATCTCGATGTCGGTGGCTTGGCCCTGGGCGCCGCCCGACGGCTGGTGGACCATGATCCGCGCGTGCGGGAGCGCATAGCGCTTGCCCTCGGCGCCAGCGGCCAAAAGCAGCGACCCCATCGACGCCGCCTGGCCGATGCACACCGTCGAGACCTCGGGGCGGATGTATTGCATGGTGTCGTAGATGGCCAAGCCCGAACTGACCACACCGCCCGGCGAGTTGATGTAAAAAGCGATGTCCTTGTTGGGGTTTTCCGACTCCAGGAACAGCAGCTGGGCGCAGACGAGGCTGGCGACGGCATCGTGCACGGCACCGGTGAGGAACACGATGCGTTCCTTCAAAAGCCTCGAATAGATGTCATAGGCGCGCTCGCCCCGGTTGGTGGTTTCCACCACCATGGGAACCAGGGTGTTCATGGTGATGTCGCGCACGTCGGTCATGTCTGGGTTCTCTCCTTCGATCCGCCGACCATAACGTATTCGCTCGGCGGCCCAGTTCCAGTCCTGGAGTCGCTATTCGTCGGCGGCGGGACTGTCCTTCTTCGTCTTCTTGCCGCTGCCGGCCGTCTTCTTTTTTGGCGCCGCCCTTGGCTTTAGGCTTGGCCTTCGCCGCCTGTTCCGCTTCCGCTTCCTCGTCCGGGTCGCGCACCAAGTCCTCAACGGACACCTCGCGGTCCTCGACGTCCGCCAGTTCGAGAATGAAGTCGACCACCTTGTCCTCGAAGATCGGCGCCGTCACCGCCTGAACGGACTCGGGGTTGTTCTTGAAGTACTCGAGAACGGCCTGCTCCTGCCCCGGATAGCGGCGGGCCTCGGCCATGATCGCCTGGTTGATGTCGTCCTGCCCGACCTGAAGGTTGTTCGTCCGCCCAACTTCGGCGAGCAAGAGCCCGAGCCTGACCCGCCGCTCGGCGATCGAGCGGTACTCGGCCTTGTCCTCGTCGCTGACATCGACGTCCGGCGCGGCGTGGTCGTGATCATGATCGTGGTCATGATCATGGTCGTGACCGTGATCGTGACCGCCGGCGGCCTGGGTCTGCTGCTTGAGCTGGCCGATGATGCTCTCGTACTCGCGCCCGACCATGCCCTGCGGCACCTCGAAGTCGGAGACTTCGGCCAGCCTGTCCAACAGGTCTCGCTTCAGCCGCATTCTGGCCATGCCCTTGAGCTCGCGCGCATGTTCGTCACGGATGCTCTGGCGGAGCTGGTCCATGGTTTCGGCGCCGAATTTCTTCGCCAGCTCCTCGTCCAGCGGGTGCGGGGTGGTTTCGCGCAGCTCTTGTACAGTGACGTCGAACAGCGCTTCCTTGCCGGCCAGTTCCTGGGCTCCGTACTCCTCCGGGAACGTCACCTTGACCTCGGTGCTGTCGCCCGGCGAGGTGCCAATCACCTGGTCCTCGAATCCGGGGATGAAGCTGCCCGAGCCAAGCACCAAGTGGTAGCCCTCGGCCTTGCCACCGACGAACTCCTCGCCGTCGACCCGACCGACGAAGTCGATGACCGCGATGTCGCCTTCCTTGGCCTTGCGTTTTCGGGCGATGGGTGCCGAGGTTGCGTGCGCCTTGGCCAGCGATTCGATGGTGCCCTCGATCTGTTCTTCGCCAGGCTCGGCATGCAGGCGGCCGAGCTTGATCTTCGAGAAATCCGGCTGCTCGATCTCCGGCATGACCTCGACGGCCATCTTGAATTCCAGGTCGCTGCCGTCCTCGAATGCGGTGATCTCAATCTTCGGCTGCTCGGCGACCCGCAGCCCCCGCTCCGACATGATCTCGTTCGCCGATTCGTTGATCGTCTGCTCGAGGATCTCGCCCTTCAGGGCGTCGCCGTACCGTTGACGCAGAAGCGACACCGGGACCTTGCCGGGACGGAACCCGGGCAGGCGGATGTTCACCGCCAATTCCTCGAGGCGGCCGGTGATCCGGGCTTCAAACTCAGCGGCCGGCACCGCAACGGCGAATTCGCGGCTGAGGCCCTCGGCTTTGGTCTCGGTAACGTTCATGGACATCCCGATTGGACTGAAGTTCTTCTCGATGCGCCTTGCGCCCGCGCGCGGCATCGGCGTGACGGCTATGTGGGCTGGTTGGTGCGGGCGGAGGGACTTGAACCCCCACGACTTGCGTCACAGGTACCTAAAACCTGCGTGTCTACCAGTTCCACCACGCCCGCGGGTCGTCCGGAAACCCCCCGGCGGGGCGCAGCACTGTACCCGATTGGCCGGACCTGTCAATCGCGGGTGCCGGCCCGCAGCGAGCGCAGAACGGCCGGCAATCCATCGACGATGTCCTCGGCGATCAGCCCCGGTCCGAAGGCCGCCGCGGCACGCCCGTGCAGCCATGCCGCGGCGCATCCGGCATCGAACGGATCGGCGCCTTGCGCCAGCAGTCCCAGCGCCATGCCGGCGAGCACGTCGCCCGAGCCGGCAGTGGCCAGTTCGGGCGGCGCTTCACCGTTGATCGCGGCGCGTCCGTCCGGCGCGGCGACGACCGTGTCGGGCCCCTTCAGCAGCACCGTCGCGCCGCTCTGTTCCGCCGCCGCCCGCGCCCGGTCCGGTTTGGCGCCGGTGGCGCCAAAGACCCGCGCGAACTCGCCCTCGTGGGGGGTCAGCAGGCAGGGCCCGGCAATCGCCGCGAACAGGGTTTCGGGGTCGTCCTGAAAGACGGTGATGGCATCGGCGTCGAGCACGCACGCCTTGCCGGTTGCCAGCGCCGCGAGCACCCGGCGACGGGTCTCGTCCGATACGCCGGCGCCCGGCCCGAGCAGGATCGCGTTGCGGCGCGGGTCGCCGATGTATTCGGCGAAGGCCGAATCGTCGGCAACCGGCGTGACGATGGTGCCGGGCTGGCCACCGGCATAGATATAGAAGGCCTCCGGAGGCGAAGCGATGGTGACGAGGCCGGCACCGATGCGCCGGGCGCCCTCGGCGGCAAGACGCGCGGCCCCGGTCATCTGCCCGCCGCCGAGCACCACCGCGTGGCCGCGGCCGTATTTGTTGCCTTCGGCGGTTGGCCAGGGATAGCGCTCGGACCACAGCGCCGGGCCGTCGGCGAAGGTCCGAGGGCCGATGGCCGGTAGCACGGATTCGGGGATGCCGATGTCGGCGACGCGCAGCTCGCCGCACAGCGCGCGACCCGGCATCAAAAGGTGTCCCGGCTTGGCACGGAAGAAGGTCACGGTGCTCCGGCATCGCGGCGCGATGCCGAGGATCTCGCCGCTGTCGCCGTGCACGCCGCTCGGCACATCGACGCCGACGCAGTCGAGCCGGCGCGCGTTCACCACTTCGATCACCTCGGCGGAGACGCCGTCGAGCGCCCGCGCCAGTCCGGCGCCGAACAGCGCATCGACAACCAGCGGGTCGGCGTCGAGCAGGTCGATCGACAGCGTCTCGGTCCTTCCGGACCAGCGTTCGGCGTTGATCGCGGCATCGCCCTTCAGCTTCTCGACCGCGCCAAGCAGTCCGAGGCGCACCGGCCAGCCGCGTTCGGCCAGCAGCCGGGCGACGACGAACCCGTCGCCGCCGTTGTTGCCAGGACCGCACAGCACCGCCACCGGGCGTCGCGCCCAGTGGTCGGCAATTTCCTCGGCGATGGCCGTTCCCGCCGCTTCCATCAGGTCGAGGCCGGGGACTCCGCCGGCCATGGCGGCGGCATCCGCGGCATACATCTCCTCGACGGTGAGCAGCACGCTGTCGGTCATCGGGAGCCCCCCAAGGTTCCGGCGTTGGCGATCATAGTCCGTTCCCATACTGGTCGAAAACGGCCGCCGGTCCTATAACCCCGGACCATGACCCCCGCGAACGGAGTTCCACGGTGACCATCCTGGTGCTGGGCGCCGGTGTCGTCGGCGTCGCCACGGCCTATGCCTTGGCCCGTGCCGGCCACGCGGTGACGGTCGTCGACCGCCAGCCGGGGCCGGCACTGGAGACCAGCTTCGCCAACGGCGGCCAGATCTCGGCCAACCACGTGACGCCCTGGGCGACACCGGCGACGCCATGGAAGGCGCTGAAGTGGCTGGGCCGCTCCGACGCGCCGCTGCTCTACCGGCTGCGCGCCGACCCGGCACTGTGGTCGTGGACGCTCCGCTTCCTTGCCAACTGCGCGCACGCAAGGGTGCGCATCAACATCGAACGCGCGCTGCGCATCGCCGTCTACAGCCGCGAGCGTATCGCCGGACTTCGCGTCGAGACCGGGATCGACTACGACCAGCTCGGGCGCGGCATCCTCCACGTATTTCGCAACCGGCGGGAATACGAGAGCGCGCTGCCGTATCTGGAACTGATGGCTGAGCACGGCTGTGTCCGCAGGGTCGTCGACCCCGATACCTGCGTCTCCATCGAGCCGGCGCTGACGACCGTCCGCGCCGACCTGGTCGGCGGCATCATGAGCGACGACGACGAAAGCGGCGACGCCTACGCCTTCACCGCCGGGCTCGCAGACATCTGTGCGGGTCTCGGGGTGACGTTTGTCTTTGACACGACGGTGCGGCGGCTTGTCGCCGAGGGGCAAAGTATCGCCGCCGTCGAGACCGACGGGGACACGCTGAAGGCCGACGCCGTCGTCGTCGCGCTCGCCAGCTATGCGCCGCCGCTGCTGCGTCCACTCGGGCTGAAGCTACCGGTCTATCCGGCCAAGGGCTATTCGGTGACCCTGCCGGTCGGCGACCCGGAGCGGGCACCCGTGGTCAGCCTCATCGACGACGAGTTCAAGATGGTCTACAGCCGCCTCGGCGACCGGCTCCGGGCGGCCGGCACCGCCGAGTTCGTCGGCTACGACACGACGATGAACGAGGCTCGGGCGCGGTTCATCCGCGACAAGGCCCTGGAGCTGTTCCCCGGCTGCGCCGATCCGGATGCGGCCGAGTACTGGGCCGGGCTGCGCCCCTCGACCCCCGACGGGGTGCCGGTGATCGGCGTCACGCCCTATGCCAACCTCTACCTCAACACCGGGCACGGCACGCTCGGCTGGACCATGGCCTGCGGCGCCGGGCAGGTGGTCGCCGACGTCGTCAGTGGCGTGACACCGGCCATCTCGCTGGACGGTCTCGGCATCGACCGGTTCGGTTAGCAGGTACTCGAAAAGCGAGCCTGGACGATTGACCTCGTACCTCGAGACGCTGCGCTCCTCAGCATGAGATGAATCGTCGCAGCAGCTTGGCTCATCCTGAGCAGGCCCACCGGGCCGTGTCGAAGGACGAGGCAGGCCCCTGGCACCGCTTTTTCAGCAGACTGCTGGAACGAGTTGTAGATGGCTCCAAGTGTGGGACCCAAACAGCAACGGGGCCGGAAAATCCGGCCCCGGGGTATCAGTCGATCCCGTTGATGGGATTTAGGCGGCTTTGGGCAGCCACTTGGTGAAGACGTCGGCCTGCGCGGCGAACGGCGCGGTCACCTCGCCGAAGACCTTGCTGCCCAGGTCCATCAGAACCTTGCCGTCGGCGACGGTCTGCTCCAGGACCTCGTGCAAGAAGGCGCTCTGCACCTCAAGCGCGTCCTCGGGGCTCTTCACCGCGGCCAGGGACTTGGTGGCGGCGACCCAGCGGTCGACGTTGGCCTTGGTCAACGCGGTGCAGGTGGTGGCAATCTCTTGCGCGCCGGCGACGTATGCCTTCGCGGAAGCGACGACGGCCTCGGTCGAGCCTTCGCCGAGGGTAAGAACGTTTTCGTAAGCGGACATGTGTCGAATCCTTATCCATAAGCGATTCAGGTTGGAGGCCCCGAAGGCACCTCCGGCGACATGTTGCACTGTAACATGCATACCCATATAAGCCTTTATTTCCATGCTGTCAAGTAAATTGTGCAGTGCACAATTTTTTCTGAATGGGCTACCGGGCCGGCGGACGGACCGATACGCCTCCTTTCACCCCGCTGTTGACGCCGCCACGCCGGTGGATTAGAACATAAAGAGAACAAACAACCCGCACCGGAACCGCCCCGCCATGTCCGCGACCGATGCCTACGTCCGCCCTGACCCCGCGCTGATCGCCGAGCTGCGCGAACGCATCCAGGGTATCGGCGGCCGGCGCCGGCGGGAGGCGCCGCTGTCCCTCGGCATCGAGGTCGTCGACGCGGCGCTGCCGTGGGGCGGCCTGCCCGTGGCCTGCCTGCACGAGGTCGCCGCCGCCGATTCAACTGCTGCCGCCACCGGCTTCTCGGCGGTGCTGCTGGCCCGGCTCGCCGGGCGCACGGGCACCGTGGTGTGGTGCCGTCGCCCCCCCAACGTCCATGGCCCCGGGCTCTATGGCCCCGGGCTGGCCGCCCTCGGGTTGGAGACGGCGCGGCTGATCGTCATCCGCGCCCGCACCGATACCGACGTGTTCTGGGCGATGGAGGAAGGCCTGCGCAGCGGCGTGCCGGCGGCGGTGCTGGGCGAGACCGCCGCGGCACCGCCGGTGGCGTTGCGCCGGCTACAGCTCGCCGCCGAGACCGGCGGGGTCACCGCGCTGTTGTTGCGCCCGGCGGACACCGCCGCGGCCCCGGGACCGGCGGTCACCCGCTGGCGGGTCGGCAGCGCCCCGGCCCTGCCGGCCAGCGGCGAGCGGCAAAGCGCCGCCGCGCCGGGGGCCTTCCGCTGGCGGGTCGAACTGGTCCATCACCGCGGCGCCGCGACGCGGGCGCCGGCAGCGTGGCTGTTGGAGTGGTCGGATGAAACGGGTGGTCTCGCTGTGGCTGCCGAGCTTCGCCACCGACCGGCTGAGCCGGCGCAAGACGCCGTCCCGGTCCGGCGCGCGGTCTAGCCCGCAAGCCTTGGGCTCCGAGGCGCCGCTGGCCACCGTCACCGCCGCCCACGGCGGGGTGCGGGCGGTGGCGGCCAACCGGGCGGCGCGGGCGGGTGGCGTGGCGCCGGGGATGCCGCTCGCCGATGCCCGAGCGCTGCTGTCCGGCCTCGCCGTCGCCGAGGCCGACCCGGCGGCCGACCGCCAAATGCTGGAGAGGCTGGCCGACTGGTGCGGGCGCTACAGCCCGTGGACGGCGGTCGACGAGCACGGTGGTTACGGTGCCGGCGGCGGCGCCGGGCTGTGGCTGGACGTCAGCGGCTGCGCCCATCTGTTCGGCGGCGAGCAGGCGCTGCTCGACGACCTCGTCGGCCGCTTCGCCGGCCTCGGCTTCGCCGCCGCCGCGGCGCTCGCCGACACCCCCGGTGCCGCCTGGGCGGTGGCCCGGCTGGGCTTGGCGGACCCGGCGCCCCCGCAAGGATCCCCGCCGGTGGACGGCCGGCGCATCGCCGCCCGCCATCCCCGCAGCGAGCATCCCTTCGCCGGCGCCCGGCCGCCGTCCCGCCCGAATGCCGACACCCCCGGCCGAGCCATCCGCATCGTGCCGCCGGGCGGCGCCGAGGCGGCGGTGGCACCGCTGCCGGTCGCCGCGCTGAGGCTGCCGGCAACGGTGGTCGAGGGCCTCGACCGGGTGGGCCTGCGCCGCGTCGGCGACCTTCTCGGCCTGCCGCGGGCGCCGCTCGCCGCCCGCTTCGGCGACGTCCTCCTCGACCGCCTCGACCAGGCGCTGGGCGCCGCCGACGAGCCGCTGTCGCCGCGCCGCCCGGTGGCGCCGCTGCGCGCCCGGCTGCCCTTCGTCGAGCCCATCGGCCGGGCCGAGGACGTGGCGCTGGCGACGCGCACCCTGCTGGACGAGCTGTGCGGCCTCCTGGCCGCCGGCCACCAGGGCGCGCGGCGGCTGGAACTGGCGCTCTACCGCACCGACGCCACCGTTGCCCGCGCCGTGGTCGGCACCGGCCGCCCGACCCGCGACGCCGGCCACCTCGAGCGGCTGTTCCGCGACAAGCTGGACGGACTCGATGCCGGCTTCGGCGTCGAGGTGATGACGCTGGCGGCCCTCGCCGTTGATCCGCTGCCGCCGGAGCAGACGGTCCTCGACGACGGCGCCGCCAGCCGCGCCGACGGCATCGCCCAGCTGGCCGACCGGCTCGGCAACCGCCTCGGCCCCGGCACCGTCGTCCGCCTCGCCGACCACGCCAGCCACGTTCCCGAGCGCGCCTGCCGGGAGGTCGCGGCCCTCGCCCCCGCCGCCGGTATCGAGAATGGCCCCGAACGGCCGCGCCAGCCGCGGCCCCTGCACCTGCTGCCGTCGCCGGAGCCCATCGAGGTCATCGCCCCGGTCCCCGACGGCCCGCCGGTGATGGTGCGCTGGCGCCGCTCGCAGTTGCGCATCGCCGCCGCCGACGGCCCCGAGCGCATCGGCCCCGAGTGGTGGCGCGCCGATGGCGGCCACGACCCCGAGCACCTCTCCCGGGTGCGCGACTACTACCGCATCGAGGACGCCGACGGACGGCGCTTCTGGGTGTTCCGCGAGGGCCTCTACCGCGCCGACGCCCCGCCGCGCTGGTACCTGCACGGAGTGTTCCCGTGAGAGAAGGAGTGCTAGCAAAATGCATGCACGATAATTATGCTAGCAAAACGCTAGCAATCAGGAGAAATGGAATGGACGCCTCCCGGGACTGGAAGCTGGCGGCGGAGGGTTGAGGTGGACCCTCACGGGCCGACGGCATCAAAGTGCCCAGGTGGAAGAGTGAACTCTTCACAGGCAAA
>Ga0056136_1000124_pt1 | contig 12244 bp, 10 predicted proteins | sample WorMetG1aBELIZE2_FD_71120 | JGI IMG/M metagenome (GOLD analysis project Ga0056136, IMG submission 71120) | Marine gutless worms symbiont microbial communities from Max Planck institute for Marine Microbiology, Germany - Inanidrilus... ...
GCCATGCCTGCTATCTACTAGTAGATAGCAGGCATGGCAAGCGTGAACATCAGGGCTTAATCCGTGTGCTGTTCCCGGCGGCGGGCGAAACGGGCCGCATTGGCGGTCGAGAGACGCACGCGGAGATGGACTCCGTCGTTACCATCCTCGCGGGCCATGACCTCGCCATGGTCATAGAGCCATGCCAGGGCCGCTCCTTCGGTCGGTGCCAGGGCGATATCGATGATCTCGGAGTCCGCGGACAGCCGCTCGTCGAGGGTCGCCAGCAGCGTGTCACAGCCCTCGCCCGTGCGCGCCGATACCGGCACCGACGGCACGTTCGCCCGTGTCGCCTGATTGAACAGCGTTTCGCGATCCTCCGCGCCGACGAGATCGATCTTGTTCAACACCTCGATCATGCCGTCGTCGGCGGCCTCACTCAGCCCCATCTCGGCGAGTACCCGGTGTACGTCCCGCTTCTGCTCGGCGGTGTCGGGATGGGCGATGTCGCGCACATGGACGACGATGTCGGCTTCTGTCACTTCTTCGAGAGTGGCGTGGAACGCCTCGACCAGCTCGTGCGGCAGTTCGGAGATGAATCCGACGGTGTCGGACAGGATGGCCATCCGCCCCGATGGAAGGTCGAGACCCCGCATAGTCGGATCGAGGGTCGCGAAGACTTGGTCGCGAACGACCACGTCGGCCTGAGTTAACCGGTTGAAAAGCGTCGATTTTCCGGCATTGGTGTAGCCGACGAGGGCGATGACCGGATAGGGAACGCGCCGCCGGGCTTCGCGGTGCAGGCTGCGGGTGCGCTTGACCTCGGCGAGTTCGCGCCTGAGCCGGGCGATGCGGTCGCCGATGAGCCGGCGGTCGGTTTCGATCTGCGCTTCGCCGGGGCCGCCCATGAAGCCGAATCCACCGCGCTGGCGCTCGAGATGGGTCCAGCTTCGCACCAAGCGGCTGCGCTGATAGCTACGCGCCGCCAATTCGACTTGAAGCCGACCTTCCGCCGTCCGCGCACGCTCGCCGAAAATCTCAAGGATCATCCCCGTGCGATCGATGACCTTGCAATCCCAGGCTTTTTCCAGGTTGCGCTGCTGCACCGGGCTCAACTGGGCGTCGACGAGAACCACGTCGATGGCGCCGTTTTCGGTTTCGACGCCGCGGATCAGTGCGGCCAAGCGGTCCACCGTACCGGCGCCGAACAGCGTCGCCGGGCGCGGCCGCGGGACCGGCACGGTCTCGGACTCGCGCACTTCCAGACCGATGGCTTCGGCCAACCCCACGGCTTCGGCCAGGCGTCCTTCCGCTGAGCGAAGACCTGCCGGTCCCCGCGTCAGGCGCGGGTAGACGACGACGCACGTTTCGCGGGTAGCGCCCTCGCCCGCCCCTTCGCCGTTTCGGGCGTCCAAGCTATTCGGCAGCCGCGCTTTCCTTGTCGGGCTCGAATAGCTGGATCTGAACCAACGGCATCACCGTCGAGATCGCGTGCTTGTAGACGAGTTGCGTGTGGCCGTCCCGCCGGAGCAGGACCGAGAAATTATCGAACCAGGTAATGATCCCCTGCAGCTTGACGCCGTTGACCAGGAAGATCGTGACCGGGGTCTTGTTCTTGCGGATGTGATTGAGGAACACGTCCTGTACGTTCTGGGATTTTTCTGAGGACATGAGTGTCACCCCTTGTTGTTCTTATCTCGGTGGCGTCGCGTGCCGCGCGGGACGCTTCGCCCCTTCCCTGTAACCGTTTTTCGCGCCGGAGCGAAGCCCGATTGCCGGTACCCCGCGAGCGCACCCGCTCCACGCCGCCGGAGCGGATACCGCGTTTGATATAGGCACCTTACAGCGTCATCACCAGCTTGGAAAGCGCAAGGCAGCCATCGAAATGAACCGCGGGTTCGATGCCCGGGAACTCGCCTGTGGCGGGCGGCTCGGCACGGACGAGGACACCGACGCACCCGGCGTTCCGGGCGCATTCCAGGTCGACGTCGGCGTCGCCGACGAACCAGACGTCGGGACCGGGGGCGACGCCGCAGCCGTCGAGCGCCATGCCCACGGGCTCGGGTGCCGGTTTGTCGTGGGACGCGTCGAAGGCCCCGACCAAGCGGTGAAAGTACCGGTCCCAGCCGATATAGGCGGCCTCCTTTCGCAGATAGTCACCCTTTTTGTTGCTGACCACGGCAAGGGGGAAACCTGCATCCGCCAACGATTCCAGCATCTTTTCGGCACCGGGCAGCGGCGTCAGCGTCTCCAGGTGGCGGTCCGTATAGCGCGCGTAAAAGACGTCGCCCGCTTCCTGCCAGCGGTCGCCAAACATCGCCGGAAAGGTGTCGCGCATGGAACCGCGGACACGCCGGCGGGTTTCGTCCATGGTCCAAAGCGGCATGCCGAAGTGGGCGAAGACGTGGTTCTGGGCGTCCAGGATGGCGGGCCAACTGTCGATCAGCGTATTGTCCCAGTCGAACACGATCGTCCGCGGCCGGCTGAGCGCCACGGAATGCGGAGCGGCGTCGTTCACCGGTCCGTAACCGCGGAGAATGCGTCGGCTTCGTCGTCCAGGTGGCGACCGTAGAAATCCACCAAACGTGCCGTCATCGGGCCGGTCCGGCCGCTGCCGATCTTCGTTCCGTTGATGCGGACGACAGGCTTGACCATCGACGTGGTGCTGGTCAGGAAAGCCTCCGAAGCCTTCGTGACTTCCGCAACCTTGAAGGGCCGCTCGACGATCTTGATGCCCTGCTCCGCGGCCAACGCCAGCACCGCGCGCCGGGTGATGCCGTTGAGGATGGCGTGATCCGGCTGGCGGGTGATCAGCTCGCCCTTGCGGGTGACGATCCAGGCATTGGAGGCCGTTCCCTCGGTAATGGCACCCGAGTCGTCGACCATCCACGCATCGAATGCGCCCGCTTCGATCGCGCCCTGCTTGCCAAGCACGTTGGCCAGCAAAGACACCGACTTGATGTCGCAGCGCTTCCAGCGGATGTCGGGAACGGTGATCACAGCCACACCCCGCCGAGCCGCCTTCGGATCGAAGGTTGGCATCGCCCGCGCCGTCATCACCAGCACCGGCCTGGCACATGCGGGAAAGCCGTGGGCGCGCGGTGCCACACCTCGCGTAACCTGAAGGTAGACCGCACCGGCGGAGATGATGCGGTTTCGCCGCAGCATTTCGGCCAGGACCGCGCGCATTGCCTGCCGGCCCATGGGCGCGGCGATCCGCAGTTCACCAAGCGACCGGTCGAGACGATCGAGGTGTGGCTCGGCATCGAACAGCCGGCCGCGATGAACACCGATCACCTCGTACACGCCGTCGGCGAACTGGTAACCGCGGTCCTCGACGTGTACCGCGGCCTCCGCATGGCGCACGTATCGGCCGTCGACATAGGCAATGCGGCTCATTCCTCGTCTCCGCGATCAGAAGTATTCCAGACGCACGGCGAACATCTTTTCGACCTTGCGGATGGCCTCGGAGGCGGCAAACAGAACCACGCGGTCGTTGGCCTGGACGATCGTGCTGCCGCGCGGGGTGATCACCTCCTGTCCGTTGCGAACGATGGCGCCGACCATGGCGCCGGCTGGCAATTTGACCTCTCGCAACGGCTTGCCGACGAGGCTCGATGTTTCCAGGGCTTCGGCTTCGATCAATTCGCCAAATCCTTCGCGCAGGGTATGCACAGAATGGATGCGCCCACGGCGGACGTGCTGGAGGATGGTCGAGACTGTGATGTTGCGCGGGCTGACGATGACGTCGATGCCGAGGGTCTTGATCAGCGGCTCGTAGGTCGCCTTGTTGAGAAGCGTGATCGCCCGCTTGGCGCCGTGCCGTTTGGCCAGCAGTGAGGCCAGCACGTTGGCCTCGTCGTCGTCGGTCAGCGCGACCACGGTGTCGGTCGCGGCGACGTTGGCTTCTTCCAGGATCTCGGGATCGAGGACATCGCCATGCAGGACCACGGTGCGTCCCAGCATGCTGGCGACGACGGCGGCCCGCTCCGGACCGGCTTCGATGATTTTCGCGTTGACCCAGGGGTACTCGCGCTCGATCTCCTGGGCCAGCAACAACGCGATGTTGCCGCCACCGCAAATGATGAGACGCCGTGCCTCGGGTTCCTCGTGGCCGAATGCCGCCATGGCTCGCGGCAACTGCTCGGTATCGACGACGAAGTAGACGTCGTCGCCGACCTCCATCTGGTCATCGCCATGAAGCTTGATCTGATCGTCCCCGCGCAGCAGCGCGACGATGACGAGGTTGAGGTCAGGGAACAATTGGGCCAGCTGCTTCAACGGCGTGTTGATCAGCGGGCAGTCGGCTTCGGCGCGCACACCCAGCAGGCGGACCTTGTCGTCGACCAAGGGGATCATTTCAAAAGCGCCGGGCACCCTTAGACGGCGGGTCACCGCGCGGGCGACTTCCAATTCCGGCGAGATGATCACGTCGATCGGCATGTGCTCACGCGAGAACAGATGCGCCCAGACTGGGTCGAGATAACTCTGGTGACGCACTCGGGCGATCTTGATCGGCACGTCGAACAGCGAATGGGCCACCTGACAGGCGATCATGTTGATCTCGTCCATCTGGGTGACGGCGATGATCATGTCGGCGTCGGCTCCGCCAGCCTTTTCAAGCACGTCAGGTCGCGAGGCATGGCCAACCAAACCCTGGGCATCGAGGTTGTCGTTGACCCGGCGGATCAGTTCGGCCGATTGGTCGACAACCGTCACGTCATTGTTTTCAAGGGCGAGGTGGCGGGCGATGTTGAAGCCGACCTGGCCGGCGCCGCAGATGATGATGTTCAAACCGGAGGCTCCGTGTTCCCGGCCGCGGCACCGCGGCTTAAGGCGGTATCAGTTCCCCGTCTGACGCGTGCGTTCGTCGGTCTGGATGCCGAGCGACTTCAGCTTGCGGTGAAGGGCCGACCGCTCCATACCAACGAAAGCGGCGGTGCGCGAGATGTTACCGCCGAACCGCGTCACCTGGGCGAGAAGATATTCGCGCTCGAATATCTCGCGGGCGTCGCGCAGCGGCAATCCCATGATCTCGCTGCTTGTATCGGGCTGGCGGGCGGTGGCGAAATTGGCGTCGAACTCGGGCGGCAACATGGCGGCTCGGATTGGGTCATCGGGACCGCCGGGCGCCATGATCAACAACCGTTCGATGACATTGCGGAGTTCGCGGACGTTTCCCGGCCAGTCATAGGCCTGCAGTGCCGCCATAGCGTTCTCGCTGATCGTGCGCGGGCGCTGTCCGGCCGCATCAGCGGCGCGTTCCATGAAATAGTCGACCAGCAGCGGGATGTCGCCGGCGCGCTCTCGCAGGGACGGCACTAGAATGGGAACGACGCTCAGTCTGTAGAAAAGGTCCTCGCGGAACCTGCCGGCGCGGATTTCCTCGGCCAGATCCTTGGTCGTCGCGGCGATGACCCGGACGTCCACCTCGACGCGGGTGTTGCCGCCGACCCGCTCGAACACCTGTTCCTGGAGCACGCGGACGATCTTGCCTTGGGTTTCCAACGGCATGTCGGCGACCTCGTCGAGCAGGAGCGTGCCGTTGTGGGCCTCCTCCAGGGTACCGACCTTCCGGGGCGAGTCCTCGCCGTCGACGGCGCCTTCGACACCGAAAAGGGCAACCTCCATGCGGTCCGGCGTGATCGACGCGCAGTTCAGCACCTCGAACGGACCCTGGTTGCGCCGCGACCGATCGTGGAGAAGCCGCGCCACGACCTCCTTGCCAGACCCCGCCGGGCCGGAAATAAGAACGCGGCTGTTGGCCGGAGCGACGCGCTCGACCGCCTGGCGCACCTGGTTCATCGCCGTGGAACGCCCGATGAGTTCGTGGGTCGTGCCGGCGCGGAGGCGAAGCTCTTCGTTCTCGCGCCGAAGCCGGGACGTTTCGATGGCGCGCTGAATGATTAGCAGCAGGCGATCGGCCTTGAACGGCTTCTCGATGAAATCGTAGGCGCCGAGCTTGATGGCCTGGACCGCGGTCTCGATGGTGCCGTGGCCGCTCATGATCACCACCGGGACGCTCGGATGGCTGCCACGCAGTTTCTCGAGGATTCCGATGCCGTCCAACCGGCTTCCCTGAAGCCAGATATCGAGCAAGACGAGGCTAGGGCGCCGCACCTCGACGGCATGGAGCGCGGCGTCGCTGTCGCCGGCCTCACGCGACCGTAGTCCCTCGTCCTCGAGGATCCCGGCAACGAGGCCACGGATATCGGCCTCGTCATCGACGATCAGGATGTCCTCGCTCATGGTCCGGACGTTGCTAGCCATTGGCCCGGAGTTCCGTCGCCACCGTCATCGCTTCGTCAACCGCCGACACCGGCTCTTCCTCGCCCGACACTGGTTCGGGTTCCCGGTCCGCCGGAGGCGTGACATGGAACACCAGTGAGACCCGCGCCCCGCCGCCGTCGGCGTCATCGAGTATCAGATCGCCGTTATGGTCTTCCATGATTTTCTTCACGATGGCCAGGCCGAGCCCGGTGCCTTTCGCCCGGTTTGTGACATAGGGCTCGGTCAGACGATCGCGGTTCTCGGCGGGAAGACCCAGACCGTTGTCCTCGACGACGATGTCGATGCGACGGCCGCCATCGTCGACGGATTCGGTGTTTACGGTAATGGCGACGCGCCCCGGCGTCCCCTGTCCATCCTGGTTTTCGAGGCGCGCGACAACGGATTCCGCTGCGTTTTTGAGGACATTCGTCAAGGCGCGGGAAATTCGCCGGCCGTCGCACACAAGCCGCAGGTCGCCATCGGGGATTTGAACGTCAAACTCGATTCCGGGAATTCGGCTTCGCTCCAGAAACACCGCCTGGCGTACCAGCTCCGGAAGGCCTTCGGGCTTCAGATCAGGCCGCGGCATCCGCGCGAACGACGAGAACTCGTCAACCATCCGGCCGATGTCCTCGACCTGGCGGATGATCGTTTCGGTGCACGATTCGAAGGTCTCGCGGTCCGTCTCGATCTCGCGCGTGTACTTGCGCCGCAGGCGCTCCGCCGAGAGCTGGATCGGGGTCAGCGGGTTCTTGATCTCATGGGCGATCCGGCGGGCAACATCGGCCCAGGCCGCCTTGCGTTGGGCCGAAACCAGAGCGGTGACGTCATCGAAGGTAACGACATAGCCGATCACCTCGTCACTGAGGCGTTCGGCGGCGATACGAACGATCAGGCTGCGCGGCCGGCCGCCCCGGAGGAGCTTGATCTCGGACTGGGCCTGGCGGTCGGGCCGACCGAGGGCCTCTTGGACGAGGTCCGCCATTTCCGGCACGGTCGCCGCCAGCGGCATCCCTGCCGCCGCCTCCAAGTCGGTGTCCAGGAGTTCCGAGGCCGACCGATTTGGGAGGTTGATCCGTCCGTTGGAATCGAGACCGATGACCCCGGCCGAGACGCCGCTGAGCACCGTCTCGGTAAACCGACGGCGCTCGTCGAGTTCGCGGTTGGCGTCGATGAGACCCTGCTGCTGACCCTGGATCTGGCTGGTCATGCGGTTGAATGCACGGCTCAGCGTGCCGATTTCGCCCATCGACGCGCCGCCCGCCTCGACCCGCACGCTGAGGTCGCCCTCGCGGACCTGTTCGGCGGCGGTGATCAAGTCACTGATAGGCTCGGTGATCTGGGTCGCCAGGTTCATGCCGATCCACACCGCCGCCAGCAGCAACAGCAACGCCACCACGACGAAGATAACCACGAAGGTAATGAAGATGCCGCCGCGGCGTTCCTCCAACCGCTGGTACTGGGCAACGGCGCCGGCGGTCCGCTTGATGTGTTCGAGGACGTCGGCTTCGACGAACCGTCCGATCAGCAGGTAGGCATCGACGAAGCGGTTGAGCTTGACCACGGCGCGGACCCGGTTCTCGTTTTCGGTGGTCAGTACCGCGATCTGGCCCTGCCGGGCCTGCGCGATCGCGTCGCGGGGCGCGAGATCGAACTCCAACGCCAGACTCAACGGCGAGCGTGCGAGCACGCGCCCGGAGCCATCAACGACCAGGGCTTCCGACAGCGATCGCAGTTGCGACTGAACGGTCAGACGGTGGCCGAACAATCCGCGGTCCCGCATCAACGCCGGCGCTTCACGGTTGAGATCGTTGGCCATGGCGAACGCGTCGGCCCGGATGCTTTGGCGGTGCTCGTGCAGGTACGCACTGGCCACGGCGTTCGAGGCCTCGACCGCGGTGCGCACGCGCTCACTGAACCACACCTGGACGCCGAAGTTGAGGAACAGCGCCGAGAACACCGCGACCAGAATGGCCGGCGTGACGGCGACGAGGCTGAACATCAGCACCAGCCGTGAATGCAATCCGGCGCCAGCGCGCCCGCGCCGCTGTTCGGACCACAGTTTCACGACCTGACGCGCGATCACCGCGCCGAGCAACAAGAGCAGGACGCCGTCCACGTAGAGCAGAAACAGGATCGTGTCGCGGTCGGGGGCGACCGACGACGCACCGGTCCAGGCGACGACGGTGGCGATGCACGAGGCCACCGCTGCGAGCACCAGGGCGAGAGCCAGCTTGCGGCTCAGCTTCGTGCGCCGCGCCCACAGCCGGAAGCGGACGATGGGATGGCTGGCCGTCGCGCTCACCGGGCTCCCCCGCGAACGACCGGAATATCCAGCTCCCGGATCTTCTTGCACAGCGTGTTGCGGTTCACCCCGAGGACCTGGGCGGCGCGGATCTGATTGCCGTTGGTGGCATCGAGGGTCAGCGAAATCAGCGGCCGCTCGACCTCGCGCATGACCCGGTCGAACAGGCCCGCCGCGGGCAATCCGGTCCCATGCGCGTGGAAGTAGGTCTTCAGATGGCGTTCGACCGATTGCCCGAGTCCGTCACCTTCCGCATCGCCACTGCTCGGTGCGGCGTCGGCCAGTTCGGCCTCGATGATATCAATGCCGATGACCTCTTCCGAGTAGAGCGCCGCGAGCCTGCGCACCAGGTTCTCCAGTTCCCGCACGTTTCCTGACCAACGATGCGTTTTCAGCCGGTCCATGGCCGCCGGGTCGATGGTCTTCGTCGGCAGGCCCTCGGCGACGGCCCGGGCCATGAAATGGCGCACCAGTTCCGGAATGTCGGCGGCGCGTTCGCGGAGCGGCGGCAAGCGGATGGGAACGACGTTAAGGCGGAAATAGAGGTCCTCGCGAAACAACTCCTGGCGGATCGACTGGCGGAGGTCGCGATGCGTGGCGGCGATGATGCGGACGTTGGCGCGGATCGGCGTGCGGCCGCCGACCGTCGTGTACTCGCCCTCCTGGAGGACCCTGAGAAGCCGTGTCTGGGCTTCGGGCGGCATATCGCCGATCTCGTCGAGGAACAAGGTGCCGCCTTCGGCCTGCTCGAAGCGGCCGGTGTTGCGCTGCGTGGCGCCGGTGAACGCGCCTTTCTCGTGGCCGAACAGCTCGCTTTCGATCAGCTCGCGGGGAATCGCCGCCATGTTGATGGCGACGAACGACCCGGCACGGCGCTTGCCGTAGTCGTGCAGGGCCCGGGCGACGAGTTCCTTGCCGGTTCCCGATTCGCCGGTGATCAGCACGGTGAGATCGGTGCCCATGAGCCGCGCCAGGGTCCGATAGATCTCCTGCATCGCCGGCGAGCGCCCGATCAGCGGCAGTGCGTCTTCGGTTGGTTCGTCGTCGGATTCACCGTCACCCGAAGGCGCCGTCGGTGTCTCCAGCGCTCTGCGAACGACCGTCACCAACTCATTGAGGTCGAAAGGCTTCGGCAGGTATTCGAAGGCGCCCCGTTCGGTCGCCTTGACGGCGGTCAGCAGCGTGCTCTGCGCACTCATCGCGACAACGCGGAGTTCGGGCCGGATCTTGCGGATGCGCGGGATGAGATCCAGGCCGTTGGCGTCGGGCATGACCACGTCGGTCACCACCACATCGCCCTCGCCGTCACTGATCCACCGCCACAGCGTCGCCGCGTTGCTGGTCACGCGGACGCCGAAACCAGCCCGTTCGAGGGCATGGGCGACGACCGTCCGTATGGCGGCGTCGTCGTCGGCGACCAGCACGGTGGCGGCGGTCGTCATCCCCTACTCGGCTTCGGTGACCATCGGCAGCATGACCCGGAACTCGGTCCGCTTCGGCTGGCTGTCGAACTCGATGACGCCACCGTGGTCGCCGATGATCTTGGCCACGAGCGCGAGACCCAGGCCGCGGCCCGATGGCTTGGCTGTGACGAAAGGATCGAAGAGATGGGCGCGGATGTCCTCGGGGATGCCGGGTCCGTTGTCCTGGATGCTGACCATCAACGGCAGATGGATGCGCGAATCCGTTCCCGGCACGGCGAAACGCACGCCATGGCGATAGGCCGTTGAGACGGCGGTCTCGCCGCCGTCCTCGGGTGCCGCTTCCGCCGCGTTCTTCAACAGGTTGAGGAACACCTGCACCAGCTGATCGCGGTCGCCGAGCACCGACGGCAAAGAAGGATCGTAGCGTTCGACGAACCGCGCGTGTCGTCCGAAGCTGTTCTGCGCCAGCGTCCGCACGCGGTTCAGCACCTCGTGGATGTTGACCGCTTCGCGCTGCAGCGGTGCGCTGACCGAAAACACCTCCATCCGATCGACCAGGGCGCAGACGCGATCGGCCTCGTCGCGGATCAACGCGGTCAGCGGTCGGTCGGCATCGGCGACGCTTTGCTCCAGCAGCTGCGCCGCGCCGCGGATTCCGGCCAACGGGTTCTTGACCTCATGGGCCAGCATCGCGCCCATGGCGCTGACGGACCGCGCGGCGCCGCGGTGAGTGAGTTGGCGGTCGATCTTCGCGGCGATGGAACGCTCCAGGATGGAGACCGCGACGGCGCCAGGAACTTCGGTCAACGGAGTCGCTTGAATATTGACCAGATGATGGCCAATCCGCGGGCTGGTCAGGGTGACATGGTTTTCCGCAAGCGGGTGGCCGCCGGCGCGGGCCTGCTCGATCAGCGCGAACAGCGGGCTGTCCGCGGGCACCATCTCGTCCAGGCGCTGGCCCAACAGCACCAGGGCGCTGCCGCGCAGGAACTGCTCGGCTGCGTTGTTGAGGCGCAGGATGCAGAGATTCTGGTCGACGACAATGACCGCGGCCGACAACGCGTTGAGCACGGCCTCGGCATCGACGTCGACCGGCCGCGACACTCGGCGGATCTTGAAAACGCTGCTGTCCAAGTTCGCCACCTTGAGGCCTAGGCGGCCATCCGCTCGATGAGCGGCCGGTAGAAATCGGCGATTGCGGCCTTGACCGCTTCGGGATCGGTCATGCGCATGACCGTCGAGCGGAACTCGGCCGACCCGGGCATCCCCTTCGAGTACCACCCGACGTGCTTGCGCGCCGCCCGCATGCCGGCATTGGCTCCGTAGTGCTCGAGCATCGCGTCGTAGTGCTCGAGAACCGTCGCCAACTGGTCGTCGAGCGGTGGATCGGGCAGCCGATGTCCCGTTTCGAGGAAATGACGGATCTGGTTGGGCAGCCATGGCCGGCCGTAAGCGGCCCGCCCGACCATCACTCCATCGGCGCCGGAACGATTCAGCATCTCCCGGGCGTCCTCGCCCGAGGCAACATCCCCATTGCCGATCACCGGGATCGAAACCGCGCCCTTGACCTCGGCAATGAACGCCCAATCGGCACGGCCATTGAAGAACTGGTTGCGGGTGCGCCCGTGGACGGTGACGGCCTTGACGCCACAGTCCTCGGCAATGCGTGCCAGCTGCGGGGCATTGCGCGAGGTCTCGTCCCACCCGGTACGCATCTTCAGCGTCACCGGCAGATCGACGGCGTCGACGACGGCGGACAGGATGCGCCCGGCCAAAGCCTCGTCGCGCATGAGCGCCGAGCCGGCGTCGCCGCGGACCACCTTCTTCACCGGACATCCCATGTTGATGTCGATGATCCGCGCGCCGCGATCGCGGTTGAGCCGCGCCGCCTCGGCCATGACCTCGGGTTCGCAGCCGGCGAGCTGCACGGCCATCGGTTCTTCGTCGGCGCAGTTGGTCGCCATCCGCAACGTCTTTCGGGCCGCCCGGATCATCGCCTTGCTGGCGATCATTTCCGAGACGACGAGCCCGACGCCGAAGCGTTTGACCAGCCGTCGGAACGGCATGTCCGTGACGCCCGACATGGGCGCCAGGATCACCCGCGAGTCGAGGGTGACCTCGCCGATCTGAAGCGTCATCCGTCAGAAACTCCTATGATGATTGTCCAGCGGGGATTGTTTCCCCGGCGATTTTGAAGGCCGGGAAGTCTTCGAAGACCCAGCCGTTTTTCAGCGTATCGTAGATGATCTTGAGCAACTTTCGGGCC
>Ga0056136_1000125_pt1 | contig 12216 bp, 21 predicted proteins | sample WorMetG1aBELIZE2_FD_71120 | JGI IMG/M metagenome (GOLD analysis project Ga0056136, IMG submission 71120) | Marine gutless worms symbiont microbial communities from Max Planck institute for Marine Microbiology, Germany - Inanidrilus... ...
ATGCCGCACTTTTCGCATTCCGGCTGACCTCGCCAAGCCGCCCGAGGTGACGTCGTGGGGAGCGGCGAGGGTGATCGTGTTGCCGGGCTGGATGTAGTTTTGCATGGGATGGTCCTTTCGTGAGCTTGCCCTTGGTGCGAATATTTCCTACTTTTGGAGTCGGGAGGATCCGGACATGACCGAAAAAAACAGCGTTTCCCTGACCGACGAGCACGCACACCTCTTGCAGGAAGCGGTCAAAAGCGGCGACTACGCCTCCTCCAGCGAAGTGATCCGGGAAGCCCTTCGGGAATGGAAGACCCGTCGCCTTCTGGGCCGGATATGGGACGAAGGCATCGCCAGCGGTCCCTGTGAGCCCGGTGTGAACATGAACGACATCAAGGCCGAGGCCCTCCGACGCAAGGGCCCCGCCTGACCCCATGGCTCGCGTCGTCTTCACGAAACAGGCCCGCGAGGATTTGATCGACATCTGGCTGCATATCGCGGAAGACGACCCGGCGGCCGCCGATCGGGTTCTTGATCGACTGGATGAATCCGCCAGACACTTGGTCGATCATCCGGAGATGGGCGCGGCCCGCGACGACATCCGCCCGGGCCTGCGCTATCTGATCAGCGGCTCCTACCTGTTGCTCTATCGGATCACCGATGCCGGGGTGGAGATCGTGCGGGCCGTGCATGGCCGCCGGGATCTGATCGGCCTGTTATAAGCCTTATGCGCCCGGGTTCTTGTAGAGACCGCGCCGCTCCGACGCTGTCCACGTCGAGCGCCGCGCCGGTGCCGGCGAGGTTCTTGTGGTTGGCATGGAACAGTGCGGTGCCGTCCGCCATGGCGGGGTTCGAGGTAACGATGTCCCAGACCACGTCGCTCTCCAGCTGGGCGATGGCGTTGCCGTACATCGCCGGGATCCGGGTGAAGGCGTCGAGATCGTCGTTGATCAGCACCTGTCGGGTGATGCCCACGACGCGGCCATAGGTTTCGATGCGGTAGCTCTCCTTCGATTCCCCGATGGCGCCCCGCTTGAACTCGCCGCTTTCGTTGACCTTCAACAGCTGCGGCGCCTCGCCCATCTGCACCCGGTGCATGGCCTTGAAGTCGGTGGCGAGCACCTGGCGGCAGAAGGCGAGGAAGGTGCGGGGATAGGCCTCGTAGGCCTGGCGCAGGGTCTTGTTGGTGACCGCCGCCAGGATCTCGGGGAAATCCGAGGTCGAATGTAGGGCCCGGGTCGCGACCTCGTCGCGGGAGAGCCCGCGCGTGCCGGCCCCCGCCGTCTCCAGGCTCTCGCGGGCGAGTTCCATCAGCGTCATGCCGCGGTACTCGCGGGCCGCATCCTCCAGCGGGAACAGGGTCGGGCTGTAGCGGTGGAGGAGCGCGTTGGCGACAGCCTCGCGGCGGGTCACCGTCGCGTCGCGACCGCCCAGCGGGACCGAGACATGGCCGAAGGTCCGGGTCTCGTCGGACTGCGCCGCGACCTGGTCGAGGATCAGCCGGCGCGCCTCATCGATAGAAACGCCACGCTTGATCAGGTCGTCGGCGAAGCCGCGCTCGAGGTGCAGTTTGTCGGCAAGGCCGTGAATGGTGGAGACGCGATCGCGTTCCTGCGCGCGCCTCGGTCACCAGCGCGTCCGTGTCGACGCTGCGGGTCTGCTCCTGCGGCTTCGGATCGGGTGCAGACTTCGGCTGGCCTCGGGCGCCGCTTTCCTTCGGCTTCTGCCGGATTTCGGCGTCCTTCGCCTCGGTGGTCTTCTCCGCAGGCATGTCGGTCGCTTCGCGGGTCGTCTCTTCGGTCTGATCGGTGTCGTGCATCACATTGGTCCTCTGCTGGGTTTGGCCTGCGGCGCTGCGATGCAGGATGCAGTCGTGGAGGGTTTCGGTGGAACGGAAGCCGGCGGCCGGATCGGCGCCGACCGGCACAGCGGAGATCTCGAAGGGGGTCCAGTCGACAGCGCGCCAGAGCTTGCGGCCGCCCTCGGGCTTTGAGACCTCGTAGCGGTGGACCTGGTAGCCGATGGAGACCGCGCGGATGTGCCCGGCCTCGATGTCCCGCCAGATATCGCCGACCGAATCACGCTCGGAGATCCGGATCCGCGCGATGCCCTGCCCGTTCTCGATCCGCGCCGAGCCCGGCACGACCGAGCCGATTACCGCATCGAGATCGCCCGCGTCATGCACCTTCAGGAACGGCGCGCCGTTGTTCAGCCGCTCCAACCGCACATGATCGGGCGCCATGCTCAGCTCTTCGTCGTGCGCCTCGCCGAAGAGCGACATGCGGCGGACCCGCGCGCCGGTCGACCAGATCACCTCGACGCTCCGGCTCTCGGGATCGATCGTGTTCGGCGACAGCTCCGCCGCCCGGCGCAGCGCCGGCAGTTCGATCGTCTGCTCCATGAATGGATCCTCGTCAGGTCTCGTCGCCGTCCGGGGCGTTCGGATCGGTCGCAGGGTCAGGATCGGCAGGCGCGCGCGACTGTGCGCTGCCGGTCTTGGTCACGCGGCGCGGGTCGCTGTCGAGGACGAGGCCCAACTCGTCCAGCTTGCCGTTCGTCGCTGCGATCTCGGCCAGCACCGCGTCGGGGTTACGGCCCTGCCGGGCGATCGCCTCGGCGAGCGTCATGGTGCCGGAGCGGATGGCGAGCAGGTCCGCCATCGCGTCCTTCTGCGGATCGACCGCCTCGAACTTCGGCGGCGACCATTCGACCGGCACGTCGGGCGTCGGGATTCGTCCCGCTGCCCACGCGGCCTCCGTGAACCAGCGCCAGATCGGCGCGCAGAACATCGGGATGAAGAGCTGCCACTGGACGGCGTCGATCATCCGGCGAAACTCGACGAGTCCCGCCCGGATCGACGAGTAGTTCACCTGGCTCAGGTCCCCGGTCAGCAGCTCGTAGGGCACGCGGAACCCGGCCGAGATCGTGTGCAGGCTCGCGCGCTTGTATTCGCCGTAGCCGGCGGTTGCCGCGGGTTGGTTGAAGCGGATGTCCTTGCCGCCCCGGGCGTAGGCGATGAGCCCCGGTTCGAACTGCTCGACCCGGTTGCCGTCGGCGTCTACAACGGAGGGGGCAATCCCCTGTTGCGCTTCCTCCTCGCCGAAGACGATGGCGGTGACGCAGGCCTCGGTCTTCTTGCGGACGATTTCGGCGACTTCGTAATCGTCGAGGTCGCGAAGCGCGCGGATGACCGGCGCGCCCCAGGGCACGCCACGGGCCTGCGTGCGCTGCTTCTCGTAGACATGGGCGATCTCGGAGGCCGGGACCGCGCGGCTAGTAAACCCGCCAGTCAGGGCGTGCATCGCGTCGCCCGGATGGACGCCGAAAATCCAGTAGGCCCGGCGCCGTCCGAGCGCGTCGAACTCGATCCCCTGGACCGCCTGACCGGAGCCGAGCGCCCCATTGCGTGACGCATCGAGGAAATCCGCCTCCAGCAGTTGCAGCTGCACCGGCGGCATGACCCCGTCGCCGGAACGCCTCGGACGGCGTCGGACCAGCACCTCGCCGGCCTCGACCATCTCACGGCAGGCGAGCGTCTGCAGGCCGTAGAAGTCGAGCTGGCCGTCCGCGTCGCAGGACCGCGCCCAGATCTCGAAGAGCCGATCGACCTCGCGGTCGAGCGCGGCGTCGCCGCTCGCAGCCCGCGGCATAATGCCGGCGCCGACGATGTTGTTGACCAGCACCGAGACCGCCTTGGCCGCATGTGGGTTGTTGCGCACCAGGTCCCGCATCCGGTCGCGCAGCAGCGCGCCGGCCCGGCCGATCTCGGCATCGGCCGAACTGCCTGGCGCGTGTCAGCCATTGGTGCGCCGGCCGCGGGCCGCGCCCTCGTAGGAGCGGGCGAGGCCTTCGAAAGCCTGGCGCGCCAGCACACGCCGTGTTGCCGCCCGGGGCGACACCGTCGCGATGGCCCGGTCGAACCAGGACACCGACATCAGCGATCCCCGCGCGCGAAGCCGGCGATCGGGCGGTTGGCGGCACCCGCGATCTGGCGCTCGATGGTCTGGATGCGCCCGAGCAGATCCTCGGCCGAGCCGTATTCGACGGTCTTGCCGTCATAGCTCACCCGCGTGGTCCCGCTCGCATAGGCACGCCGGAGCGCCGCGAGCTCCGCTTCCGTCCAGTCCGCCATTGTCAGAACCATCCTTCCCGCCGCCCGAGCCAGTCGGAGCGGCGCTTACCCTGTTGTTGCGATACCGGGCGCCCGATCATGCCGGCCGGCGTATCCATGCCGGTCGGGACGCCGAGCTGCGCTTCCAGATCGGCCCATGTCGCCTCGGACCAGCGGTCTGCGCCTGCAATCCAGGCGGCGGCGCGGGCATAGACCCGGCAGTCCAGCGCCTCATTGCGCTCGCGGAGCTTTTGCCATTCGAGCCGGGCGAAGCCGCGCCGGTTCCTGACCGTCACCAGCTGCTCGGCAGTGAGCTGTTTGATCCATTCGGTGTCGGCCCAGCCGGGCAGATGCACCGTGCCAGGGGCGAAGGCGGCGCCGGCCTCCATTTCTTCGGGCGTCGGACGCGGCAACCGCAGGAAGCGGTGGGTCTCGGCCTTGAAGGTCGAGACCGCCACGGTCCACAGCCGCGCACCCCGGCGCAGGCGCTTGCCGCCCGCGGTGGCGTCGACATAGGTCGGTCCCGAGACAGGACTTGCCCGGTTGAAGCCTTCGAGCCCCTTGACCGGGGCGACCTGCGCGAAGCCCGCCGAGCGCGCCCAGCCATAGACCGCCGCGGTCTCGTAGCCCGTGTCGATGGCGAGCCGGGCAAGTCCCAGTTCCGCGCCGCCGGCGTGCCGCCAGCTGCGCCCCAGCAGATCGGTCAGCGCCGCCCAGCTCTCGGGCTGGCCGGGCCCGCCTTCGATCACAACGTGATCGACGAGCCAACTTTCCAGTCCGCGGCCCCAAGCCCAGACGTCGACCTCGATCCGGTCCTTCTGCACGTCGGCGCCCCCAGTCAGGAACAGACCGCCCGCGGGCACGAGGCCTGCCGGCCAGTCCTCCCGACGCTCCACCAGCCGCTGCCAATCCGGTGCGTCTCCCGTCTCGATCCAGGTTTCGCCGAGCACCGTGTTGCGGAACACCCGCTCGGCCTCGTCCGAGCCCTTCGCGGCCTCCTTGTCCCGCGCGATGTCGGCCCAGCTCTTCCAGCCCGGCGGCGAGTAGAGCGCCGAGAGATGAAACCCCACCGTCCGCGCATCGTCGGCTTCGGCGGTTGCCCGCCACTCGCCGGCTTCGAGCATCGCGGTCTTGTGATGCTCGGCGATCGGCTCTTCGCAGGCCGCGCAGTGGTAAGCGGCGGTTTCGGGTTGTCCCTTCTCCCAGCGCAGCCGCTCGAACTTGAGCCACCGCATCTCGCCGCACATCGGACACGGCACGAAGAAACGACGCTGGTCGCTCGCCTCGTACTCCCGCTCGATCCGGCTCACGCCGCGTATGGTCGGCGTCGAGACCAGGAAGACCTTGCGCCTGTGCGCGAAAGTCAGCGACCGCGCCTCGGCGAGCCCGACCGGGTCGCCTTCCTCGTCGGCCGAAGCCGGGTAGGCGTCGACCTCGTCGAGGCAGACGTATCGCGCCGGCATGGAGCGCAGCCCCACGGCGGAGTTGGCGCCGGTCAGTACCAGCACGCCGCCCGGAAAATCCTTCGACAGCTGCGTGTTGCCGCTGTCGCGCGCCCGCGCCGGCTTCACCCGCTCCCGAAGCGCCGGGCTCTCCTCGATCAGCGGGTCGATGCGTTGCCGCGAGTTGCGCTTGGCAAGCTCCACCGTCGGCTGGACCGCCAACATCGGCCCCGGTGCGTGGTGCATCACGAAGCCGATCCAGTTGTTGCCGGCCTCCGTGGCGCCCACCTGTGCGCCCTTCATGAACACCACCCGCTCGATCTTCGAGGCCGGCGACAGGCAATCCATGATCTCCTTGAGATAGGGCGCCCTGGACGTGCGCCAGGGGCCTGGCTCGGACGCCCCTTTTCCCGACAGCCGCCGATGCCGGTCGGCCCATTCGGAGACCGTCAGTAACGGGTCGGGACACAGGCCCTGATCGAAGGCCTCGCCGTAGATCTCAGCCGCGGCCGGAATCACCTGACAGTTCCTCGCACGCTGCGCGAATTTCGGCGGTCAGCATCCCATGCACCCGTTGTTCGTCGGTTTCCGCCGCCAGCACAGCGGCGAGGCGCTCGGGGATGTTCAGCAACGCATCCCGGACCACCCGTGCCCTGTTGAACGCGGCGACCTTCACGTCGTCGGCATCCACGTATTTACCGGCCTCGACCCTGGCCTTGATCTCAAGAAGCTTCGCCCGCTCGACCTCGCTCTTGATGCGGGTCTTGAGCAGCAGGGTCGGCAGGTCGCCCCCCGACCGCGACGGCGCCGGAACTTCCGGGACCGCGGCGGCCGGCTGGCCCCGCCTTTCGGGCCGGACCGGCTCCCTGACCGCCGCCAGGACGGCGTCGGCCTGATCCGTATCGACCTTGCGGCCCGCGAGCCTGATGACGCCCTTGGCCACCATCTGGCCGACATATTGGCGGGACACCCCGCGAAGACGTGCGTATTCGGCCTGACTGACAAGCATTTCCGGACCGCGTTCCCATGACTGGACGCCCTCAAAAAGAACTGGAATTACAATCGATTAGAGTTGATAAGCGCCGCGATTGAAGCGTGTATGTGGTCACCGAAACGCTCAAGCCCAGGAGGCGCGCAAATGACCACCACCCACACCCCCGACGAACTTGAAACGATCTTCGCCACGGTTTGCGACCCGGACGACTGGAAGGCGCCGATCGAGGTCTGGTGCCGGGGCGAGGCGGTGCTGCCCATCTGCGAGGCGATCCGCTTTTTCACCGCCACCGAGCCCAGGGTCGAACTCGACGCCACCCGCATGCGCTACCTGGTCACCTCGGAGGGCTACCGCGCAGGGCCGGCGGGCGACCACTGAACATCGCACAAAACGAAAGGGACACGATCATGACCACCGACACCCGCGAAACTGCCCTCGACGCCTTCATGCGCCGCAAGGCCGAGATCGACGAGATGCTGGCCCGCCTCAAAACCTTGAGCGACGAGCATTTCAACGTCTTCCCCAATGACGTCCATTGGGGCCACGTCGGCGACCTTGCCCTCTACGCCGAGCTTCTAAAGCGCATCACCGACGTCGCCTTCCAGGAGGGCGAACACGCGGCTTGAGCCCGGCCCCGCTCCCCCGGCCCCGCTTGGCATTGCAGGCGGGGCTTCGGGCGGTAGGAGCGCCGCGATCGGCGCGGCGCCGGAACCAAGGAGGGAGCAACTCCCATGACCAAGCTTACCGATACACAACCGATCGTTCTCACTGCCGCCGCCGGACGCGACGACGGCTCGATTTTGCCCTTGCCCAAGACCATCAGGGGCGGCACCGTCGCCAAAGTGATCAATGCCCTTACGGCCAAAGGCCTGGTGATGCGCATCGTCGACGACCGTCCCGCCGTTGACGACGTCCTCAGGATCACCCGCGAAGGGCTGATCGCCATCAATGCCGATCCGGACGAGGGCGCCGGGGCGGCCAACGTCGCCGGAAGCGCCGAACCAGTGCCTTCCACCCGCCGGAACCGTAAGAAGACCGCCACCGCGCCGGACACGCCGAAGGAGCCCCGCAAGAAGCGCGAGGGCACCAAACAGGCCCTCCTGGTTGGCATGCTGCGCCGGCCCGAAGGCGCCACCATCGACCAGATCGTAGAAGCCACCGGTTGGCAGCGCCATACGGCCAGGGGCGCGATTTCCGGCGCCGTCAAAAAGAAGCTCGCTCTCGACGTCACCTCGGAGAAAACCGAGGGCGGCGAACGCGTTTATCGAATTGCCACGTGACGGTGACGGCCATGAACCGAAAAAGCAGAAGGCGGGCGGCAACCCGAAAAGGGAAGGCGCCCAAGCCCGAAGGCTACACCGTGCATCACATCGAAAGCCCCGCCGGGCAGGCGCAACTGGTAAAGCGCGGACTTACCACCCGCGACCTCGCCAAGGCCATCGCCCGGTTCCAGACAGCCGAGAAGGTCCGGGTCGGCACCCTGATCGGCGTCAACGAAGATGGCTTCTTCGGCTCGACCGACGATGGATGGACGCCGGATAAGTCTGGCGCCTTCGACGAGCCGCTGCTCAACATCCCCTGGGTCCAGATCCTCGAACTGCTGGGCCGGGTCCCGGAAAACACCACCGGAGAGTTCCTGGAGAGTGGCGGCAACATCCAATAATCTTTTCGCAACCTTACGCCGCCGCGGCCCCGTGCCCGGCGGCGGTTTCTTCGAACGTCTGGCCATCAGCTTCCAACGTCGCCGCGAGGCCTGAGAACTCCTGCCAGCGCGTGACGATGACGTCCACGTACTTGGGGTCCATCTCCACCAGCCGCGCACTCCGCCCCGTTTTCTCGCAGGCGATCAGGGTCGTGCCCGAGCCGCCGAAGGGGTCGAGCACGATGTCTCGGCTTTTCGACGAGTTACGGATCGCCCGCTCGACCAGGGCCACCGGCTTCATGGTCGGATGCAGATCATTCTTGCGGGGTTTGTCGACAAACCAGACATCGCCCTGGTCCCGGGCGCCGCACCAGAAATGCTCGGCGCTCTTCTTCCAGCCGTAGAGGATCGGCTCGTACTGGCGCTGGTAGTCGGCGCGGCCGAGCGTGAAGGTGTTCTTGGCCCAGATGACGAAGGTGGACCAATGCCCACCTGCCTCCGTGAAGGCCTTCTGCAAGGTGTGCAGTTCCGAGGACGACATGCAGATGTATGCCGCGCCCTTCGTCACCGTCAGGATGTTGACGCAAGCGTCGTAGAGAAACGTTTCGAACCCGTCGCCGAGGTTGTCATTCAGGATGCGGCGGTCATTGCCGCGCATCTTGTCCTTGGCGCTGTTGCCGTAATCCACGTTGTAGGGCGGGTCCGCGAAGCAGAAGTCCGCCAGGCCGCCGTCCAAAACCTTCTCCATGTCGCCCAACACCGTGGCGTCGCCGCAAAGCAGGCGGTGGTTGCCGAGCACCCAGAGATCGCCGGGCCTGGTGACCGGTTGCTCCGGCGCCTCCGGGACTTCGTCGTCTTCGATGTTGCCGGCGGCGGTCTCCGGTCCCTGGAACAGCCGATCGATATCGTCGAGATCGAAGCCGCTCAGGTCGAGGTCGAAGTCCTCCGCGCGGAGTTCCTCGAGTTCGATGCGCAGCATGTCCTCGTCCCAGCCGGCGTTCTCGGCGATCCTGTTGTCGGCGATAACCAGGGCACGGCGCTGGGTCTCGGAAAGATGGCCGAGCCGGATCACCGGCACGTCGCCGAGCCCGACCTTGCGGGCCGCTAGCAGACGGCCATGGCCGGCGATGATCACATCGTCCGCACCGACCAGGATTGGATTGACGAACCCGAACTCGGCGATGGAGCCGGCGATCTGTGCGATCTGCTCGTCCGAATGCGTCCGCGCGTTGCGCGCATAGGGGACCAGTCGATCCACGGGAATGTGTTCGATCTTCATTTCCATCTCGATGGCTTGACAAATTTCGGCTTCGGTTGACCGCCGCTTGACAGAAAGAATGGCCGAAAGTCGCGGAAAACCGCGATTTTGGCGTCAAGTTGTCAAGCGGGTGTCAAGTAAGTTGGCGGCCCTGACGCTAGCGAAATGCCGCGCCACGCCCGCCCGCATACGTTACGCGCCAGGAAGGACCCGCGGTCCACGCGTTATGGCCGATACAGCCCCTGGCCCCCGCGGTTGGCGATGATTCCGCCCGAGTCGGCGTAGAAAAAATCCAGCCGCCTGCCGTCCTCAAGGTGAAGAACTAAAGGTTCTCCTACCAGATGCAGATCCAGCTCTCCGATCTCAATGGTGCCCTCGATCCGCCTAAGACCAGGTACATCCTGCGACGGCGTCTCGTGCGCTTCCTGGAGCACTTGCAGATCGTACTCGGCCTCTCGGACGAACTCCCCGTTTTCCCGGTACACTCGACCGACGCCGCGGCACTCTTCGATCACATCCAGTCGGTCCACCGCACGTCACCATTCACTGAATTGAGGGGCCACATCGGCATTCCACCGCGCTCGCCTCGATATGCAACGAGCCGTGAGGTGTTCTGCCGCGGCTCGCACGCTCTTTCCCCGAGCTTGTCGCCGATCTTGTCGAATTTCGTGCTCATTGTCGCAGGCTATTTTGTTGCAACGTTATTGTTGCACCGGGACTGTTGAGCCGGGTCGCGATCTTGATCAGCGCGTAGGTCCAGTGCCGCCAAGCGGTCGACCGGTCGATGCCGAAGCGATGGCCGATGATCTTCCAGCGCACGCCCTCCGCGCGTAGCCACACGAGCCGTACCTCGTCAGGATCGAGCCATCGCAGCCAGAGCATGGTTTCGTCCATGCGGTCGATGGCCGTCGGCGATGGCGGGCCAAGCCGGACCTCTGCCTCGTGCCAGCCGAAGGCCTCCCAGAAGTCTTGGATGATCGGCGGCCAGGTGCTGAAATAACCTTGCACCTTGAGCGCGGGCAACCGGCGCAGGGTGTGGGCGGCTTCCTCCAGGCGCGCCTCGACCGTCTTGGGCGTCCAATCCCGATCAGTCATGGTCTGCCCTCCCGTGCCTTCCGTAGAGCCTCATGCCGAGCTGGCGAACCAGCTCGCGCTCGGGCCAGGTGAGCCGGTGATCGTCCTCCGAGATCACCAGAATCCCGTGCCGGCGCCAGCCGTTCCGCTTCTCAACCTCGACGTTCATAGGTGAGCGCTGCAGCTTTCCCAGCGGACACTGGGGACCGCGCGGGCCGCTCATCGGCTCACCTCCCGGAGACAGGCGGCATAACCCGCCACGTCAGGGATGCTGTCGAGACGAGCCGGGTCGTGGCAGAGGCGCGCGAGCTTGAGGTCGATCAGGCACAGCGCGACCTGGGCCGCCGTCACCTTGACGCCAAGGACAAGCGACCAGCGCTTCGCCACATGGTCGAAGAGGTCCTCGGGCTCGCCATAGCGCTCGCGCCGGTCTGCGACGACGCCGGCGGCGTGCCGGAGAAGCATTTCCGCGTTCATCGCACGCCTCCCCGGGTATCGATGGCCCAGAGCAGCAGCGCCAGCGCGTCGGCCTCGTTGTCGTCGGCGGGCTGGAAGCCGCGTTTCCTGACGGCGGCGATGACGACATCCTTCGGGGCGTTGTCCTTGCCCGCGACGTGACGCTTGATGGTGCCGACCGGCACCCCCTGGTAGGGCAGGACGCTCTCCTCGCACCAAGTCGTCAGATGGGCGAGGAAGCCGCCGAAGATGTGTGCCGCATCGGTCCCGGCGTGGCGCCGAACCTCCTCGAAATAGACGGCGGTGAGGCCGGGTGTCGTCCGCCGCAATTCGTCGAGCCAGCCGCGGAAGCGCAGGTAGCGCATTCCGCCGCCGTCGTAGCGACTGGGTCGGAACGACACCGTGCCGCTGACGACGGCGCCGTCGCTGGCCCGCACCGCCCACCCGGTGACCGTGCCGAGATCGAGGGCGAGGATGGCCGGCCTGTCCTCGGATCCGTCGGTCGTCATCGGGGCCGCCGGGCACGTTACGCCGCCGTTGCCAGCATGGCGGGCGATCGGAAGCCCGGTGTGGTTCACATGGGCGCCCTTCTCGGGCAGAGTCATCGTAACCATGGTGTCCTCCATTGGTGGGTCATCGTGGCGAGGGTGGCGGCGGAGGACTTGCGAGGTACGCCGCCGCCACCCGTCCATGGGGGTGCAGCCGGTACGGGGAGCGATGAAGTCGGGGGGCGCGCGACCCTTTGGGTGCGCTCCCCCTATCCCGTAGGGATAGAGCTTCCGCTGGGTTCTGGGTTCTGCTGCTAGCCTCTGAAATCGCTCGCCGATTCCAGATGGTAATTTCAGACCCCAGATCCGGTCTGGGTTCTGGGTTCTGGCGCAAGTGCTTGATTTTCCGAGGTTCCAGAACCCAGAACCCAGAACCAAACTTGGTTCTGCACGAGCGGGGCGGGCCGTCATGACACTGCCTCCCCGTCGTCGTGGTAGACCCACACCTCAGGGTCCTCGACGGGCAGCACCGCGCCGCTCATCGGACACTTGTAGTGGGTCGGAAGAACCGGCCTGGGCTCGTCCAGGACCTCGCCGGTCTCCGGGTCGACGCGGTTCTCCGCGGGCCCGAGCCGCATTCCCTCCACGCAGGCGTAGCCGAACTTGGAACGCGTCGACCCGGAGACCGGCGAGGTCCTGGACGAGCCCAGGCCGGTTCTTCCGACCCACTACAAGTGTCCGATGAGCGGCGCGGTGCTGCCCGTCG
>Ga0056136_1000130_pt1 | contig 12015 bp, 10 predicted proteins | sample WorMetG1aBELIZE2_FD_71120 | JGI IMG/M metagenome (GOLD analysis project Ga0056136, IMG submission 71120) | Marine gutless worms symbiont microbial communities from Max Planck institute for Marine Microbiology, Germany - Inanidrilus... ...
CGAAGCCGGCGCCGCCGGCAACGGTGCCCTGTCGTTCACCTCCGATACCGACGGCGTTATCCGCCGGACGCCGATGATGTTCCGAATCGGCGAAGACCTGTATCCGACGCTGGCGGCGGAGGCACTGCGGGTCGCCCAAGGTGCGGGCAACTATGTGGTCAAGTCGTCGGGCGCCAGCGGCGAGGAGCGCGCCGGTGGACAGACCGGTATCGTCGCCGTGCAGATCGGCGGCGCCATCGTCCCGACCGACCCCGAAGGTGCCGTGTGGCTCCACTACACCCGTCCCGAGCCGTCCCGCTACGTGCCGGCGTGGACCCTGCTTGCCGGCGAGGTCGGCCCCGGCGTGTTCGATGGCCACATCGTCTTCGTTGGCACCTCGGCCCAGGGCCTGCAGGACGTCCGCTTCAGTCCCCTCGGTGGGGTCATTCCAGGAGTCGAGATCCACGCCCAGACCATTGAGCAGATCATGCTCGGCAACACGCTGTCCCGCCCCGACTGGGTAAAAGCGGCGGAGTCGATCCTGATGGTCGCGATCGGCGCGGTGGTGATTGTCTTGGTGCTGCGCTTCGGCGCGATGTGGTCGGCTGTGGCCGGCCTCGGCGGCGTTGGCGCCGCCTGCTATGCATCGTGGCACGCATTCGCCGCCGAACGGCTGCTGCTCGACCCGGTGACGCCGGCCGCCGCCGCGATCCTTGTGTTCCTGGCCACGTCGATCCCCCGCCACATGCAGGACGAAAGCCGCCAGAAATGGATTCGCCAAGCTTTCGCCAGCTACGTGTCGCCGAACCTGGTTCAGCACCTGATCGACAACCCCGGCACCTTGGCGCTTGGTGGCGAGACGCGTGAGTGCACCTTCGTGATGACCGATCTTGCCGGCTTCACCTCGCTGATGGAGAAGTTCGATCCGAAGACCGTGGTCTCGCTGCTCAACGAGTACCTCGACCGCATGATCGCCATCGCCTTTTCCCACGACGGCACGCTGGACCGTATCGTCGGCGACGCCGTCGCGGTGATGTTCTCCGCTCCGGTGACTCAGGATGACCATGCCGCCCGCGGCATCGCCTGCGCCCTTGAAATGGACGCCTTCGCCGACGCCTTCGCCCGCGCCAAGCAGGCTGAGGGAATCCCGTTTGGCACCACCCGCATCGGGGTCAATACCGGCAGCGTGCTGGTCGGCAACTTCGGCGGCGGCACCGTGTTCGACTACCGGGCGCTCGGCGATCCCATCAACACCGCCGCCCGGCTCGAAAGCGTCAACAAGCAGCTCGGCACACGGGTGTGCGTCAGCGGCTCGACCGTCGCCCGCTGCCCGGGATTCGTCGGCCGGCCGGTAGGTACCCTGGTGCTCAAGGGCAAGACCGAAGGCATCGAGGCCTTCGGGCCGCTGGCCGACGGCGCCGCCGACAGCCCCGCCAACCGCGACTATGACGCCGCGTACCGGCTGCTCAAGGCCGGCGACGCCGGTGCGCCCGCGCGGCGTTTGCCGCCCTCGCCGACGCCCACCCCGACGACGCCCTGGCCCGTTTCCACCTCACCCGTTTGGAACGCGGCGACACGGGCGCCCGTGTCGTGCTCACCGAGAAGTAGCCGCACGCTTATCGGGATCCCGCTACCGTACGAACACCTCGACCCGTCGGTTGCGCGGTTCGCGGACGTTGTCGGCGGTCGGCACCAGCGGATCGTTTTCTCCGTGCGACGTCACATCGATGCTGGCCGCATCGATACCGGCATTGACGATGGCATCGCGGATGGCACGGGCACGGCGCAGCGCGAGACGGTTGTTGTAGCCCTCGTCGCCGAAGCGGTCGGAATGGCCGACGACAGAGATGTCGGGCGCGGCGCGCCTACCGATGGCCGTGAGGATCGCCGGCAGCTTGGCTTCCGAGTCGGCCTTCAGGCGGGTGCTGTCGGAGAAAAAGTAGATGAGGAACATCGCCGGCGGCTCCGGCTGGGCGCCGATGGCGTCGCCGAAATCGCGGCCCAGTTGCTCATCCGAGACGGCGAACGGCTCACCGGGCGGCCTGCTGGCGCTGCCGAAGGCCGTTGCCTGACCCGGCGTTTCGATGGTCTGCGAGCCACCCTCGGTCTCGACCGTCACCGCGCCGGTCTTGCCGTCCGGCTGATCGAGAAGGACGACATAGGTGCGCGGCGCGCAGGCGCCGACCAACACCAACACGGCAACGGCGAGCATCCGCGCCGCCGCGGTGCCTCCGCGAACGAACATCGAATCAGTTCCCGACGCGGACGGCGAAGCGGGTGCCGCGCACGCCGATGGTGCCGGTCGGCGTCGCCACCTTGACCGCATCCGGCGACAGCTTGGCGATGGTTCCGGAAACGTAGTGCAGCGAGCCCTTGGTCACGCGGCTGACGAAGCTGAGCTTGTTCTGACGCGGCTGGAACACGAACCGGTCGATGGCGTATTCGGTGTCGGGGCCGATGGAGACCATGGTGTTGTCGCGGAGCGTGACGCCGATGGACCCGTCCTTGCCGGTCTTCAACGTGTCGCCGAGCGCCACCGGCGCGCCTACCGTCGCCGGCGATGTGCTGCCGGCATGGACCACCGATGCGTCGCCTTTGACCGTTTTCACCCGGCCCACCGGACCTTCGTCGGCAATGGCGCCCTGGGCCAAAAGAGCCGCCACGGCGAACACAACAAACGAACGAAAACGCATGACACCGTCTCCCTTATCTCTTCGATCTGTTCTTTTGGCCGGAATCCATCCGGATCAGCGTATCCCTGTCCGTGCCGATACCGCTATGCCCTATCGCGCCGACCCGGACGGCGCCGGCTCGTCCGCACTGAGCGAATCCGCCGTAACCGCCGTGCCCGCCGCCGGCAACAGCGGAATGCCCGCGTCGCGCAGCGTGGCGAAGGCTTCGCGGTTGAGCGCGTAGCGAAGCTGGAAATACCGCGTGCTCGGGACCCAGAAGCGCAGGCCCAGGACAACACCACCATAGGTGAAGTCGTGTACGCCGATCTGCGGCCCGGGCTCGTCGCCGACGTCGGGTGAGCGCGCCAGCACGTCGCGCAACATGCCGATTGCCTTCTCCGCGTCGGCGTCGGCGCCGATGGCGATGCGCGTTTCTACGACGCGGCGGTCGTGGGAGTTGACGATGATCTCGCCGACGATCTCCTTGTTCGGCACGGTGATGCGTTCGCCGTCCTCGCAGGTCAGCACGGTCATCGCCAGGGTGATCTCCTCGACGATGCCGCTGGTGCGCCCGACGGTGATGGTGTTGCCGACGACGAACGGCCGGGTGAGGATCAGCGACAGTCCGGCGCCGTAGTTCGACAGCGGTCCCTGGATGGCCAGCGTCGCGCCGAACGCCGACGCGCCGGCCAGCGCGATCAGCGGCGCGATGGAAATGCCGAAGTTGCCCAGCGTGATGACGACGACGAAGGCGATGACGACGATCTTGACCAGCCCGCCGAAGAACTTGGCCAGCGTCTGGTCGATGTTGCGGGCGAGTGCGAAGCCGGTAATCCGGCGCCCCGACCAGCCGGCGACCTTGAGGCCGATGAACAGGACGACCAGCGCGCCGAGGATCTGGAAGCCGTAGGCGACGGCGAACTCGACGACGGTGTCGATCAGCCGGCTCACCGTCTCGATGTTCTGCTCGATGTTTTCTTCGATGTTGTCCTGGAGGTTGTCCCCGGTCGCCATGCCGCCCCCTGCTCGTGCGTCTCGCCGCGGCTTTCGGCGTCTGCGCGCCGCACCGCTCGGTGCACGACTCGGCTCCACTCGGAGGCAACTTCGACCGGCGCGTGCCAACCGCCGCTCGCTTCTACTTTCCGGTGTCGATGCTGAACCCGTTGGCCATGTAAAGCAGGATCTGCCAGCGCTGGTCCTTGCTGAGCACCTCCTTGTAGGCCGGCATGCCCGTGCCCAGCGCCGCGCCGCCTTCCGACACCGCCCAGAAGGTGAAGGCATCCATGTTTCGTCCGGCCATCATCCCGCGCCCGCCGGCCATGCCTCCCATCGGACCGTCATAGAGTCCGGCGAGGCTCGGTGGCGGCGGAACGAGGTCGGCCGCGCCCTCGCCGTTGCCTTGTCCCGCACGACCGTGGCAGAGGGCGCAGTGCTCGTCGTACAGCACCGCGCCGCCTTTCAGATTGTCCCGCGTCTTGCCGAGAGGGTTGCGGGCGTCGCGATAGGCTTCGGGCAGTCCGTTCTGCATGACGAACTGGTGGCGCACAGGATTGTGCCGCGGCCCGTGGGCATCACCCGGCGCGACGCCCACGGCGAGGAGAATGCTGGCGCCGAGCAGTATCCGCATGCATCCAAGAATGGCGATCGTCGGCCAGCGACTCATTTTCGGTCCCCGTCCTTCGCGGTCAGACGACCTCGAACCAGGTCGTCATTCCGGCGGCTTGATGCTCGAGCATGTGGCAATGGAGCATCCATTTGCCCGGATTGTCGGCGACGAGGGCGACGGCGACGTCCTCTTCGCGCTCCAGCATGACCGTGTCGCGCCACGCCTCGTCGGCAACCGGCACGCTCGACCGCGCGAGTTCGCGCACGTGGTGGCCGTGCAGATGCATGGCGTGGGGCCATGCCGTCTGATTGCGCATGTGGATCACCACGGTCTCACCGCGCTTTGCCGATACCAGCGGCGTTTCACTCATCCCGGCAACGCCATTGAACGCCCAGGCCATGCGTTTCTCTCGCACCAGCTCGCGGATGGTCATCGGCTTGCCTTCGTGGATCGCCCCGGCCATGCCGCCCATGGCGCCGCCCTCCATCAGCAGGTCAACACGTGCCGCGCCGTCAAGGTTGAGCCGGGTGGGCAGCGGGTTGGCGGCGAGCCGGACCGGTGCGTCCAGCGGATGGACACGCGCCACGGCGCCCGCGGCGTAAATAAACTCTCCGGCGACGAGGCGGCCGCCGCCGGTGACCTCGGTGATTGCGGCACGCGAGCCCGGATCGAGGCTCATGTCGATCATCAGGTCGACGCGCTGGCCCGGGCCGAGCCTGAGTTCGCCGTTGGAAACCGGCCTCGGTTCGACCGGCTGACCATCTATGGCGACCAGTGTCAGCGCGTGGTCCTCAAACCGAAGGTTCATGATCCGCGCATTGGCGGTGTTGACGACGCGGACCCGCAGGCGCTCGCCGGCCCTCACCGGCACATCGAAGCGGGGACGGCCGTTGACGGTGAGTTCGTTGCCCAGCCGGCCGGCGTGGCCCCAGTCGTGCAGATCGCCGAAGCTCGCTTCGTCGATCTGCCCCTCTTTGGTCAGCCGCCAATCGTCGACGACGAGGACGATGTCTTGGTCGACCGCCGGCGGCTCCGGCTCATCGACTATGAGGACGCCCTGCAGGCCACGGGCGACCTGCTCCCACGAGCGGTTGTGGGGGTGATACCAGAACGTCCCGGCATCCGGGACGGTGAACGCGTACTCGAAGGCTTCCCCGGGCGGCACCGCGTCCTGTGTCAGGCCGGCGACGCCGTCCATGCGGTTGTCGATGCGGATACCGTGCCAGTGAATGGTGGTGGACTGCTCGATGTCGTTCTCCAGGCGCACGCGCACCGCCTTACCCTGGCGGACCCGCAGCAGCGGGCCGGGCACCTGTTCGTCGTAGGCCCAAACGCGGGCCGGAACGGCGGCCGACGAACGCAGGGAGGCTTCGGCCGGAGCAGCTCGGAGGATGCGGGCGCGGTCTTCAGCGGTAGCGAACGTCGGGCGCGGCGCCGCCATCGCGAATCCGGCCATCGCCGCGCGCCCTGCGAGGAAACGGCGGCGACTGAGGCTCCGAATGGGTTCGATAGATCTCGGCATCCGTGTCACAGTCGGCAGGGTCGCTTCGACTAGATAGTTCGCGATAAAGGCAAGGTCATCCCAAAAATGCGGGAGCACGCATCGTGATACGGATCGTCTACAGATGGAAAGTGCCGGAGGAGAACCGGGCGGCGTTCAAGGCGGCCTGGCGGGACACCACGACCGCAATCCGGGACAGCACCGAGGGCGCCCGAGGGAGCGTCCTTCTCGAAAGCTGTGACGATCCCGGCGAGTGCCTGACCATCGCGCACTGGGACGCCTTGGACCAGTGGAAGTCGTTCATCGAAGCGGCGCCCACATCCAAGATGAAGACGATGCATGATCTAGCCGAGCGGGTTTCAGTCCAGGCGTTCCGGCAGATCGACGACCAGACGGTTTAGCGCGAACGTCGCGAACCGGCCTCTCCGCTGCTTGGTGCTATTGGGACGGCGACTTCAGGAATTCGATGATCTTCCTGCGCTCCTCGGCGTCGCGGACGCGGATGCTCTTCGTCGAGCCCGGTGCGAACTTGCCGGCGTCGGCGAGGAACTGATCGAGATCGTCCTCGGTCCACACGCCACCTTTGGTCATCAGCGACAGCGAGTAACCGTAACCCTCTTCTCGGGCCTTCGACGCCCCGACGATGCCGTAGAGGTTCGGCGCATACCGGAACGGTCCGCCCTTCTCGAGGCTGTGGCAGACAACGCACCGCCCGGCGGCGCTGTCGACTCCCCATGGCGTCGGTGGAATGGTGCCATAGCTGGCAGCGCTGGCCGCCGAGATGGCGAAGCACATGCCGATGGCGAGCACCGTCAACTGCGCCACATGGCCCAAAGCAGTCCGTCGCGGTCGAATACGCATGGTCCGATATCCTCCCCCAAGGTTTCCCCGAGTTTACCGGCGATTTCGTCCGGTGACGAGACACGACGCGCCGATCTGCGCTCGTATACGGCGCCGGCGATGGCACCATCCGTGGGGTTCGGCCGGCAACCGATCCGGGTCAATCCCCGTTCACGTGCCCAGAAAAATCGAAGGATAGACCAATGGAGCCGACGACTATACGGAAGCATGTCTTCATCGCGTCGGGCAAAGCTTCTTTATTCGTCGGGAGTACCAGGGCGAACGGCTTGAATGATCTATGAGCGGCTGGCGGCGAATCATCTTTAGCGTATCCGCTTGGTTTTGCCTGTCGCTGGTGGCGACCGCCGAGGCGGCCGATCGGGTGGTCCTGCAAATGCGTTGGGACAATCAGTTCCAGTTCGCAGGTATCTATGCTGCCGATTGGCAAGGGTATTATGAGCAGGCCGGGCTCGACGTCGAGATCCGGTCGGCGTTCGCTGAAGACGGCAAACTGCGCGTCGGTTTCGAGGAAGTCAGTGCCGGCCGCGCCCAGTTCGGAATCGGTGGCGCGGAAATTCTCACCGCCCGTGATCGCGGCGTGCCGATCGTCATCGTCACGACAATCTTCCAGCAGAGCCCGATCGCGATCTTCGCCCGCAAGGAAGTGGACGTGCATTCGCCCGCCGACTTGACTCGAGTAACGGTCTGGCGCGAACCAACCCAGCTCAGCGACATCGAGATGCAGGCCGTGCTGCGGAAGGAGGGTATCGATCCCGACAAAGTGACAGGTCTGAACGGAGCCGACGCTGTGGGGAGCCCGTTCAACCACCTCGCCGCAGGCGAGATCGACGCCTACGCGGGTTACAGGCTCACGGCTCTCTGGCGGGCAAAACAGAAGAAAATCCGTTTGACCGTACTGACGCCATCGACCTACGGCGTGGACTTTTACGGCGACACGATCTTCGCTTCGAAAACCTTTGCCGAGCGTCATCCAGACGTCGTCCGCCGGTTCGTCGACGCGACACTCGAGGGCTGGCGCTACGCCCTGGAGAACCCCGACGAGATCGCCGAGCGTATCGCCACAACCTTGCCCCGGCGCTATCCGGTCGAAGATCTCCTCGGCTTCAACCGCTTCCAGGCGGAGGAAGTCCGCAAGCTGATGCTCTATCCGGTCGTCCAGATGGGCCGTGTCAATCCGGACCGCTGGCGTCGCATGCACGAGATTCTCATGCAGGGCGGTCTCGTCACTGGAGACTTCGACGAAAGCGTCATCTTCGATCCCGAACGGGACAGGGCGAACGCCCTCGACCGTGCCCTTCTCCTCGTCACCGCAACGGTTGCTTTTGTCGCGGCACTACTCGTTCTCACCTTTGCGTGGCTGTGGGCCCTCAAGCGCACGGTGGCCAGGCAGACCGTCGATCTGCGAACCGAGATTGCTGAACGTCAAAAGAGCGAAGCGGCCCTGCATCTTTACGCCAACGCGTTCAAGGGTAGTGGCGAGGCGATGCTCATCACCGACGCCGAAAACCGGATCGTCAACGTGAACCCGGCGTTCTCGGCGTTGACTGGATACTCCCTCGACGATGTCGTTGGACAGAACCCCAAGCTCCTGGCGTCCGGGCTCACACCGCGCGAAACGTATGACGCGATGTGGTCCGAGTTGAGAACGTCCGGGTACTGGCAAGGGGAACTCTGGGATCGCGGCAAATCCGGGCGGGTGTATCCGAAATGGGCGACGATTTCCGTCGTACGCGACGACGCCGGACGCGTGACCCACCACATGGCGAGCTTTTCGGACATCAGCGAGCGGAAGGCCGCCGAGGAGCAGATTCATCATCTCGCTCACTACGACGCCCTGACCGGTCTTCTGAACCGGTTCAGCCTGGAAAACAGGCTGGAACAGGCGTTGCTGTCGGCCCGTCGTTCCGGAGATTCGGTCGCGGTGATGTTCATCGACATGGATCGGTTCAAGACCATCAACGATACCCTCGGCCACCACGTCGGCGACAAGCTCCTCAAGGAGGTCGCCAATCGTCTCGGCCCCTGCGTCCGCGAAAGCGACATCGTCGCCCGCCAGGGCGGCGACGAGTTCGTCGTTGTCCTGACCGGGCTCGCGCATCCCGGCATCGCCTCGCGGGTCGCGGCCAAGATCGTCGATACTCTGAGCCTCCCTTACTCGATCGGCCCGCACGACCTCCATTCCAGCCCCAGCATCGGCATCGGCCTCTACCCTGCGGATGGCAAGGACGTCGACTCACTGATGAGAGTCGCCGACACTGCCATGTATCACGCCAAGGACTTGGGCCGGAAAAACTACCAGTTCTACTCCGAACAGATGATGGCGGCATCAAACGAGCGCATGGAGATCGAGCGCGACTTGCCGATTGCCATGTCCGAAGGCCAGTTCAAGCTGTTCTACCAGCCACAGGTCTGCACTCCGAAGGGCCGGTTGCACGGGTTCGAAGCCCTCATCCGGTGGAACCATCCCGACCGCGGCTACCTGTCCCCGGACACGTTTATTCCCGTTGCCGAGCAGATCGGACTGATCGAGCAGATCGGCAGCTGGGTACTACACGAAGCCTGCCGGAAACTCGCGGATTGGAAGCGGCTGGGGCTTGAGGACGTGCGCATGGCGGTGAACATCTCCCGCTACCAACTGCGCTCGGCTGAGTTCGTCGACGAGGTCAGGCAAGCCATCCAAGACAATGGGCTGTCGGGTTCGGACTTGGAATTGGAGGTTACCGAAACGGTCGCCATGTCCGACGCGAAACAGGCGGTCGAAAGCCTGCGTGGCTTGAAGGACCTCGGTGTCGGATTGGCGATTGACGATTTCGGGACCGGTTATTCCTCCCTCGCCTATCTGAAGCGGTTCCCTATCGACGTGCTGAAGCTGGACCGCGAGTTCGTCAGGGAACTCGGGCACGATGAGAATGCCTCGGCGATCAGCGCCGCAACCGTCGCAATGGCTCACAGCATGGGCCTCAAGGTTGTTGCCGAAGGCGTCGAGACGGAGACCCACCGCCGCTTCCTGGCTGGCCACAACTGCGACTACCTACAAGGCTACCTATTCGGAAAGCCGATGAACGCGTCACATTGGGAGTCGGCTTGGCAAACGCGCGCGGCATCCGTGCTGCTTCACGTGGACGCCGCGCCACCCATGCGGCAGGTCAGCTGACGGGTTCGCGGCCCGGGACGCGAAACCGCGCCCCTACCGATTCTCGAAGGAATCCGGGCGACGCTATTCTTCGCCTGTCGGGTATTCGACGAGGACGTGGGGAAAATTCTTTTTCGGGCCGGAGGCTTGCCATCGCCAGTTCGACCCGCTTTGACCGTAGGATACGGGCATGTATTGGAAGTTCGACGTCATGCACGTGATGTCCTTGTTCCGGAACCATTGACGGTTCCAGACGGCGAAGTCGCCCCTGCGCCGCACGTGGCCGTCGACCCACATCAGCTTCATTCCTCTGCAAAAGAGCCGGAGGCCGATCCACACAGCGGTGACGTGCTTGTCGGTCTTCTTCAGGATCTCCCGTTGAACGAAATCGTGCGTTTCGCGGGATCGAATGATCGCCAGGCGGCCACGAACGCCCTTAAACGTCAACTTTTTTACTTGCGCGCCAAGGTTTGCCCAGGTGCGGCCGGGCGGCCTGATGGATGAATACGCTCTGAGCTCGAAATAGCTCTTTGATTCCGCGTCGTAGAACGGTCCGATCTTGTTCTCGTCCGGCGCCTGAGCGAACGCATCCGAGACAGATATCGCCAAAACGAGTGCGGCCAGTCCCGCGGACACCACCGTTCCGATGAGGCGCCACCATCCGACCCATCGGGGTTTTGGGCCGAAATCCAACAGTCTACGCGACATCCTTCAAACTCCCAGAAACCGGAAGTCCCTCCTCCCAAGACACTCATTCACGGATCTGTTCCTTTGATCGAATTATATTTCTTGGAACCTGACGTCGCAACGTGGCGACCTTAAGGCGGAGCCCTCTTCGCCCAAGTGCGCAGAGTGCCGTAGGACAGCGTAGCGTGCGCGGGACAATGTCGCCGGATGGAACGCTCAGCCGGTGCGCCGAACAGCGGCCGTCAACAATCCGGCGCCGACCAGGAGGCTCCCCCCGATCCGGTTGATGGTCCGAAGCGCCGTCGGCCGGTCAAAACACGCCCGCAGCCGTCCTGCCAGCAGGGCCCACATCGCCACGTTGACGGCGGCGAGGGCGAGAAACGTCACCTCCAGAAGGACAAACTGTGGGACGGCTGGAGCGGCGGGGTCGACGAACTGAGGGACGAAGGCGACAAAGAAGACGATGCTCTTGGGATTGAGCGCCGTGACCACATAGGCGTTCCAGAACATCCGCCGGCCATCGGTCGCTGAATCGGTGCGCGAAATCCTCAGCGACGGGTCGGCCTGCCAGAGCCGAATGCCCAGCCAGACGAGATAGGCCGCGCCCGCAAGCTTGAGCACCGTAAACAGCGTCGCCGAAGCAGCGAGAACCGCGCCGGCCCCGAGCAGGGACACCGTCATCGCAGTGAAATCACCGAGTATGACGCCGGGAACCGTCGCCCAGGCGCTGGCCCGGCCCTTTCCCAATGCATAGCTCACCACCAGGACAACCGTGGGCCCCGGCACGGCCAGCAGTACCGTCGTCGCCGCGACGAACGCGAACCATGGTTCCAGCGACATTCAGGAATCTCCACCCGGCAATCCGCTCTGCGGGAACCAAGACAAAGATCGCCAGGAAAGGCAAGCGCCCAACCTCGTTGTGCGACTGCCTGTCCGCAGGTGATCCACGCGAAGGCAGGCGCCGTAGTCTCCTCCGCCAACCGTGAAGGAGAAATCAGATGATTCGCGAAGCCTATGCCGTCGTCATGAACCCAAGCCGAAACCCATTGGCGACACTGCCAAGGATCGTAACGTTCCAGCTGATGACGGTGCTAGCATGGATGTGGTCGGCGGTGTTTTCGCTTTGGATTGGATCGTTGTCGATGTTCGGGCCGTCCGTCGGAGTTCACATGATCCTGCTCGTCGGCGTTCTGATCACCGCCGAAATATTCGCGCGCGCCAGCAAGCGGCGGCTTTCCGAATAGACCACGATACGTCCTTGGGGCAGGACGGAAGCCTGAGTACTCTTCTGGTGTTGTTCCGGAGGAGGGAGAACCGTGGCGAACATCCTGGTCATCGGTGCCAGTCGTGGAATCGGGCTTGAAGCGGTCAAGCGCGCCTTGGAGTGCGGGCACGCGATCAGGGCGTTCTCCCGTGGCGCCGACCGGATCCCAATCGACAATGCGAACCTGGAGAAACGTCGTGGCGATGCCCTCGACGAGAAGGATGTCGGCTCGGCGCTCGATGGCATCGACGCGGTCATCCAGGCGCTCGGGATCGCGGCGGGTCCAGACCTGATCCTCGGACCCGTGCGTCT
>Ga0056136_1000134_pt1 | contig 11771 bp, 13 predicted proteins | sample WorMetG1aBELIZE2_FD_71120 | JGI IMG/M metagenome (GOLD analysis project Ga0056136, IMG submission 71120) | Marine gutless worms symbiont microbial communities from Max Planck institute for Marine Microbiology, Germany - Inanidrilus... ...
ATCAGGGCCAGCGGGCACAAAGCCCCGCACCAAAGGCCGGATACAAAACTGCAATCTGACCCTGACCGTCACACCCAAATCGGTCCTTGCCTCCCGGGAGGCGTCCATACAAACGCCATGCCCCTAACCCGAGCGGTTCCCCGCGACCACATCCACACCCGCGAAATTCGCTGCCGTGGATTCCGCCGTGCCGATGGACTGTGGGACATCGAGGGCATGTTGGAGGATTCGAAGACCTACTCGTTCGACAACCGCGACCGCCAGGGCATCGTCGCCGGCGAGCCCATCCACAAGATGCTCGTCCGCATCACCCTCGACGACGATCTGGTGATCCGGGCCGCCGAGGCATCGACCGAGGCCGGACCGTTCACCATCTGCGGTGACGTGACGCCGGTGTTCGAGACCCTGGTGGGGCTCGGCATCGGTCCCGGATTCCGCCGCGCCGTCTACGAACGCATGAGCCGCACCCACGGCTGCACCCACCTGACCGACCTGCTGCTCGGGCCGATGACAACAACGGCGTTTCAGACGGTGGCAGCGGCACGGGCCAAACGCGATCAGGCGGCCAAAGAAGGCCGCCGGCCGCAGACCCTCAACACCTGTCACGCGCTGGCCGACGACGGACCTATCGTCAAACGCCAGTGGCCGCAGTTCTACACCGGCGACGAGGACGCGGCGGAGTAGGCGTGAGGTTCCAGCGCGAACCGCTTGCACAGGTGGTGAGGCTGGCCGGCCGCCTCGCTCAGTGGCAGCCGCAGGGCATGGTCGGCACGGTCTGGTCGGCGTCGGCCAGCGCCCACCATTGCTCGTTGAAGGCGAGCGGTCTCGAACCCACGATCTCGTCCAAACGCACCGTGTGCGGCACATCGGCCGGCGCATGCGGGTCGCCGTGATCGCAGGTGCAGGCTCCATGAACGTGCGCGTGTCCGTGAGAGCGCCCGTGTCCGCAATGAGCGGGAGCCGTCGAGCCGACCAAGGGCCTCCAGGGTTCGGCGGTGTGACGCGCGGTGATCCGGTCCTCGATGGCCGACCGCCCTCCGGGACGTTCTGGATGGAACGCGACCAGCAGCGATTTGAACTCGGCATCGATGCTATCCCGGTCTTCGAGGCGTCCGTCCGCTGTCTCGACGAACTCGAACCCCGGCTGGCTGCTCAACACCACGCGCTTCGGGTGCCGCCGGCCGAGGAACGCCTGGAGGCCAGCGATGGCATCGAACAACGGATAGCCGACGTCCCACGCCGGCACGTCGCGATTAACCGACGCCGTGCCTTGGATGCGCATCTTGTCGAGGCTCGAATAGGTTAGGAACGTTTGGCCGCAGACCGGATCGTGCAAGAACTCGATCGACCCGACTCCGAATAGACCGTCCGAAATCCCCCCGAGCGAGTCCGCTTTCGGCGTGTTCGTCTCGTCGAAGACGCCGCTCTCGATCAGCTCCCGCTCCCGTCGCGAGAAATGCCGATAGACCGGTTCGTAGCGGTACGGATAGTAGTTGACCGAGAAAACGCCGCGGAGCGCGTTCGCCTCTGAATCGTCGTCCGCAGAGGCGAGCACGAGGCGAAGGCGGTAGGCACCGGGGGCCGTGGCGAGCCAGAAATACCACGCCGCGCGGTCGTCCATGTCCGGTCCGCCCCAGACCTCGCTGGCGCCCTTCAGATCGAGATTGGTGCGAACCGAGTCGACCGCGAAGCCGTGCAAAATCATTGCGCCGACCCGCGCCCTGAAGAATTCATACGGGTTCATCGTCTGTGTCCAATACGTCCGCTGCGAGCGATTTGGCGATGTCGGCATAGTCGGCATTCCCAGCCGTCTCTCCCGTCCGCTGAACCAGGTCTGCGAGGACGTCGGGGCCGAACGCCCGGAGCTCGGATTCGTAGACCTCCTCGAACCGCTCCCGCCGGATGTCCTCGCGCACGGCATCGCGGGCACGCACGACCGGTTCGACCACCTGCTGGCGCAGGAACCCAACGAGGAATTGCCGGCGGTCGCCTAGGGCGGGCTGGCGGGTCACTGTTGGTCGTCCCGTTCAAGGGGCCAGCCGCTGAAGAACTCGAGCTGAACGAGGACGACGGCGAGGAACAGCAGGGTCCACACCAGCGGCGTGTCTTCGGGTTGTCCGATCCCCGGCACCTTGCCAAGCAGCAGGGTGGAGAATTCCGAGTAGTAGAAGAGATACAGCGCCGCACCGACCGCGGCGGCAGCGACCGTGCGAACAGCGGCGCGGAGCCATAGGCCCGTGTCCCTCAGGATGTTGCCGAGGTAGGTGCGTATGGCAAATGCCCCGAGTATGGCGAAGCCGGCGATCTCGCCCGCGTGCAGGTAGCGGAAATAGGGGGCATCGGTGTACTGGCCGCCTTCGAAGGGCTCGAACCAGAACAGCTCCATGACCCGCAGCATGACGACGAACGTGACGATTCCGAGAACCGCCGTGCCGACCATGGCAGCGAGACCGCGCAGGAAGTTTCCCTCGCCATCGGCGTCGAGAAACCGCCACGGATAGCCGTCCCAAAGGACGTCGGTGATGACGATCCACAGGACCATGCACAGCAGGATCCCGAGGTTGTAGTAGGCGCTGGACGTCATCGCCCAGGACGCCCACCAGGGCTCGACACCGGCCATGGTCTGCGCCGGATAGAAGAGGTAGCTGACGTGGGGATGAAAAAGCACGACATAGACGACGACGGTGAGCAGCCCGACGATGCCGAGACGGCCGAGGGCGGCTGCCGCAGGTGCGGCGCCCTGCCACGGCCAATGGCCAAAGCCCGCCGACCATAGGAGCGCGACCCACAGAAACGCGGTAAACAGGTAGATGATCGCGGTCGACGCGTTCTCGCGCGCATTGAAAATTTCCGCACCGACGCCGCCGGCGTCAACGATCGCATGCGGACTGAAATAGGTGATGCCGAACTTGCCGATGAAGCTCCAGAAGACGCCGTAGACGAGCACGAGCATCATGACGTAGGCGGCGACTGAGAAGACGATGCCGCGGACCGGCGGGCTCATGCGTGCCGCAGCCAAGGGATAAAAGTCGACGACTTTGCTGATCAGCACGATCGAGGCGACGAAAACGACGAGCAGGGAAAACCCGTACATGGGCGTGTAGAGCGCCATGACGCCGTTGGGATGCATGAACAAGTACCAAAGCACGCAGACCAGCGCGAACGCTGCCGCGAGATTGACGACGCCCATCACAACATGCTTGCTCTGAACGATTGGGCTTCCCGAAGTGGCCGTGGTTGTCGCCACCATCGTCTCCTCCTTTCGACCCAACGCCATTGGGTCCCCGTCTCCCCCTGCGGGGGCTCGGGCGGCGCCATCGCGTTGAGGTAGGCGCGCAGATGCGCCACTTCCTCGTTCCACAGCAGCCCGACGACCGACATCCGTTCGTCGATACGCCGGAGGTCTCCCCTGACCAGGTCGCCGAGCCCGGCCAGCCGGCCGATGGTATGACAGCGCTGGCAACGTTTCTCGAACAGAACCCGTCCGGCGGCAGCGTTTCCAGATGACCCGGCGATGGCCGCCGCCGGAAGGGCAAGGGCAACAGGGAGTGCTGCCAGAAGCCCGAGTCTAGAAAGTGATCGCGTCGCCATTCGTCAGGAACACGTTGCTGCCCTTGGCGACGGATGACTGCCGCTTGTATTCCTTGAACTTGTCCGTGCCCTTGACGATCGGAATGCCGGCCTCGGCGGCCTTTTCCGCCCAAAGCCAACCGGTGCAGTGGTTGCAAGCAACCTGCTGTAGCTTGAACGCCTTCACACCCCGGATGATGTCGTCGAATTTGGGGTCCCAGGTCTCGAACAGGGTGAGATGCAGACCCCCGTAACATCCGTAGGGCTGATAGCCCTTGAAGTTGCGACGGGCGTGCGAGAACAGGGTCAGGATGCCGGGGTGGCAGCATCCGGTGACCGTGACGACGCCCTTGTCCTTGACGTTGAAGTAGAGGACATTTTCGCCGCGGACGCGCAGCAGGATCGGCACGTCGAACATCTTGATGGCCATGCCCGGGAACGGTTTGTAAACGCCCTCGCCGTTCTCGCCCTCGGTCGTCGTTAGGATCAGCTCGCCGGTGTGCGGAGTGTCGTTCTTGCAGATGTGGACGTCCTTGCCGTCCTTGGTCGCCGCCGTGTGGTGGGCCTTCTCGTTCAGCAGCGCCATGTCTTCCGGATAGAAGGTCGACGGCGCGTAGAGTTTGATGTCGGGGCGGTGCTTCATTGTCGACTCGACACCCCAGAGGTGATCGAGATGCCAATGTGAGAGGACGGCGAACTCGATCTCGCCGTTGGACAACATCGCCGGTATACCGTTCTTCTCCCAGATGTAGTCCATCCAGTCGTTGCTCCAGCCGAAGTCCATGAGGATCTTTTTCTCCTCACCCTCCAGCGTCGTGACCGTAATCAACGCGGCGTAGCCGCCGGCGTTATCCCAATCCCAGGGGATGGTGTACTGATTGGTCGAAGCACCGCCGTGGTCGACGATGTTCTTTTTCAGCGTCGCGTTGTCGAACCAGCTCGTCTCGGTGAGAACGTCGATCTTGACGCTCTGCACTTCGCCGATGTCGACGTTGCCGCGGGCCTCCGCGGTGGCCGGCGCAAAGATGCTGCTCGACGCCGACGCCATGCCCGTTGCCGACATGGTTTTCAGGAAATCTCTTCGTTCCATGGGAATCTCCGACTTCGCGCTTCGACGAATGTTGATGGGACATAGGGCCCGGAAAGGGACTGGGCCTCAGCCCGGTGTATCTTCGATGCCGCGGCGCAGGCTGAAGAGAAGGTCGACGATCATGTCGGCCTCCTCCTGCGAGATCCTGAGGCCGTGACCCTCCATGAGGTTGATGATCGCGTACCACTCGTCGCGCGTCTTACCGGGCCGCTCGGGGTCGGCCACCGAGACGTGGCACTGCGTGCAATGCTTCTTGAAGACGGCGAACTCGAACTCCTTGGCCTGGGCTTTCGCGTCGGGATTCGGCACGACGGCCGCTGTCGTTTCAGCCTTGACGCTGTCGTCCATGGCCAGGCTGTCTGTGGGGGCCACCGTCACGCTCGCGACAGCCAGACCCAAGGCCACAGCCCACCCGATTCCTGGTAGAGCGCGCATACCGCGTTCCCTCCTTCCCTCTGGTCTTATTCCGTGGTCGGAACGGGCGGCGGCCGGCGTGCTTGCCTTCTTCGCTACCGCACCTGCCGATTTTGGGAAGGGCGAACGATCGGCGCACTGCGATCGGTCAGCAAAAACCCGAAAAGAAATTGACCGATGTCAATTCAGGGCGATTTCTTCGAGCTTCCGCTGGTCGCACATGAAGCGATTGTCCGCGAGCGGGGCGACGACGCGATCCCGGCGGAACTCGGCGACGAGCCGGCTCGCCGTTTCGGTGGTGATGCCCAGGATGGCGGCCATGTCGTCGCGCCCGAAGATCTGGCACGTGGGATCACACGTGTCGCCCATCAGGTAGAGGAACAGCCTTGCCATCCGCGATTTCGCGCTGCCCGTCGAGAGGCGGGTGAGCCAGTCGTCGGCTTGCTGGACCGAGTCGTGCCAGCGCTGCATCAGGCGTTTGCAGAGGTCCGGGTTCTTTGTGCGAAGCTGTTCGACGGTCGCCGACGGTATCCGGCAGACCAGTGTTTCCCGGACGGCGACGGCGGAATGGCTGTACGGCTCGCCGACCGTCGCTTCGAGTCCGGCCGTGCCCCCCTGGGTCAGCAGGCGCACGATACGATAGCTGCCATTCGGCAGGTATTGGATGAGTTTGACGACCCCGGTCCGCACGGTGAACACCGCCTCGCCCGGATCACCGACGTTGTAAAGCGTGCTCCCGCCCGGGAACTCCAGGTCCTCGATGGGCACGTGAATGCCTTCGAAGTCGGATTCCCGGAGGTCGGCGAACAGCGCGAGGTGCCGAATGCCGCACTTTTCGCATTCCGGCTGACCTCGCCAAGCCGCCCGAATCGAGTCTTTTCTCAGGACCGTCTCCCCCAAGGGGTCGTCAACCGACAACAGTATGACAGTTTTCACCGATACCTTTAAGGGCGATGGACTTGCGCCCATACGGCGCGGCGACGACGGGAGCACTCATCACCCGTCCTCCGCGGGCGTCAGGGTCTTCAGCGCCAGGGCGTGGATGTCGGTGGCCAGTTCGTCGGCGAGCGCGGCATAGACCATGCGCTGGCGTTCGACCCTTGAACGACCCTCGAACGCCGCCGAGACCACCTCGACGTCGAAATGGCTTTCGCCTTCGGGCCGGGCGCCGGCGTGGCCGGCGTGGCGGTGACTTTCGTCGACGATGGCCAGGCGCGTCGGCTGTAACGCCTCGCCCAGCTTCGTCCGGATGGCTTCGGCGACCCGCATCGTGGCCCTCCCCTTTTCCATCGTCGGTCGCCGGCACACTTGGTATCGTCCGCCGGTCTCGTCAAGTCAGACCGCCCGTCAAGCCGGAACCCGGAGGCCGCCGTCATCGACACCCCATCCGCCACCGCGTCTGAGGGAACCGCGCGCCGGGCCGTTGTGCTCTTGGCCCTGGTGATTGTGCTGTGGGGCGCCAACTGGCCGGTGATGAAGGTCGGGCTGGACTACATCCCGCCGCTGTGGTTCGCCGCCGTCCGCGTGCTTTTGGGGTGCGCGATGCTGTTCGCGGTGCTCTTGGTGATCGGGCAAATGCGCCTGCCGAACCGCCCGGACCTGCCGGTCCTGGCGTCGATCGCCCTGTTGCAGGTCGCGGGTTTCCTGGCCTTGGTCAACCTTGGCCTGCAAACGGTCGAAGCGGGACGCTCGGCCATCCTCGCCTACACGACGCCGTTGTGGGTGGCTCCGCTGGCAGTGATCTTCCTGCGCGAGCACCTCGGCCTTCGCAAGTCGGCAGCGCTTGTCCTGGGCGCCTTCGGCGTGGGGATTCTGTTCAGTCCGTTGTCGTTCGACGCCACCGCGCCCGGGGCGATCGCCGGGAATGGCCTGCTGCTCGGTGCCGCCGCCGCCGCCGCGGTGTCCATCGTCCACGTCCGCGGCCATCGCTGGCAGGGCAGCGCGCTGCACCTCATGCCATGGGCGATGCTGCTCGCCGGCGCCGCGCTTGCCGGCTTGGCGGCCGCCGTCGAACCAGTCACCGACATCCGCTGGTCGGGAACGCTGGCAGCGGTTCTCGCCTACAACGGGCCGGTGGCGTCCGGGTTCTGCTTCTGGGCCTTTGTCACCGTGCAGCGGACCTTGCCGGCCGTGACCACGGCCATCGGCTCGCAGGGGGTGCCGGTGGCCGGAATGCTGTTTTCCGCCGCCGCGTTGGGCGAGGCGCTGACGGCAAGTATGGTGGCCGGATTTGGGCTCATCGCCGCCGGCGTCGCTGTGTTGGCGTTAGGCCACAGGACGCCGGAGGCGACCGATCCAGCCTCGGACTCCGGTTGCCAGCATCCGGCCAAAACCCCATAGTAAAGACATGCCGAGGACGGAAGGATCACGACGAAACGGGAAGGCCGGTGGCGTCGTGGAGGCGCCGGACGGCGATTTCCGTGCCTGTGAGTGGCCGGGATGCTCTGGAGAGGGAACCCACCCGGCGCCGCGTGCGCGCGACGCGCTGCGCCAGTACCGCTGGTTCTGCCTGGAGCACGTGCGCGCCTACAATCGGTCCTGGAACTACTACTCGGGCATGAGTGAGGAGGAAGTGGAGGCCGACGTCCGCTGTGATACCGTCTGGCGGCGCCCGACCTGGCGGATGGGGACGGGCTATCCGCACGCCGGCGTGCGAATCCACGATGGATTCGGCGTGTTCAATGAGGACGGCCCCGAAATCAACCGGGCGACGGCTCCGACAACCGCCGAGGAACAGGCGATGACCGTGCTCGAACTGTCACCTCCTCTGACCGTGGCAACCGTCAAGGCGCGCTATAAGGCGCTGGTCAAGATTCACCATCCCGACGCCAACGGGGGGGACAAGGCCTCGGAGGAGAAGTTCAAGGAAATCAGCCAGGCTTATCAGACGGTTATGCACAGCCTCGTTCCATAAGGCCGGCAATCCGTTTCGGACTCCCTACCAACCGTTGGACACCCACCCGATGACACCGATCGGCACAACCGATACCGCCAGCAACGCCCATCGCCTCGAGGCGCCGGACATCACCGTCTCGGTCCGCCAGACCTTCGGCATCGACAGCGACCTTGAGGTTCCGGCGTTCAGTGAGGCGGAAGACCATGTCCCCGACATCGACGATGCCTATCGCTTCGATCGCGACACGACGTTGGCCATTCTTGCTGGCTTCGCCCACAACCGCCGGGTGATGATCCAGGGCTACCACGGCACCGGCAAGTCGACCCATATCGAACAGGTGGCGGCACGGCTGAACTGGCCATGCGTTCGGGTCAACCTCGACAGTCACATCAGCCGCATCGACCTCGTCGGCAAGGACGCCATCGTGCTGCGCGACGGCGTCCAGGTGACCGAGTTCCGCGAAGGCATCCTGCCGTGGGCGCTGCAGCACCCGACGGCGCTGGTCTTCGACGAGTACGATGCCGGCCGCCCGGACGTGATGTTCGTGATCCAGCGGGTTCTGGAAGTCGAAGGCAAGCTGACGCTCCTCGACCAGAATCGGGTGATGCGTCCGCATCCTTATTTCCGGTTGTTCTCGACCACCAACACCGTCGGTCTTGGCGACACCACCGGGCTCTATCATGGCACTCAGCAGATCAACCAGGGCCAGATGGACCGCTGGAATATCGTCGCCACGCTGAACTACCTGTCCCACGACGACGAGCTCGAGATCGTGCTCGCCAAGACACCGGAATATGCGACCGGCGAGGGCCGCGGCACCGTCTCGGCCATGGTCGAGCTCGCCGACCTGACCCGCGCCGGTTTCGTCAACGGCGATATCTCGACGGTGATGTCGCCGAGGACGGTCATCACCTGGGCCGAGAACACCCAGATCTTCGGCGACATCGGCATCGCCTTCCAGCTGACCTTCCTCAACAAGTGCGACGAGATCGAACGGTCGGTGGTCGCCGAGTACTACCAACGCTGCTTCGGCGTCGAACTGCCGGATTCGGCCGTACACGGGATCTCGCGCTAGCGGATTCGCGGCGATGACCCGTTCGGAAGACACAGCCGCGCTGTTCACGCGCGTGACCGCCGCGGCGCTCCGCGCCGTCGCCGACCGCGGCGAAGTTGGGGTCACGTACGCGCCGGGCGTCGCCGATATCCGCGGCGACCGCGTCAGGCTGCCGGCACCGTCGCATGCGCTGGGCGAGGCCGAAGTGTCTCGGCTGCGTGGCGCCGCCGACACCATGGCGTTGACGCTACGCTACCACGATGACCGCATCCACCAGCGGCGTATGCCGCTCGGCCATGAAGCCCGCGAGGTGTACAACGCCATCGAGCAGGTGCGCGTGCAATCCCTCGGCAGCCGCCAGTTCGCTGGCGTCGCCGCCAACGTTGCGGCGCTCCTCGACCAGACCTGCACCGCGCGCGGTCTGGCTGATGTTTCAGAACGCGACGACGCGATGGTCGCCGACGCGATCGGCCTCCTCGTCCGCGAACGGCTGACCGGGGCCAAGCCGCCAGAGTCGGCGGCGGCGATGGTCGATGCCTGGCGGATCTACGTGGACGAGCGCTGTCACATGCAGCTCGACCGCCTCGCCGAATGCGCTTCCGACCAGACAATGTTCGCCGAGGCGTTGGCCGAAGTGATCCTCGCGCTCGAACTGATTGACGACAACGACCCTTCGTTGCAACAGCCCGACGACGAGGACGATTCGGAGGACAAGCAGGACGACGAAGACAGCGGTGACGACGAGCAGAACTCCCAGGGCGCCGAGGGGGCGACCGAGGGCAGCATGGCGGCCGAGGGCACCGGCGCCGAATCCGAGGACGGCGGTGAAGATCCGGACCTGCTCGCCGAGGACGAGTTCATGCCCGGCGGCGGCGACGAATCCCCGGCCGGTCCGTCGATGCGGCGCAACCAGCGCCCCGAGACCCATGGCTCGCCCTACCGCGCGTTTACCACCGCATTCGACGAGATCATCGAGGCCGACACGCTCTGCGAGGCGGAGGAACTTGCTCGCCTGCGCCACCAACTCGATCAGCAGCTCGCCAACCTGGAAGGTGTCGTCGCCCGGCTGGCCAACCGCCTGCAACGCCGGCTGCTGGCCAAGCAGACTCGGTCGTGGGAATTCGACCTCGAGGAAGGCCTCCTGGACTCGGGGCGCCTCGCCCGTGTCGTCGTCGATCCGGTCCATCCCCTCAGCTTCAAGATCGAGAAGCAGACCGAGTTCCGCGACACCGTGGTCTGTTTGCTGATCGACAACTCGGGCTCCATGCGTGGCCGGCCGATCACTGTCGCGGCGATGAGCGCCGACATTCTCGCTCGGACCCTCGAGCGCTGCGGCGTCAAGGTCGAGATCCTCGGCTTCACGACCCGCGCGTGGAAGGGCGGCAGTTCGCGCGAATCGTGGGTCGCCGAGGGCAAACCGAAGGGACCGGGTCGGCTCAACGATCTCCGACACATCATCTACAAGAGCGCCGACCAGCCGTGGCGCCGAGCCCGCAAGAGTCTCGGGCTGATGCTGCGCGAGGGCCTGTTGAAGGAGAACATCGACGGCGAGGCCTTGCTGTGGGCGCACAACCGCCTACTCGCCCGGCCCGAACAGCGCCGAATTCTGATGGTGATCTCCGACGGCGCGCCGGTCGACGACGCGACGCTGTCGGCGAATCCTGGCAACTACCTCGAACGCCATTTGCGCGACGTCATCCAGTGGATCGAAGACCGTTCGCCGGTGGAGGTGACTGCCATCGGCATCGGCCACGACGTCACCCGCTACTACCGCCGAGCGGTGACGTTGCTCGATGCCGAGGAGCTGGGCGGCACGATGATGCAGAAGCTGGCCGAGTTATTCGAAGAGGACTCGGGCCCGCGCGCCTGGCAGCGTCCGCAAGCCACCGGCCGCCGTGCCGGGGCACACCGCGCCTGATCCCTCTGACGGGACTGGACAATGCCCCCGTTGCTGCGGAATAAAGGCGGCAGTCCAACGACAAGGCGAACGCCATGTCTGCACCGAACGATCTGTCACCGCAGAACCGGCGCATCCATCCCCGCTACCCGGTGATGTGGCAGGGAACGATCAGCGCCGAGACCGAGTTCGACGCCTACGTCATCAATTGCACGATCCGCAACGTCTCCATCACCGGCGTCCATGTTCTCGTCGATAGGGCCATTGCCGCTGACAGCGTGGTCAAGCTCCACATCAGCGGCGTCGGTGTGTTCGAAGGCCGGGTGTCGTGGTCCGAGGACGAGCGCCTCGGCGTGCAGTTCGTCGACGCACCCGACGACATCGCCGAACTGATCAAAGCGAACGTCTGACGCACGATCCAACCAAACCCGATCTCTGCGGCCCGTGTCGCAGAGGCCGCGTGTTGCTTCAGCCGACGAACCCGACCAGTTGCAGCTCGAAAGTCAGGGCTTTGCCGGCGAGCGGGTGATTGGCGTCCAGTGTCACGTTTTCGTCGCTGACCTTGACCACCTGCAGCCGTGTCACGTTGCCGGCATCATCCGAAGCCTGAAGCAGTTTGCCGACGCTCAGGTCGATCTCCGCGGGGATTTGTGAGCGTTCGACGACGTGGAAGAGTTCGGGATCCGACGGACCATAAGCGTCGTCGAGTCCGGGCGGTGCTGGATAATTTTTCTGGGGTGCGGGCGCTGAGGTCTTCGCATGGAGACCGTTTTGGGCCTCGTATTCGCGGTCGAGCTCCTCTCTGACAGCGCGCATCTGACGGCGCTCGAGTTCGCTGACCCTGATGGCG
>Ga0056136_1000147_pt1 | contig 11286 bp, 9 predicted proteins | sample WorMetG1aBELIZE2_FD_71120 | JGI IMG/M metagenome (GOLD analysis project Ga0056136, IMG submission 71120) | Marine gutless worms symbiont microbial communities from Max Planck institute for Marine Microbiology, Germany - Inanidrilus... ...
GCCAGGACTCATTCCGCTTTTTTGTTCTTTTCATGTTCGTTATTTGTATCTATCATCCGACCGGGGCGTTTGGGGACTCTGTGTGGATAGCTCCGGATCGCGGAACGCACGGATGGATGAGAGGCCACACGATAAACCAACGCGCGGTCGAGGTGCCGTGGGCAACCCGACGGGGCGTTACGAGGTTTTCGACCGGCACGCCGTTGACGACGGCTGGTTTTTGGACGACGACGACGATCTGCCGCCGCTCCGCACCGAGATCACCACGGAGGCCAGCCGCACGGTCATCACCCGCAACACCTCGCCTGACGTGCCGTTCGACCGCTCGATCAATGCCTATCGGGGCTGCGAGCATGGATGCGTCTACTGCTTCGCGCGGCCGAGCCATGCCTATGCCGGACTTTCGCCGGGGCTCGACTTCGAGACCCGGATCTTCGCCAAGGACGACGCTCCGTTGGTCCTTGAACGAGAGCTGCGGCGCCCCGGCTACGTCGCCGAGCCGATCATGCTGGGCGCCAACACCGACCCCTACCAGCCGGCCGAGCGGACCCGGCGGATTACGAGGGGAATCCTAGAGGTGCTGGCTGCCTTCCGCCACCCGCTGGCCATCGCGACGAAGTCGGCGCTGGTGCTGCGCGATCTCGATATCCTGGCCCCGATGGCCGCTGATGGGTTGGCCAGCGTCGGTGTTTCAGTGACGACCCTGGACGCTGGCCTCGCTCGGAAGATGGAACCACGGGCGGCAACACCGGCGAAACGGCTCGCCACCATTCGCGCGCTCGCCGGCGCGGGAATCCCGACGACGGTGCTGGCGGCGCCGATGATACCCCATCTCAACGACCACGAGTTGGAACGTATCCTCGCCGAAGCGTCCCGTGCCGGCGCCAGCGCCGCCAACTACATCCTTCTGCGCCTGCCGCTGGAGCTGAAGGAGCTGTTTTCCGACTGGCTCGATGCCCACTACCCTGACCGGGCGGCGCGGGTGCTCAACCAACTCCGCGAGACCCGCGACGGCAATCTTTACGTCGCCGATTTCTCGACGCGGATGGCGGGAACCGGCGTCTATGCCGAGCTGCTGGCGCGGCGGTTCCGCATCGCCTGCAAGCACCTGGGCCTGGAGGCCAGCGGCACCAGCGAACGCGTCCTCGTGACCCACCTGTTCCGGCCGCCACCTCGAGCGGGAGACCAATTGTCGTTTCTCTGAGAGCCGTGCGTCGGGGGACGGACACGCTATAGTTCGTCCATGCCTGATCTCAGCCTGGAATGCGCAAAAACCGGCGTCGTCGCCGGAATTGACGAAGCGGGTCGGGGACCCTGGGCAGGACCCGTTGTCGCCGCCGCGGTCGTGCTGGACGCCGGTCGGTTGCCGGATCGCCTGCGAGACGGTCTCGACGACTCCAAAAAGCTTCGACCGGCGCGACGGGAGGAGCTTTTCGAGGCGCTTTCCGGTTGCGCCCGTATCGGAGTCGGCATCGCCGAGACCGACGAGATCGACGCCATCAACATCCTCGCCGCAACCTTGGAGGCGATGGCCCGCGCCGTCGAAGACCTCGGATTCGTTCCCGACCATGCGCTGGTGGACGGCAACAGCACGCCATCGCTCCCCTGCCCGACCACCTGCGTCGTTCGCGGCGACGGCCGAAGTCTCTCCATCGCCGCGGCGTCGGTTGTCGCCAAGGTGACCCGCGATCGCCTGATGGGCGACCTGGCCCGCATCCACCCTGGATACGGTTGGGAACGCAATGCCGGATACGGCACCGCCGAGCACCGCGCGGCCCTGGAACGGTTTGGGGTAAGCCCGCAACACCGGCGGAGTTTCGCGCCAGTTCTCAACATCTTGCGGCGCCACTCCGAGCGAATCCCAGATGTTGAACCATCGCGTTAACCATAAGTCCTTGAATCCACTTAATTCTTGACGGCGAGTCGGCGCCTGCCCACGATGCCGCCATGAGCAGGATGCCCCCTCCCCTGGCCCTCGATCGGGTGATCACCGGCGACTGCGTCGCAGAGATGGCAGCGTTGCCGGAAGCCTGCGCCGACATGATCTTTGCCGACCCGCCCTACAACCTGCAGCTCGACGGAGAGCTCCTCAGGCCGAACAACAGCCGGGTCGACGGCGTCGAGGAGTCGTGGGACCGTTTTGATGACTTCGCCGCCTACGACCGATTCACCGCCGAGTGGCTCGGCGCCGCACGGCGGGTGCTGAAGCCCGAAGGAACGTTGTGGGTCATCGGCAGCTACCACAACATCTTCAGAGTCGGCGCCGTACTCCAGGATCTCGGATTTTGGATCCTCAACGACATTATCTGGCGCAAGACCAACCCGATGCCCAACTTCCGCGGTCGGCGTTTCACGAACGCCCACGAGACGCTCATCTGGTGCGCCCGTGACCGCGAGTCCCGCCACCGGTTCAACCATCGGGCAATGAAGAACCTCAACGACGACCTCCAGATGCGGTCCGACTGGCTATTGCCGCTGTGCACCGGGCAGGAACGGCTGAAGTCGGGCGATCGCAAGGCACACCCGACACAGAAACCGGAAGCGCTGCTGCACCGGGCAATCCTCGCGGGCACCGAGCCCGAGGACCTGGTCATCGATCCGTTCTTCGGCAGCGGTACCACAGGTGCGGTAGCCAAGAAGCTCGGCCGTCATTTCCTCGGCATCGAAAGGAATCCCGACTACGTGCGGTTGGCCAACCAGCGTATCGCGTCGGTTCGCGGCCCCACCGACCTCGCCCTGGTCAGCACGGAGGAGAAACGGGGACAACCTCGAATCCCCTTCGGCTGGGTTGTCGAACGTGGCCTTCTGCCTCCCGGCGCCGTCCTCACCGATCAGCGCCGCCGCTACAGCGCCCGCGTCGCCGCCGACGGAACCCTCGCCACCGGCGACTTCCGGGGCTCCATACATCAGGTCGGGGCCTACGTGCAGAAGGCACCTGCGTGCAACGGCTGGCAGTTCTGGTTCGCCGAGGTCAAGGGCCGGCTCGTCGCCATCGACGTCTTCCGCCAACAGCTTCGCGCCGAACTCAACTAGACGTCTGTCGATTGCGTACCTGCTGCTGCCGCGTGGGACGCGGCGACGCCCGCGGCGACGGCAGCGTGGCAACGCCGAGCGAGTTCCTTTCGGTCGCCGACCTCGGCTGCGTGGATGGGTTCGTGGAAACGAACCTCGACATCGACGCCGCGCAGACCCAGAACCTGGAACAGGTGCGGTACCAGGGTCATGTCGCCGTACCAGCTGTACAGGTCAACCAACGGCCCGACCAGCGGCGTGCCGTCGGCATAGCGGACATAGGTGATCGAAACGGGTTGGATGACGACATCAGCCATAGCCTCGTCCTGGCCGATGATTCCGAACAGTGCCGACTTGAACGGTGCGACCGAGGCCCCGTCGGTGCTGGTCCCCTCGGGAAACAGGATCAAATCCTCGCCGCCGGCGAGGCGATCGACGATCAACGTCCGCTGTTCCATCGCCCGCGGGCCCGACCGATCGACGAAGATCGTTCCCGTCGCCTTGGCGATGGTCCCGAACATCGGCCAAGCGGCCATGTCGGCACGGGCGACGAAGGTGGCGTCGATCGCCGACGACAATGCCGGAATGTCGAGGTACGAGACGTGGTTGATGGCATAGAGCACCCGCGCGCCGGCGCCGGGCTGGCCGATCGTATGGACGCCCAGTCCGAGAATGACGTTGCAGGCCCGGCACCACAGCACCTGGATCGGCCGGCGAAGACGTGGCGCAAAGGTCCGTACGGCGACATAGCCGATCAGCAGAACAAGGGTGACGGTAAGAACCAGGACCGCACCGAGGCTCGCCTTGAAGCGATTGGGCGCGATGGTCATGCCTCCAGGCGAGGCGCCTCCGCCTTGCGGTACCGTTTCTCGTATTTGGCGTTCAGCCGGTCGGTCTTGACGATCACGCATACGTCGGTGGTGTTGAACTGATGGTCGATGACGGCGCCATCACCGACGAATCCGCCGACCCTCAGATAGCCCTTGATCAGCGGCGGAAGGTCCTCGAACGCGGTCTGGGCATCGATGCCGGAACGCGGCAGTCGCCCCATGCTGACGTAATGATGCTCCAGCGCCCGCGGCCGAAACGGCCGGGGCGCTAGATGATAGTAATGCAGATATGACAACGCCGCGTCCATATCCTCCGGTGACGTTCCGGGGAAGCTCGCGCAACCGAACATGATGCCGATTTCGTAGTGATGGACGTAGCCGGCCAGACCGCGCCACAAAAGCTGCATGACGCCACGGCTGCGGTACTCGGGATCGACGCAGGAGCGACCCAACTCGACCATCTCACCCGGCTCCCGCAGCAACGCGGACAGATCGAACTCCTGTTCGGTGTAGAAGCCGCCTTCTCGCACCGCGACCGAACGGCGCAATAACCGGTAGGTGCCGACGACGCGGGGGAGACCATTGCTGCGTTCCAGGTCGATGACCAGGAGATGATCGCAATAAGCGTCGAAGTCGTCGAAATCGAGGCGCAGACGGCGCATTTCTGGCGATGGTGCCGCGGTCATCTCCTCGTAGAAAACGCGATACCGCAATCCCTGGGCGGCTTCGACCTCAGCCGCCGAGTCCGCCAGACGAACCTCGAAGTTCTTGAAATGTAAGGGCCGCACCTTTGGTGCCTCCAATCACCGCTGTAATGGCGGTTGCTCCGCCGGGAGGATGCATGCAGCGCAGGTAATGCATTAGCAGCATCGAGAAGGGAATAGATAGCGAGGCGGCAAACAGCTCATTGGGAACAAGATAATAGCAGGAAACTCCAACGAACGCGGCGACGCGATGCCGAGGTGAACGTGGAGTAGCAACAGCTCTTACTTAGAAAAACTGGGATCAAGAGGAACGACGATGGCGAACATAAGCAGTTGGAATGTCGAAGACGCGGCATTCTGGGACGGCACTGGCAAGCGTGTCGCCAACCGTAATCTTTGGATATCGATCCCGTGTCTGCTCTGCGGGTTCGCCGTCTGGCTCTATTGGGGAATCATCACGGTCCAGATGCTGAATCTGGGCTTCCCCTTCTCGCAAAGCGAGCTTTTCACGCTCGCCGCAATCGCGGGGCTCACGGGCGCCACGCTCCGCATTCCCTCGTCCTTCTTTATCCGCATCGCCGGCGGACGGAACACGATCTTCCTGACGACGTCGCTGTTGATCATCCCGGCGGCGGGCACCGGTTACCTGCTGCAGAACCCGAACACGCCGCTCTGGCAGTTTCAGGTGATGGCGCTGTTGTCCGGCTTCGGCGGCGGCAACTTCGCCTCGTCGATGTCGAACATCAGCTTCTTTTTCCCGAAGCGGGTGCAGGGCTATTCGCTCGGCATGAACGCCGGGCTCGGCAACTTCGGCGTCACGACGATGCAGATCTTGGTGCCGCTGGTGATGACGTTCGGCGTCTTCGGCGGCGAGCCGATGATCCTCGAGAACACCTCCGGCACCTTGATCGGCAAGATCCCTGCGGGCACCGAAACCTACATCCACAACGCCGGCTACGTCTGGGTCGCGATCCTGGTGCCGCTCGTCATCGCCGCCTGGTTCGGCATGAACAACATCACCGACGAGCACGTCTCGCCGAGCGTCGGCTCGATTCCGGGCGCCTTCGGGAAGATCCTTGGCATGCTGGCGATCGGCTTCGTGATGGCGTCGATCGGCCTGTGGCTGATGCTGCCGGCCGGCGCCGGCGGTTCGGGCTTGAACTTGAGCAAGTGGATCGTCCTGCCGCTGGTCATCGCGGCGACCGTCCTGGCGCTGCGCATGATCCCGGGATCGCTACGCGAGAACCTCTCGCACCAGTACAAGATCTTCAACAACAAGCACACCTGGGCGATAACGGTCATCTACACGATGACCTTCGGTTCGTTCATCGGTTACGCCGCGGCCTTCGGCCTCGCGATCAAGGTGATCTTCGGCTTCCAACACCTCGAAGTCGGCGGCGTGATGACCCACGATACAATCAACCCGAATGGCCCGAGCGCGCTAATGTTCGCATGGACCGGGCCGTTCATCGGCGCCCTGATCCGACCCATCGGCGGCATGATCTCCGACCGGTTGGGCGGTGCCAAGGTGACGCAGATCATCTCGATCGTGATGGTCGCCTGCGCGCTCGGCGTCGCCTACTTCATGAAGCTAGCCTACGCCTCGGCGACGCCCGAGGACTACTTCGTTCCGTTCCTCGTCCTGTTCCTGATCCTGTTCGCGGCGACCGGCATCGGCAACGGCTCGACGTTCCGCACCATCGCCATCGTCTTCGACAAGCAGCAGGCGGGGCCGGTACTCGGCTGGACTTCGGCCGTCGCGGCGTATGGCGCCTTCATCATCCCGAAGGTGTTCGGCGAGCAGATCAAGGCTACGACGCCCGAGGTCGCACTCTACGGCTTCGCCGCCTTCTATGCGCTGTGCATCGTCATCAACTGGTGGTTCTATCTGCGCCGCAATGCATACGTGAAGAACTCCTAAGGATGACGCCCGAATACTAGCATATCGTTTGAGGAAACCGTCATGAGCCAACTGCTCGATCGACTGAACTTCTTTGCCAAAAAGAACGTCGACGACTTCTCCAACAGGCACGGGGTCGTCACACGCGAGGACCGGCGCTGGGAGGACAGCTACCGCAAGCGCTGGCAGCACGACAAGATCGTCCGCTCGACGCACGGTGCCAACTGCACCGGATCGTGCAGCTGGAAGATCTACGTGAAGGGCGGGATCGTCACCTGGGAAACGCAGCAGACGGACTACCCCCGGACCCGCCCAGACCTGCCGAACCACGAACCGCGCGGCTGTTCGCGCGGGGCGAGCTACTCCTGGTACCTCTATTCCGGCAACCGCACGAAGTACCCGCTGGTTCGCTCGCGGCTACTCCGGGTATGGCGTGCCGAACGGGCCTCGAAAAGCCCGGTCGCGGCCTGGAAAGCGATCGTCGAGGATCCCGTCAAGCGGGCGTCCTACGTCAAGAAGCGGGGGCTCGGCGGGTTCGTCCGCGCGAGCTGGGACGAGGTCACCGAGATCATCGCCTCGGCCAACGCCTATACGGCGAAGACCTACGGGCCCGACCGGGGAATCGGATTCTCGCCGATCCCAGCGATGTCGATGGTCTCCTATGCCGCCGGCTCGCGCTATCTGTCGCTCCTCGGCGGGGTCTGTATGTCGTTCTACGACTGGTACTGCGACCTGCCGCCGTCGTCGCCGCAGACCTGGGGCGAGCAGACGGACGTGCCGGAGTCGGCCGACTGGTACAACTCGGGCTTTCTGATCCTGTGGGGCTCCAACGTGCCGCAGACGCGCACGCCTGACGCCCACTTCTATGCCGAGGCCCGCTATCGCGGCGCCAAGAGCGTTGTCGTCAGCCCCGACTACAGCGAGGCGTCCAAGTTCTCGGACCTTTGGCTGCATCCCAAGCAGGGCACCGACGCGGCGCTCGCGATGGCGATGGGGCACGTCATCCTGCGCGAGTTCCACGTCAATCGTCAGGCCGAGTACTTCGCCGACTACGCGCGGCAGTACACCGACATGCCGATGCTCGTACGCCTGGTGAAGAAGGACGGCAACTACGTGCCGGAACGGCTGTTGCGGGCCTCCGACTTCGAAGGCGACCTTAAGCAGGAGAACAACGCGGACTGGAAGACGGTCGCTTGGGATGAAATTGGCAAGCAGTTCGTCGTCCCGCAGGGCTCGGTCGGCTTCCGCTGGGGCGAGCAAGGCAAATGGAACCTTAGCGAGAAGGACGCCGCCGGCGACAGTACGAGTCTGCAGCGGACACTGATCGCCGAGGGCGACCACGACACGGTCGCCGACGTCGGTTTCCCTTACTTCGGCAACCGCCATCACGACTTTTTCCGGGGAACCGATCATCCAGATGTGCTCGTCCGCAAGGTGCCCGCGAAGAAGCTCGCCCTGAAGGATGGCGAGGCGCTCGTCTGCACGGTCTTCGATCTGTTCGTTGCCAATTACGGCCTCGACCGGGGTCTCGGCGGCGAGAACGTCGCAAAGACCTATGACGAGATGGTGCCGTATACGCCAGCGTGGGCCGAGCACATCACCGGCGTGCCGGCCGGCCACATCGAAACGGTCGCCCGAGAGTTCGCGCAGAACGCCGAGAAGACCCACGGCAAGTCGATGGTCATCCTCGGCGCGGGTCTCAACCACTGGTACCACATGGACATGAACTATCGGGGGATCATCAATCTCCTGGTCATGTGCGGCTGCGTCGGGCAGTCGGGCGGAGGCTGGTCACACTACGTCGGCCAGGAGAAGCTGCGCCCGCAGACCGGATGGCTGCCGCTCGCCTTCGCGCTCGATTGGGGCCGCCCGCCTCGGCACATGAACTCGACGTCATTCTGGTATGCCCATACCGACCAGTGGCGTTACGAGACCGTCGGCATCGACGAGATCCTGTCGCCGACGGCCCCCGAAGGCCCGTGGGACGGCGCACTCATCGACTACAACGTCCGCGCCGAGCGTATGGGCTGGCTGCCGTCGGCGCCGCAGATCGAGACGAACCCGCTCGAGATCGCCCGGGCGGCCGAGGCCGCCGGCGCCGAGGTCAAGGACTGGTTGCCGCAGGCGCTGAAATCCGGCGACGTTAGGCTTTCGTACGAGGACCCCGACGAGCCCAAGAACTGGCCACGAAACCTGTTCGTCTGGCGCTCGAACCTGCTCGGCTCGTCGGGCAAGGGGCACGAGTATTTCCTCAAGCATCTGCTCGGCACGTCGCACGGCGTACAGGGCAAGGATCTCGGCGAGGACGGCGGCCAGAAGCCGCTCGAGGTCGAGTGGCGGGACGAAGCGCCCGAGGGCAAGCTTGACCTTCTGGTGACGCTCGACTTCCGGATGTCGACGACGTGCGTCTACTCCGACATCGTCTTGCCGACGGCTACCTGGTACGAGAAGAACGACCTCAACACCTCCGACATGCACCCGTTCATCCACCCGCTGACCGGTGCGGTGGACCCGGTCTGGGAGTGCCGGAGCGACTGGGACATCTACAAGTCGATCGCCCACAAGTTCTCCGAGGTCGCGCCCGAGATCCTCGGCGTCGAGAAGGACGTCGTTCTGGCGCCGATCCTGCACGACACCCCGGGCGAGATCGCCCAGGCCTTGGACGTCAAGGACTGGAAGACCGGGGCGATCGAGCCGATCCCCGGCAAGACGATGCCGCAGATCGCCGTCGTCGAGCGCGACTACCCGAACCTCTACAAGCGGTTCACCGCGCTTGGGCCGTTGATGACGAAGCTCGGCAACGGCGGCAAGGGCATCACCTGGAACACCGACCACGAGGTCGAGGCCCTGGTCGCCCTGAACGGCGCCGTCACCGAAGACGGGCCGACGAAGGGGATGGCGCGGATCGAGACCGACATCGACGCGACCGAGGTCGTCCTGATGCTGGCGCCGGAGACGAACGGCGAGGTCGCCGTCAAGGCATGGCACGCGCTCGAAAAGGCGACCGGGCGCGAGCACGCCCACCTCGCGGTGCCGAAGGAGGACGAGAAGATCCGCTTCCGCGACGTCGTCGCCCAGCCGCGGAAGATCATCTCCTCGCCGACCTGGTCGGGGCTCGAATCCGAGAAGGTCTGCTACAACGCCGGCTACACCAACGTCCACGAGCGGATCCCGTGGCGGACGCTGACCGGCCGCCAGCAGCTCTACCAAGACCACCTGTGGAGCGGGCCTTCGGCGAGTCGCTCTGCGTCTACCGGCCGCCGATCGACACCAAGACGATCGAGCCGGTGATCGAGGCCAAGGCGAACGGCGCCAAGCAGGTCGTCTTGAACTTCATCACCCCGCACCAGAAGTGGGGCATCCACTCGACCTACACCGACAACCTCCTGATGCTGACGCTGTCGCGCGGCGGGCCGATAATCTGGATGTCGGAAGCCGACGCGGCCAAGGCCGGGATCGAGGACAACGACTGGATCGAGGCCTACAACACCAACGGCGCGTTGGTCGCCCGGGCCGTCGTCTCCCAGCGCGTCAATGAGGGCATGGTCATGATGTACCACGCCCAGGAGAAGATCGTGAACGTGCCCGGGTCCGAGGTGACCGGCCAGCGGGGCGGCATTCACAACTCGGTGACCCGCGCGGTAGTCAAGCCGACGCACATGATCGGCGGCTACGCGCAGCAGGCTTACGGCTTCAACTACTACGGAACCGTCGGTGCCAACCGCGACGAATTCATCGTCGTCCGCAAGATGACCAAGGTCGACTGGCTCGAAGGGCCGGCCGCCGACATGCTGGAGGCAGCGGAATGAAAATCCGGGCGCAAATCTGCATAGTGTTGAACCTGGACAAGTGCATCGGGTGCCACACCTGTTCTGTGACGTGCAAGAACGTCTGGACCAACCGAGAGGGCATGGAATACGCGTGGTTCAACAACGTCGAGACCAAGCCGGGCATCGGATATCCGAAGGAGTGGGAGAGCCAGGACCGCTGGAACGGTGGCTGGGTCCGCACCGCCAACGGCAAATTGCAGCCAAGGATGGGGCCGAAATGGTGGATCCTCTCGAAGATCTTCGCCAACCCGGACCTGCCCGAAATCGACGACTACTACGAGCCCTTCACTTTCGACTACGAACATCTGCAGACGGCGCCGGAGAGCGAGGCGATGCCGACGGCCCGGCCGCGCTCGTTGATCACGGGCGAGCGGATGGAGAAGATCGAGTGGGGGCCGAACTGGGAGGAGATCCTCGGCGGCGAGTTCGAGAAGCGGTCGAAGGATACGAATTTCGAGGGTGTCCAGAAGGACATCTACGGCCAGCTCGAAAACACATTCATGATGTACTTGCCGCGCCTGTGCGAGCATTGCCTCAATCCAACGTGCGTCGCGTCGTGTCCGTCGGGCGCGATCTACAAGCGCGAGGAGGACGGCATCGTCCTGATCGATCAGGAAAAGTGCCGTGGCTGGAGGATGTGCGTCTCCGGATGCCCCTACAAGAAGATCTACTACAACTGGTCCACGGGTAAGTCCGAGAAATGCATCCTGTGCTATCCCCGCATCGAGGCCGGCCAGCCGACCGTTTGCTCCGAAACGTGCGTTGGGCGCATCCGCTACCTGGGCGTCGTGCTCTACGACGCGGACCGCATCGAGGAGGCAGCCTCAGAGGGTGATCAGAAGGATCTGTATCAGGGGCATCTGGACATCTTTTGCGACCCGCACGATCCACAGGTGGACACCTCGAAAAACCTCCCCTTTGTCGCCGGTTTCTGATTCACTGACGGAATCGGTCCCGGGAGAGTGGAATGAAGGGTCAACTTGGATTTTTCGATCTTGATGAACGCTACG
>Ga0056136_1000152_pt1 | contig 11235 bp, 9 predicted proteins | sample WorMetG1aBELIZE2_FD_71120 | JGI IMG/M metagenome (GOLD analysis project Ga0056136, IMG submission 71120) | Marine gutless worms symbiont microbial communities from Max Planck institute for Marine Microbiology, Germany - Inanidrilus... ...
GGTACTCTCTTCGCCATGGGGTGCCTCCTCGTTGGCGCCGGTGGCAACCGGCACCGGTTGATGACTCCTCAGCGAGGAGGCACCCCTACCAGAATTTCCAGCAACTCTACGACTTCACCGCGAGTGGTGCCGATGGTCCCGTCGTTTTATGCCGATGAACGTTGATAGGTCAGACTCCAATGCCTGAGAAGATTGCCAACGATATCAGTGGCGTTCCCGTCCTGGGGGTCCTTCCCCAGATCCGGAAAGACCCCCTGCGGTTCTACTCCGCGCTGTCGAGGGATCATGGCGACGTCGTGCCGATCCGAATCGGCGGGGAATGGCTGTACTTCCTGAACACCAAGGACCACGTCAAACGGGTGTTCCAGGAAAACCGCGACAACTACATCAAGAGCAAACACTACGATCGTATGCGGTTCTTCCTCGGTGACGGCATGTTCACCACGAACGGCCCCAAATGGGCCGAACAGCGCCGCACCGCCCAACCGGCGTTCAACGGCAATCACCTGCGTGGCATGTTCACGACCATGCGGGAGGCAACGGACGAAATGCTCTCCCGCTGGGACACCTACGCCGCGGGTGGCCAGGAGATCGGCTTGACGAGCGAGGCCATGCGCCTCGCCCTCGACATCGCGTTGAGGACCATGTTCGGCGTTCGGATGACCAGTCAGGCCAAAACGATCTACGATGCTTTGAACGTCATCCTGCCCGAATTGGAACGCCGGGTCTGGGCGATCACCCCCCTGGCCAATTGGCTCCCGCGCGCCAAGGTGCGGGCCTGCAACGAGGCCATCGAGGCGATCGACCGGGTCGTCGCGGACATCATTCGGCAGCACCTGGAAGCCACAGACCGGCCCGACGATCTCCTCACCATGCTGATCGCGGCCGAGCAGAGCCAGTGGGGACCGCAATCGATGAAGCGGCTGCGCGACCAGGTCGTGATCTTCCTCGTTGCCGGGCACGAAACGACGGCGACGACGCTGGCGTGGTCCTGGTACAGCCTGTCCAAGTACCCGCTCATCGATCGCCGCCTGTTTGCCGAAACGCAGTCCGTCCTCGGCGCCGGTCCGACCGAAATGGAGGATCTGAAACAGCTGACCTATGCCCGGATGGTGTTCGAGGAGACGATGCGGCTCTATCCACCTGGATGGATGCTGACGCGGGAGGCGCTGGAAGACGATGTGATCGGTGGCGTGGCGATCCCGAAAGGCGCGACGGTGATGATCTGCGCCCACACCATGCATCGCAAGCCCGAGTATTGGGACAACCCGGAAGGCTTCGACCCGTCGCGCTTCGCACCCGAGCAGGCAAAGGAAATCGACAGCAACGTTTACTTCCCATTCGGCGGTGGCAACCGCACCTGCATCGGAAGCCGTTTCGCAATGATGGAAGCGCCGATGATTCTCGCCGAGACGGCACGGCGGTTCCGGCTCGAGCTCGTCACCGACCAGGAGATCGCGCCGGCGGCGATGATCACCATTCGCCCAAGCGAGGAAATCCGTATGCGCCTGCGCCTGCGCGACACCGTGCCCGACGAGCGCTCGGATCTGCGCCACGTCGCGTAGTGTCAGCGGGGATCGGTTTCAACGATGCGTCCGGCGGGGACGGCGCGGGATAAGAGATCGGCATCTGTCGCCCGGGTCAGGTAGGCTTCCGCTGGTTGCCGCGGAAGCCGACGACCCGGTCAAACTCCGCCTGTGCGGCGGCGGTCAGTGCAGATAGGTCGGCCCAATCCGCCGCCGCGGCTTCGCTTTCGAGTCGTTGGAGTGCGTCGGCCAACGGCACCGCCGCGGCACAGGTCGCCGCGCTTTTGGCGGCATGTGCGGCGTCGCGTGTTGCCAGTCGGTCCCGCTCACCGATGGTGGTGGCCAGTTCTTCGAGCAGCGGCGTGAACTGACCGACGAACTGGTCGATCCAGTCGAGCTTCTCTGTCTCATCGTCGTCGCCGAGGATTTCCCCGAGCAAATCCATGTCGATGGGCGGCCGTTCGGTCGGCTCTGTTGCGGCGCGTGACTCGATTGTCGAGGGTTTCGTACCGGGGTCCGCACTCGAGGCGGCAAGCCATTGGCCGAGGATCGCTCCGAGATCGCGGAGCACGACCGGCTTCGTCAGATAGTCATCCATCCCGGCACCGAGGAAGCGGGCGCGGTCGTCGGCGGACGCATGGCCCGTCATGGCGATAACGGGTGTACGCCGGCCGCGGTCACTCTCCCAAAGGCGAAGGCGATTGGTGAATTCGACGCCATCCATGTCCGGCATCGATATGTCGACGAGTATCGCGCCGTATTGCCGATCCTTGGCCCGCTCGAGGGCTCGGTCACCGCGTTCCTCCAGATCGCTCGCCAAGCCCAGTTTTTCGAGCTGTCTCCCGGCGACGGTCCGGTTGATTTCCATGTCGTCGACGACCAGCACCTTGACGCCGGGCCGAAACACCAGGTGCTCCAGAGACGGTGCCGCAAGGCGTGCCACGGTCGTCCGCAGGTCCTTGGTTCTGAGAGGCTTGGTCAGAACCAGATCCATTCCGGCCTGGAGGCAGGCGTTCACGTCGTCTTCGCCAGCGGCGGCTGTGACACCGATGATCGGGATCACATTCACCGGCGCGTCCATGGCGCGGATTCTTCGAGTCGCCTCGATGCCATTCATTGTCGGCATGTGCCGATCCATGATGACGATGTCGAACTCCTGCTCGTTGACGGCATCCAGGGCGTCGGCGCCGTTGGCGACGCTGAACACCGTGTGTCCGACTCGGGAGAGGATCTTCTCCACGACGTCGCGGTTGGTCGCGTTATCCTCCACCTGAAGCACCTTCAGGGGCCTGTCCGGTATGTCCTCGCTCCAGCGGCCAATGTGTGGGCTGGCCTGAGATTCCCGCAATGTGACAGCGTCGGTGACGCGATCGATCGCGAACGGTACGTCGAAGCGGAACGTCGAGCCTTTTCGGTACTTGCTTTCGAGAACGATCTCGCTGTCCATCAGCTCGGCCAGCCGACGGCAGATCGTCAGTCCGAGACCCGTTCCGCCATATTTGCGCGCCACTTCGACGGCGCCTTGAGAGTATGGCGAAAACAGCTTCTTCTGTGCCGCGGCTTTGATCCCCTGACCGGTATCGGCGACTGTGAAACGGACGACGGCCGTATCGCTTTCCCGCGCGACAAGCGCCGCATCGACGGCCACCGATCCCTTCGATGTGAACTTGATGGCGTTGCTGATCAGGTTGAGCAGGATCTGGCGCAATCGGTGCGGATCTCCGATCAGCACGGGAGGAATGTCAGGGTCGACATTTCGGCTCAACTTGAGACTCTTTTCATCCGCCCTGGACGCCATGAGGCCGATCACCTGATCCACCAGGTCCGTGGCGATGAACGGAATGGTTTCGAGATCCAGGGCTCCGGCCTCCAGCTTTGACACGTCGAGCAAGTCGTCGACGAGTCGGACGAGTGCTTCACCGGACGACACGATTGTGCCGACGCAATCCCGCTGATCGTCGTCGAGTTGGGTTTCCCAGAGCAGCCGGGCCATGCCGAGCGCACCGTTCATCGGCGTCCGGATCTCGTGGCTGACCATGGCGACGAGATCGTCCTTGGCCTTGTTCGCGGCGTCGGCAGCCTCCTTGGCCTTCTCCAGCTCGCGTTCCGCCGTTTTGCGCTCGGTGATGTCGGTCGCGATTCCGCCGATGCCGATGACGTTTCCGTCGTCGTCGGGAATGGGGAATTTGGACTCCAGATTGATCCGGGTCTCGCCATGAATCAGGGCATCGAGCTCCATTTCGACGGGGACGCCAGATTTCATGACCTCGGCGTCCTGCACCTCGATCGCGTCGGCCATGGACGTGGGCAAGGCGTCGCGGACTCTTTTGCCGACGAAATCTTCGCGTTTGACGTCGTAGTGCTCTTCGAAGATGCGGTTGACCTGCACATAGCGCAGATCGGTGTCCTTGATGACGATTTCCGAGGGAGAGTTGTCGATCAGCGAACGCATGCGCAGCTGGCTTTCGAGCAGCGCTTTTTCGGCCCGCTTGCGTTCGGTTATGTCGAGCTCGACGCCCCCGACACCGACGATTCCACCCGCTCCGGCGTGAATCGGAAACATCACGGTCGAAAACACCCGCTCTTCAGCTACGGACTCCGCGGTGTACTCGCGTTCCGTCACACGGCCCGAATCGAGGACGTTCTGAGTGATCGCAGCGCAACGGTCGGCATCGTCCTTTGGAAACAGATCATGCAGCGTCTTGCCGATGACGGACTCCCGCTCAAGACCGTAGGTCTCCTCGTATGTCCGGTTGATGAACAGGAACTTGCCCTTGAGATCGCGGAAGAACACCGTCGCCGGCATATGGTCGAGGACGGTCTGCAAGCGTTCCTCGCTCTCCCGGATGGCGATCTCGGCGCGCCTGCGGTCGGTGATGTCGGCCTCGATCGTGCCGACGCCGGCGACCTCGCGGTTCGCCCCGAAGATGGGAAACTTGTAGACTCGCATGTTCCTGAGCTTGCCGTCGGCAAGCCGGGTTTCCCGTTCAAGATCAACCGGTGAACCCCGCTCCATAACTCCTTGGTCCCGGGCCGTCACGTCGTCGGCGTAGTCCTTGGAGAAGAAATCGTGAGCCGTTCGACCGATCGTTTCCTTGTTTTCGCGGTTGAACCAGCGGTGCCAGGTCTGATTGACGAGAAGATAGCGGCCGTCCTGGTCCTTGAGGATAATCGCCGCTGGCGAATGATCCATAACCGCCCGGAACCGCGCTTCGCTCTCCCGCAGCGCTTCCTCGGCTTTTTTCCTCTTCGTGATGTCGGTCAACGTTATAACCGCACCGCCATCGTCCAGCGGCGCCTTGCGGACGAGAAGAATCCGGTCCGTCTTCGTCTTGACTTCGATCTCCACGTGCTCGGGACTGGCCATAAGCGCCATACGTTCTTCGGTCAGCCGCCCCGGGTCACCCGGACCGTAGAAGCCGTCCTGAGCCAGTCGCAGAACCACATCTCTGACCGGCTTGCCCACCTGGAGTTCGTCGTATGAGACGCCCAGCAGCTCGGAATACCGGTCGTTGAAGGTCAGATAGCGGAGTTCGGAATCCAGCACGTAGATGCCGTCGGTCATGTTGTCGAGCGACAGCCGCAGCAGGGCTTCCTTGTCGGCAAGCTCGCGCTCGGCATTCACGCGCTCGGTGATGTCTGCGCCGATGCCCCGATAGCCGGTGAACCGGTTCATGCCGTCCACGACCGGCGTGCCGCTGATCGAGATGTGGACCACGGCGCCGTCGGGCTTGGTTCGCGAGTGGACGAAGTTTCGGAAGGGCCTGTGCTCGGTCATGTATTTCAGGTGCCGGTCCCACTCAGTCGGATCGATGCCGGGAATCGGCGATTCCTCCTGGGTTTTTCCGAGCAGCCGGTCGTGGGGAACCCCAGTGACCTCGGTGAACCGGTCCGAGAGAAACGTGAAGCGGAGGTTCTCATCCATCTCCCAGTAGAAGTCCGAACTGGCATCGGCGAAGTCCCGGAACCGGGTCTCGCTTTCCCTCAGTCAGGCATTGACCTCCTGGATTTCGGCAGTGCGTGCCTCGACTCGCGCTTCCAGGTCACGCCGGGCCCTACCCAGCTGTTCCAAGAGCTTGGTCGTCGCGCGAAAGACGTCGCCGATCTCATCGTTGCGCCGTGCATAGATGACGTTTCGGCCGTGCCAGTCCCCGTCCCCTCCCTTGGCCAGGGCGTTGCTGAGGGCGACGAGGGGTCTGAGCACGACCGTACCCATGGCAACCATGGTGGCGCCTGTCAGGGCTGCGGATACGATGACGATGAGACCAAGGATGCGCAGGACGAAGGCCTGCAGATCGGCGGCGACGCCCGAACCGTCCATGCGAAGAGCGACCGTCAATCCGATGGGCGACTCCTCGCCGGACCACATAGTTTCGAACCGTTGACCGTCGGCGGTGCGAATACCCCAATTCGCCTGATCGGCGGCCGCAACGGTTACCTCCAATTCCTCACCCGACGTCGCCACCACCAGGTCGTTCGTGCCGAAAACCGTCACGCCGACGACCAGGGGAGCCCGGAGAACGATCGCTGCGTACACACCAGGGTCTCCCGAGTGGGCGTAGGACGGCTCGGCGGCCAAAAGCCACTGAGTGCCGACACGCCGCAGATCCTCCAACAAGCGCTCTTCCTGTCGCCGATACGACGGAAACAGGATGATTGCCTCGACGACCATGATGCTGACGAACACAGCCAGCGCGACGCGAACGGCCAGCGGCGATCGAAAAAGCCGACGGATCGTTACTTCGTCCCGCCGGGTCTCGTCGGACGGACGGTCCGCGGTGGCGGATGTCGTATTCGAGGTGCTTGGTTTGCCGATCTTCGGTGCCATCGTCGGCCTCCTCGGGGCGCACCCTTGCTCTGGTTCTTGCGAGTCTTTCTCAAGCAACGATTTTACAGCGATCCCGATCGTCGCCAATGTTCTGTTCAAGGAGAAATGGCAAATGCGGTTGGCCCGACCACGGACGTTCGTTGCCGTACCGGCACCCATCGCGTTGATCACCGGACCATAACGTTCCGCCGGAAAGGAATCGATGTGCCGTGTGAAAAAAGACGGTTTTGGTGTAGTTTTGTCGGTCAGCACGGTCGGACGACGAGGAATCGATGACCGATCCGGGTTTGAGCCACCTCAAGGTCCTCGTCATCGACGACGTACCCTTCGTGCGGACATTCGTCTCCCGCGTGCTCGGCACGATGGGCATCACGCAGATTGAAGAAGCCGCCGATGGCGCCGACGCCTTGGTCAAGCTGTCGGCGTCCGTGCCAGATCTCGTTGTCCTCGACATCATGATGAAGCCGGTGAACGGCCTTCAGTTCCTCAAGACCGTTCGCATAGGGCTCGGCGGCGTACCCCACAACCAGCCCATCATCGTGCTCACCGGAGCGACGGACACGCCAGTCATGGGAACGGCGATGGCGCTCGACTGCGATGCCTTCGTCACCAAGAACGCCCACGCCGATACGATCAGGGAGAAGGTCGGGCGGGTGTTGTCGGAACGGGCGGCGGGCAGGTCGCCCGAGCACTACCGGACCGTCGATCTACCGGACGTCACTCAACCGCTTCCAGCACCGTCTTCGCCTATGTCTCAGGCGCCGGGGCCGGCTGTTGTAGAGCTGTTCATCGACGACGTGCCGACCGGCGCGGTCGTCGAGCAAGACATCGTCACCGACGAGGGCACCGTCCTCGTTGCCGAGGGCACGGTGCTGACAGCGTCGCATCTGGCAAGGCTCCGCGACCTTGCCGCAATCATCGAGATCAGTCGCATTCGGATTCGACCGCCGGCCTGAGCGTTGAGAGCAGCCGGCCTCGTGCTTGCGACAACTGCGGGCAGTTGCAAGCGGGGTTCAGCACCGATCGTATCGTATCAGGGATTTTGGGGGAGCGGGACTTGGTGGAGCCGAGGGGAATCGAACCCCTGACCTTCGCATTGCGAACGCGACGCTCTCCCATCTGAGCTACGGCCCCACGCGTCCGAAAGGACGGCGGATCATGCGGTTGGCGCGTGTGCGCTGTCAAGGGTTGCCCCTCGCGCTTGCGCGGTCCCGGCGGCCCGGCTAGTTTACGGCCCGCTTTCCTGCAGATGCCGAGGCGCCTCAACCATGGACGTGGTCGTCGGACCCCTTTTCTGGCTCGCTAGCACGGTGATCAGCCTATACATGTGGGTCATCATCATCGGCGTCGTGTTGAGTTGGCTGGTGGCGTTCAACGTCGTCAACACCTCCAACCGCTTCGTCTACATCGTTGGCGACTTCTGCTATCGCCTCACCGAACCGGCACTCCGTCCGATCCGTAACATCCTGCCCAATCTTGGCGGCATCGATCTGTCGCCCTTGGTGCTGATTCTGGGGCTGATCGTCGTGCAGCAGGTTCTCGGGAACCTCTATGCCCAGATCGCGTACTAAGCGCGCTTCCCCGACGGGCCCGGAGTCTTCGCCGTTCTCCATCGGCCGCGACGGATTGCGCGTGCGATTGAGGGTGACACCGAAAGCGGCCTCAGACCGGATCGACCCCGTCGAATCCATGGCAGACGGGGGCGCCGTGCTCAAGGTTGCCGTAACGGCCGCACCGGAGAACGGCAAGGCCAACGCCGCGGTGGTGCGGCTACTGGCCCGGGAATGGCGGCTGCCGCGTTCGGCGCTGACGGTGACCGCGGGAGCGGCCGATCGGCGCAAGACGGTGAGCATCGCCGGCAACGCCGAGAGGCTGCTCGCGGATCTTGGAGCTTGGCGGGCGGGTTGCTGAGGGAACACCCATGACGGCAGCAACGCTCATCGATGGCCGCGCCATCGCAGACGACCTCCGGCGTGCGGTTCGCAACGCTGTGAGAGACCTCAAGGATGGGCACCGCCTGGAGCCGGGTCTCGCGGTGGTCCTCGTCGGCGACGACGCAGCCAGCGCCGTCTACGTCCGCAACAAGGGCAAGGCGTGCGAGGACTCGGGCATCCGCTCGTTCGAGCACCGGCTCCCCGCCGACGTGCGCGAAGAGGACGTGCTGACCCTTGTCGCCGGCCTCAATGCCGACGACCGCGTCCACGGCATCCTCGTCCAGCTTCCCTTGCCGCCCCAGGTGAGCGCCGAGGCGGTGATCGACGCCATCGACCCGGCCAAGGACGTGGACGGTTTCCACGTCATCAACACAGGCCGTTTGACGATCGGCGCCGCCGGTGCGATGGCACCGTGTACTCCTGTCGGCTGCATGATCATGATCAAGAAGCACGTCGCCGAGTTCGCCGGCCAGCGGGCACTGGTGCTCGGGCGGTCCAACATCGTCGGCAAACCGATGGCGCAGTTGCTGCTGGCCGAGAACTGCACCGTGACCATGGCGCACTCGAAGACCCGTGATCTGGCGGACGAATGCCGTCGTGCCGATATCCTGGTCGCTGCCGTCGGCCGGCCGCGCATGGTCGGCGGCGATTGGATCAAGCCCGGTGCCACGGTCATCGACGTCGGGATTAACCGCATCGATACCGAAGTGGGCAAAACGAAGCTGGTCGGCGACGTGGATTTCGACGCCGCGGCCGAGGTCGCCGGCGCCATCACGCCGGTTCCGGGCGGCGTCGGCCCGATGACCATCGCCTGCCTGCTGCGCAACACCGTGATCGCGGCCTGCCGCCAAAAGGATATCAAGCCGCCGGCGATGGGGTAACGCCGCCGGGTCGCGATACGTCCCACCGATGACGGAACTGCTCCTCGCCGTCAGTGTCTTCGTGCTCAGCCACGCAATCCCGGCGCTGAAACCGGTGCGCGCGGGCTTGGTCGCGGCCGTCGGTGAGCGCGTCTACCTGATCCTCTATTCCGTCGTCACTGTCGGGGTCATCGTCTGGCTCGGCTGGGCCTATGCCGATGCCCCTTACGTCGAGTTCTGGGCCTACCGGCCGTGGACAGGTTGGGTGCCGATCATCGTGATGCCATTTGCCTGCATCCTCATCGTCGCCGGGCTGGCGTCACCCAATCCGCTGTCGATCTCGTTCGCCCGGGGCGCATTCGATCCGGCGCGGCCGGGCATCGTTGCCGTCACCCGTCACCCGCTGATGTGGGGTCTGGCGCTATGGTCGGCGGCTCATGCCGTCCCCAATGGCGACGCGGCGTCACTGGTGCTGTTCGGGCTGTTGACGATCTTGAGCCTGATGAGTCCACCGAGCCTCGACCGCAAGCGGCGATCACGGCTGGGCGAGGCGGAGTGGCAGAGACTGGCGTCGCCGACATCCAACGTCCCGCTCGCCGCGGTCCTGTCCGGCCGCGCCCGGCTCAGCCTTGACGACATCGGTAGCGCAAGGATCGCTGCCGGCCTGGGACTCTATGCCGCTTTCCTCGTCCTGCATCCGGTGGTCATCGGCGTCTCGCCGTTTCCGTAGAGCGAACCCCACTTACTTGCGTGGGCCCCTACCCAAAACCCCTTTGCATGCCAAATGCCGTCGTTCAAAGAGGGTTGTGGCGGGTAAGCTACCCGCCATCGATGTGGATTGGAGGGGGCCGACACGATGACAGACCCGACAGACGTCGCCTATCTCACGCGGGAAGGTTCGATGTTCAAGGCCCACGACCTGCCGTTCTCCGAGGCGGTGCGGGTCGGGAACACCCTCTACCTTTCGGGCCAGATCGGCACGCTGCCCGGAACGCTGATGCTGATCGACGGCGGCATCGAGCCTGAGACGCGCCAGACCATGGAAAACATCCGCGCCGTGCTGGAAGCCAACGGCGCGAGCCTCGACGACGTCGTCAAGTGCACGGTCATGCTCGCCGAGATCGCCGAGTGGAAACAGGCGAACGCCGTCTATCGCACGTTCTTTACCCGGCACCTGCCGGCGCGCAGCGCCTTCGCCACGTCGGGCCTGGCGCTGGGCGCGCGCATCGAGATCGAGTGCATAGCACAGATCGGCGGCGGGTGAGCGGCGCCTCCGCTGACGCGGAACGACTGAACGGCGATCTCAGCGGCGCCGCGCAACTGATCGCCGCTCACACCCGATTTGCCGCCGGCCTTGGCCGATAAACCCAATGGAAATGAACGCAGACTTCCCGCTCCGGCAACGATCGGCTTGCCGGAAGGAGAGTCGCTTCAGGAACCAGGCGTCGCGCCGGCTAGCGGCCATCGGGCGGCGGCGCCTTCACCGGGAACCGGATCACCTTGCTGGACTGCGGCCGCGCCATTGCGCGACGAAAGGCGACCTGTTCCACCACCGGATGGTTGGCGAAGCGCATTTCCGCTTCCCGCGCCTTTGCGCGATGATTGGCTTGCCAGCCGCCCATGTAGTCCCACAGAAGGAGATAGTTCAGCATCATTGTGCAACCCCAATCCCCACGATGGTTGAACAAATATTATAGAAAAAAATACCGTCATTTTCAAGCAACGCTGGAAAAGACGACAAATAAGCAAATTCGTCTATATACAACGCAAAGCGAGTATGATCTTCGCGGAATTTATCGTCGTCTAGCAGTGATGGCTGTCATTGATTTGGTCGACGACCGCAATGTTTCTCGAAAATCTAAGCGTTCACTCGGGACGACGATCAGTTCACGTCCCACAGGTGCTCCGAGACGATGGCCAGAGCAGCGAGGATGTCGTCGCTCATCGCCCGGCCTCCCAAATACCGGTGGCGGCGATGTCCCGCACATAGTCGGTGAAGTCCCGCGGCTTGCGGCCGAGCGCTTGCTCGACGCCGTTGGTCACATGGGTGTTGCGCCCATCAAGCACCGTCGTGAACAGGTACAGGA